>Ga0222674_1000315_pt1 | contig 20054 bp, 16 predicted proteins | sample AntAcemetagen866_FD_179804 | JGI IMG/M metagenome (GOLD analysis project Ga0222674, IMG submission 179804) | Saline water microbial communities from Ace Lake, Antarctica - #866 | ecosystem: Environmental > Aquatic > Non-marine Saline and Alkaline > Saline | place: Antarctica: Ace Lake...
AGAAGGTCGCCAAGATGTTACGCAAACATGAGCCTCTGATTTTGAACTGGTTTAAAGCGAAAGGAGAGCTATCTTCAGGAATTGTTGAGGGTTTTAACACCAAGGCAAAACTGACTACCAGAAAATCGGGAGGCCGTCAACGGCTAGGCCAATCCACAACAAATTGAAGTTTCTCATCAATTCTGGTTATCGAAAATGGGTTCTTACCTGATGTGGTTGGAAATTGAGACCATTAAATCACTTTTAGAAAGTTAATTGAAAATGTTCTCTAAATTTTCAATATAGATATTTTTTGAGCCAGTTGGGTGAGCTGTGTTTTAAAAGGTAAAAAAGACCCTTGCAGATCACTTATTGGGATGAGAGGGGAGAGATCATTCAGGTACTGCGATTCATCGAGATTTTCAACCTCTGCCTCTAATTGAGAAGCTAATTCTCTCGTGGTCATTTTCTTTCTGGATTTTAAATGTGGGAGTCGACTCTGAAATTTTGAGAGCCTAGACTTGAGAGTCTCGACATCCGGGCTTACCTTAATGATTGCGTACCAATAATAGATATCATACAGGTCTCGTAATAGCCGGCGTTCATTCCATGCGGCAATCTTATGAGCTAATGCTACGGAAGGATCCATTACCCGGATAATTTGTGGTAATTCCCCTAGTTTTTTTGCCAATAGTTGTGTTGATATAGTGGTGCTTTTTTCTTGTATTTTAACATTAAACTCTATCTGAATACTCGCTTTACCTAGTGAAAACACATAGCGTCCTGCTGTGGAATGTAGATTTTTCTCTATAAATGCCCCTTCAATTTCGTTTAGTATCCGATCAATTTTGGGCAGAATCTCTTTTTTTGAGTTAAACGGTACAAAGGTATAGTCGATATCGTTTGTTTGCCTTTGACTACTTAGTAAAGCTAGTTGCATACCTCCTTTCAGTAGGGCGTGATTTTCAAATTCTTCTCCAAATCTATGAATCACCCATAAAACAAGGTGATCTCGGGTAACTTGAGATATAGGAGGTAGCTTCACTGTAGTAACCCTTCAATAAATTTTATAAATTTTGGATTTGAGTATTTTAGTAGGTGCTCTCGAATCTTCTCTGTATTTATTTCTGAAAAATTAATATCTTCGAAAGGGTTGAATAGAAATCTTGCACCGTGTTGGTGGAAGTACATAACATCTAACCAAGCTTTTTCTTTTGTAGCTTTACTTAGTCCGTCGATATTTTCACAACCAAAAAATAGTTCTTCTTTGATGCCGTAATGCCGGATTTGAATACCTTCGTTCTCGTAAAATTTATTTTTACCAATCTTTACTGCTTCAACAAAATTCTTGGGACTAATGCCAATCATTTGGTTTTCGGATAATATATTTGTCATGCTGACGTAAGACTTTGGAGCCAGTCGCTGGCTTAGTACTTCTACACTGGGATTTTCGGTTACGTAGAACCCTCTACAAAATCGTCTTAAGGCTCCTATCTCTACGAGTTGATCGATAGATCTGTATAAGCTCTTTGTATGGCGTTCATTTAATACTGTCTTTAAATCACTGGTTCGAAAAACCCCCCCCATTTCGTCACAGTGTTTTTCAATTAACTTGCTATGTTCTATAAGTTTTTTCATATCGATATATATAGTACATATTTGTACTATAAGTGTCTATTTAAAGTGGGGTTTAAATTAACCGATTGATTTTATTATTAAAAAACTAAGGCAGGGTATCGTTCTTCATTTCCATAATCGTCAGAGGTATGCTTTATGGTTTATACCGTAAAAACTGATAAATACGAAGTCAATCTAGGTGTTGCTAGCGAATTACTATTCAAGCAGCGATCGGCATCTTATAAAGTCCCCGACACCATGTTTTCCACCTATGAGTATTAAAATCTGCTTGGATAATAGTCTGGTCTCCAGCCCATTGGTTAGGAATTTGGCCACATAAACTTCTGTGAACTCGTCCGTTATTGTAAAAATCTTTGTATTGGTCAAGTTTTTTAGTCAAATCAATATGGTTCCAAAAAAGAGTCTTGTTAAGAAATTCACGCCTTATTGATCCTATTAGTCGTTCAACAAATGGATGTGATGTGGGCGTATAAGGAACTGATCTTATTTGTTCAACTCCATCAAAATCTTTTAAGATGTGCATATTGGCTTGAAATTGGTGGTATTTATATAGTGGATCATTGTCTCGGCTGATGTATTTTGGCAAACATTTGTCTGAAATTATTTCGTTAAACATCCGGCAGAGATTTGAGCCATCAACCGGCCCTACATTCACAGTAAACCCAATGATTCTTCTAGTGTGTTGATCCATAATCACTAGGACCCAGTGAGTTTTTAGATTTATTGACTCACAGACAAATAAATCCATGCTCCATAAACTGTCTTTCATCAGTCCTATAAATGCAAGCCATGACGGACCATCATCACCGCCGAGAGTTGGTTTATAGTGCTTTGCGAGAATTCTCCTGACAATATCGGGTTCTATATCCGTGCCGAAGTAGTTATTTACGATATCAGCAATTCTTGGGTAGCCGTAGCAAGGGTTGTTGGTTTTTATCTCAACGATAAGCTTAATTAGTTCCTGTGAAGGTCCCTTTGGCCCAGGTTTTCGCTTATTTTTAGCCGAAAAAAGTCGGGAATACTTTCGCTTAGCCAATGCTTGATGAAACTTCATTATAGTTGATGGTTTAACAACTACTGAGATCCTTTGAATTTTTTCTTTGGGAATAAAAAAAGCTAGCAGGCCTAGTATGAATCGATCCATCGGGTTTAATTCTGGAGCACGTTTCCTAGATCTCATGACAACCCTTGTTTGGTGCTTAATCATGGCTTGTTGAGCGACAATTCGCCGCAATCCACCCGGCCTACTAAGCCTGGCCAAGGTCACTAGGATGTCCCAAAAGATATAGAGAATCGTCGTCATAAATGGGTTTATGACATAGTTTTTCTATATTTCACAGTCTAACTAAGTAGCTAATTTTATGCTAGGAATAGTAATTCGCAATGGACACCGTTTACTTAAAGCTAACCACGTAATTCAAGTCGAGTAAGAATAATCGTAGAACATATTTCGTCACCCTGCCAAACACCTAATGGAGCAGAAATAAGCTCACCATTGAGCGTGAGTGATTCGGCTATATTAAGGTTCTTTTCTTGAACAAAAGCTCGACATTGCTTATTAACATCATCAACACGACCGGAAAATTTAAAGGCTAACTCCGCAACCTCCCCGTCAATAATCCCCAGATCGGGAAACTCGTCATACTGACTTGCTTGTCCAACAATTAAGTTGCAGATATCACTAAGACCTAAGCTGCCTCCTGGAACAGGAATGATCCGATCGAAAATTCTTAATTCGTTCACACTGCCAATTCCTGCCCGCTGTAAATCTACTCGACAAGTAAGCTCGCTGATCGCGCGACCTCCGGCAATAGAAAAACCAAACCCATTAGCTTGGCCACCAACGAAGATTTGTTTACCCTCTAGGGTATCAGCAGCGGAAATAATAGAGTCACAGGTTTCAGGCCCGTAGTAAGTATTGCCGTCGTTATGGTTAATTTCTGTCGAGGAGGGATCTTGTCCCTGATAAGAATACCATTGGCTGACAGCCGACAGTTCAGTACGGGCAGTAAAATATTGATTACACTGGTCCACCATATCCTTAATTCCACCAAAAAATAAAAATCTCTGCTGGCGAATTCTTCCAGCTACGCGAAAGCGTTTCTCAGTAACTTCCGAACTAATCGATGGAGATAGCTCTACCATTTTTTGGCATAGTAGCTCATCACGATAGGGACGAGAAAAATAGTAGCGTTTCCCGAGAATTCTAACGGAACGGACAAAGCCAATCTTGTTTCTCAACATAAAATCTTTACAAACCCTCACAAGCTCTTCACCCGGAGCTGCAAATGCAAAACCTGTACGTTCTATTGAGCCTATAGAAAAAATAAGAGACAGATTTTGGTCCGCTTTTTTTGCGACTTTAACAATCGGATAACATATGCTATCCCCTAATAAGGTCCGCGGGAAACTAGTGTTTTTACCATTAATATGAAGGTTTTTAACATTATTTATTTTATAACGTCGTCGCCAGTCTAAGCACTGATTAAGCATTGCTTGACGGGTCCCTATGAATACAAAGTTCCTTTGATACACCCGTCCTGAAACACTGTATCTCGTGGTCGCGTTCTGTTCGACAGAGGCGTCTTGGAAGAAAACTTCACAAGCCAAATCATCACGGACCACCCCACCTAGATCATAAGTTTCTGCCCCGATAGTAAAGCGCCTCAGATTTCGCACAGGGTTATTTCTTATGAATGACTTACAAGATGACATAAAAATCTGTTTAAAACCTGAAAACACAAAAGAACGCCCAAAGAAAAATCCAGCAATGTACCTTTGGACAAAAGGGTCTTTTATCTGCGGAGCGTGTTCGGCAATCGCGCCACATATTTCTCCTCCCCGTAGATAGCGATCATAAGATACCGTTTTAGTAGTAACCTCTAGTGGAGATAGGGAATCAATTTTTTGAATAACAAAACGCGGTAAGATTTTAATACCGTCCATCGATAGATCAGACATGCATTGCCCCACGACAAAAGACGTCTGCCCGGCAAACGAGTAATTCTGAACTCTGGCCTTGATATTGATACCGACCATCACATCGGTTTCACCAATGTCCTTCGCTTTCTCAACAATTTTGCGACAAGCGAATACGTAGTTAATATCACCATACATCTTGACCAGTTCGCCGCGAATATATAGCTGATTAAGCTGTTGCACACCGGAGTCTTCCATCCACCTTAAACAATTGGCATGAACAACTTCTGGTCGTCCGGTAAAAGCAAAGCCTTTACTTCGCACCTGCCCCCAACTCAAAAGAATTCCGGCATCGGCAACCTGAGCATAAGCCATAAGTAAAAACGACCCGATTAAAAAGCTACTAAAAGATCGTTTCAACTAACCACCTATCCTATCGGTAGGCACACCCAGCTGATCGATGGTAGCCAGAAAGTTAGCTAGCATCTCATCGGTCTTCAGCTCTAAGTTTTGTCTTCGCTCTGTAATTGCACCGTCAATCGCGAGGAAAATATCAGCAATATACCGATGAGCTGAACTCCCTAACCTAACCTTAAGGCGAAACATCTTAAGAAACTCCATTAACTCGTAACCATTCCCCCCCTCAAAAGGTGGGACCCTAGGACGAGTCCTCGTTAGAGACTCAAAAGAATCTGCCGGGAAAGCTTCGGAGTCTTTCCACAACGCATCATTGACGGCAGTAATATCTATTTTTCTCAGTACTCGCCTAAATGAATTTAGGTTCTGTGGAGTTGTATTGCCAAACCTCACCTCGATTGCCAGGTTCGCATCTCTTCGAAACCGAGCAGCTTCATTTCTTACACGACGAATATCTTCACGGTATTGATCCGCTCGCTGTTTAAAAATAAGCACCTGCTCATAAAGAAGCTCGTTATTTAGCTCTTCTCTCCGTGCTTGAGCCATCGTAAGCCTCGTTTGAGCGAGTATCAGTTGAGCTTCAGCCAATAGCTTATAATATTGCCCTACGTTCACCATGAGCTGGCCATAAGCTAAAACACCTTCGTTGGCATTTTGCCCCAGGGTTCTAATATAGCCCGAATGAGCCCTATACCAATCATTAGCAGCCTGGAGTCCACCGGCTCTTGCACGCAGGAGCTCAGCCTGGTTATCAGGCTGTATCAAGGGAGGCTGAACATTCTGCTGACTAAAGGCCGGTTGATCGACCAAACTAAGCGCACCCATCACTGAGGTATATAAGAGAATCCTTCTCATACGGCTCCTAAACATATTGGTGTAATTTACCGATGAAGATACTCAAGTTTTGTAGGTAATGAAAGGATTTTTAAGTACAAATCGGCAATTTATGCAGCGCAGCCCGATAGTGTCAAATATGCTAACACCCGAGAAAATCTTGGTCGTTTCCCTATTATAAAACACTATAAAATCAAATACTTAAACAGGGGTCGATTGGCATAAAGCTTGCTTCATATACCACATAAGAACCAATACTCAAGGAACTCAGCTAGCAATGGTCGAACAAAGCAAAAAACTAATCATCTCAACGTTGCTGATATTAGCTGCAAGTTCGTGCCAACCTAAGAAGAAAAGTAATAAAAATCAAGATTCTTCGCCAGCTCCCGCAAATATTAATTTAATGGTTCAGAACCCCTTTGCAAACAACCAAAACCTCGTAAATTCAGCCCAGTCGCTATTATCTCAATTTGACCGCCAAATGACCGAATCCTCGTTATGGGCGTTAGGTCACTGCGACTGTTCTCCGAAGTTCACCGCACAATACTTATCGGCCCTTGTGAGAAGCCGAGGTACCTTACCGCAAATATTAGTTCCATCAGTTCGTGAAGAGGTTCGAAACAATTCAATTCTTAAAACTTTATTATCATTTCCACCCGGTGGAATCAGCGATATCTCTAACACGCTTCTAAATATTTTTATGAACGACTCAGCCATCGCAAAGCAAGTCAAAAAAGGACTAGATCAAAAGCTCAATGCATCACTTGTTGGTGGTACCAGTATAGGAGTTGCAGTGAACTACGGTTTTGATCTGTTTCAAAACCCCCTTATTAGATCAGCACAACCAATTACTCAAACTCCTAGCACCATGGATATCAGTCAACAAGCATCTAAGTGGATGTTAATACAAGGCACTAGCGCACTTTGGAAAGGTAGTACACCGCTGGCTTTTGGCGATCACGGATTGCAGCTACTAGCAACAGCAATGAATATGTCTGAATGGACCTATTCATTCGGCATAGATGAATCAAGTTCAAACACGCAATATGGCGGATTAGCTTTTAACCCAACTCAAGGAGAAAACGCGTCCATCGGAAAATACGATCCTAGAACCGACACAAATCACTCCGGAATTATTTCTGGTGAATACAGCGTTAGCTTCCCAAATGGGCAAGCAATAGAAACCGCAATCAATGTCAAAGAGGTTTGGAACAGAACCCCAAAACCAGTTTCACTTGATGAACAAGCACGGATATGGGCAGCTGCCGCACAAGCATACACGAACTTAAAACCGACATCTCGCAATGCTACTACAAATGCTATTTTCGTAGCAGGGTCAGGAATATTTCCACCCGATGCTCACACTCTACCATTAGCCTTCCTAAAAGGAATGGCAGCATTACTTGACGGTCCTATCATTGACAAAGAACCCAAGGTAATTCATCAACTAGCTGACCTTACCGCACAACCAGACACCACTAGACCTGTTGCTTCGATGGTAGCGCTTGCCCGTATGGCAGGAGCGCTTAACTTATGGTTACGAGCTTTAGACTCCGCTGAACAAGACCTACTGTCTGCAGAGGTTCTCGCTGAAATTGTGAAAAGTCGATCAGTCCTAAAAGATGCTATGCGTCTAGCTGTACAATCTATTTTAGATTTATATGTAAACCCAAATGTCACAAATAGACTAAACACTATCGCCCTAGTTAAATCTCAAACTGACATAACAGCACCGTCGTTCTCCGACAGTGCTGAAACACTCGCAATTCTTGCCGACATTGACGTCTATACACTAAGCCAATCTAACTCAGTAATCACTGATTTCAGTAAAAAAATCATCGGACTCTTTCATTGGTTCACATCTGAATATTTAGCTGACTACGCCGTTGGCAACCAACGTTTCTCCGGCTCCCCAGAAGGAATGGTCTGGTCGTTAAACGGATTAAGAAAATTTTCTATATACCCCCAACAGATCAGTCAAGCTCCTTGGCTATCTGATGCTTTAAGTCAGCTCCAATCAGCCGTAGCAAACTGGGACGAGGGCCATAACTTATGAGATATGTCGCCTTTTGTTTGTTAGCGCTGTTATTCGCCCCTCATGCTTCAGCTCAAAAAGACAGCCTACCCAAAGGAATTGGTGCGTATACTTTCGGCTATCGATATTTTGACAAACAAACTCATAAGTATGATGAAGACGGTCAATTACAAGCCTTAGGAGCTCCCTTTTCTAAAGAGTTCTCTGGACAGAATCTGCTCGACGGTGCTGGTGGTGAGCAATTAAAAAAATTAGCAAATGAATTGAAAAAGTTTGACGGAAACTCAACCAGTGATGACAGCTTATTAAATACATTAAATCTAGGAACTCTAAATATCGACGTACAAGCTGAGATTACCGGCCAAGCCATAGGATTAGGCTATGGATTTTTAAATAACTTCAGCGGATTTTTAGTAGTTCCATGGGCTGAAGTTAGCGTCGATGCCGACATAACTTTTGGCGGCGACAACAATGCTGCGGAAATAAAGTCTCGACTTGGAGACCTGGCATTTGATGAACTTAAGTCTGGATTAGATACTGCACAAAACGTAAATGCCCAACAAATCATCGATGGAATTACCGATCTAGGCTACGAAGACCCTAGACACTGGGAGCATCAAGGTTTGGGCGATGTTCAATTCGGTACTATCTTCAGTGGATCAAATCGAGTGACCAGAAGAAACAGTACCGTACAAACATTAAAGACAACCGTGACAGTTCCTACAGGGTACTATGAAGATCCAGATATTCTCACGGACGTCAGTCTTAGCAAGGGCTATTACCTACTAACCAATACCTATTCTCAAAAATTGGTTTTTGGTAGACTATTTTATATTGGAGCTGATGGCACCATTGGCCTTGGAGCACCAAATACCGTATCTAAACGAGTTCCTGAAGAAAACGAATCTTTAGTGAACCCAGATCGCACCGAATCAGTCACCCTTACGCCAGGTGCAGATATCGGTTATGGCGGATTCGCTGGTTTAAAGTTGGGTATGTTTAAAAGCAGATATTACCTAGGAGCAAAGTCTCACCTCAAAGACTCATACAGCGGCTCAATAGAAGGTAATTACGATAAACTTTCTAATGGATCCGATTCTTATCAGCTCTACCATGAACCTTCGGTAGCCCTTGATACTACCGATGCATTTAAAAACGGTAGGTTCCTTCTACCTTTAATCGCTCAGATTAAAGCCCATTTACCCATTAAAGCTAAAAACTCATTAAATGATAAATCTTACGAATTAACTCTTACCAGCTTTTTCTCCACTCCTTATGCTAGCACCACCAAAACCACCTCAAAGAAACCTAAGAAGTCTAAAACTAAGCGTAAAAGACACTTCACCAACAAAAAGAAAAGAAAATCCAAAAGTAAAAAGACCCGCAACGTTCACTGATTTTATCGGTTTAGACCTTGTCATAGAAGCTATCCTACTTTAGAATTCTCTTATGAGAAAATCACCTAACACCGCCATACTCTCTTTGTCGTTATTCTTGGGTTTATCGGCCTTCGGGTCCAGTGAAGATACTTCACTCAGGGAATTGTGCCGAAAAAACATTTCCGGGCAGTACCTCTCCACCTACGACCGCGTTTACAACGCTAAAAACCAACTCACACACTACAATAAGAAAGAAAAAGAAATTCTCAAATATATTTCCAAGAATCAAGCTGATTACAAAAAGAAGAAACAGGCAACTAATACCAAGGAATACAATGCAAATCTGATTAACAAAAGAGACCATGCTAAAGTAAAATTAGATACCAGCATTGGACAGTTAAAAGACCTCAAAAACTTAAAGTCCAAAGCATCATTTGACCTGGAAGACTACAGTAAAAAACTTTCAGACTTAGAGAAAAAAATTAAGACTATTTTCATTATCCAGAAAATCTCAGAAAAAAAACATAAAGCCTACCCATTATCGATCAAATACAAGTCCACTTGCCCCAAGTATAGATTTATGTGCAAACTACCCAGGCAAGACATTCCGCCACTTAAAAACTTGATCAAAGAGCTTGATGATTCGCAGTCTTGCCAGCGTTATATAAGTTTTTCACACACTCAATTAAATTAACCTAAGGAAGAAATCAGCGAACTTTCGTGAGCGTCGGGGCCTTCGGTACTACCTAGGGATTCCCAACGCAGCTACGCTGCTGGGAGTGACGGCATCCACTAATTAATCAAAGAAAAGACGAAAAAGATCACCATCGATATAATTATTCTCGACTACATTCACAAGGTAGAATGTATCGTGAATCTCTTGAATCAAGTTATTAGCCACACTTTCTTTCGGATAAAACGAAGCCCATTCACCTAACCAAAGCTTAAAGGCTTCCTCTTTCCAAATCATAAAACTCTCACTATCGACAACGGTTGGCTGGATTATCTCCTTACCAGGAAACACACCCCAAGTAACCGCATTGACCGAACCATTACGTTTTTTATCGTTGGTGAATATCTTACCCTCAACATTGACCGCTCTAAAAGTCATACTCGGGAAACTATCAACTCGACTTAACAATCTATCTAGATTAGCCCTGGAAGTGAAAAACTCAGCATAAGCCTTTTGATAAATGTAACCTCCAGGCCCACCCCAACCAACATCTGGATCAGTAGAGTCAACCCCATTGACCTGGGGCTGGCTATTTATGGTCAAGTAACCTTGAGAGTTAATTGATTTCAATTCGGAATTAATTTTAGTTGTTTCCGCTTGCACAGGAAACTCACACCAAGGAAGCTGGTCGATTTTAGCTTCACAGAAATCAACGAACACCTGTGATATATCCGAGAGCGTTTGAGGTTCCCCTAAAGCTTTCTTTAATCGTTCTCTGCGCGCATTTGAACCTACGACTTGTCTAGACAAATAGTGATCACTCCACCGACCAAAAGCGGGAGATGAGGACAGCCCCCAGCGCCCATTGGGAAAGTTATCCCAAGACATCGTTCTCGCTAGATAACTCTTTGGTCTATTGCTCCAAAAAATCGGCCGCACTTCTTCTTCCGCACGCCGACCATTCATCGTAGCAGGCCGCCAGGGCAAAACCCTACTACTGACAGAGTCATCGATAAGGCCAATATTTTTCAATACAGCTGTTACTGCTTTTTCTAAGTTAAGAGTATAAAAATGAAGACCCGGCACGCCTCGCTTTAACATTTCCCGACACATCTCTTCGCAAAGCTTTATGCCATACTTTTGAACCGCTTCATCGTCGTTCTTGATTTCCTCAAGCTCACTAGATACTTTTTCAGGAACCTTGATTTTCAGAAAGTCACTAAACTTCTTAAAACTATTATAATTCTGAATAGGAAGAATCCCCGGCAAAATAGGTACCGTAACACCGGCCTCGCGGCAACGTTTTTCAAAAACGAAAAATTCCTCTACATCATAAAAAAGCTGAGTCACTACAAAGTCGGCACCCTGAGAAACTTTATGTTTCAAAAATTGAACACACTCATCTTTATCTTTTGATTCTTCGTGACCTTCTGGATAACCCCCAACAGAAATTCCAAAATAGTCACCATGCTTCTCCCGAATAAACTTAACTAAATCAGACCCGTAATTTAACCCCCCTTCACAAGGACGCCAATCCGAATCGCCTTGAGGCGGATCCCCACGAAGAGCGAGGATATTTTGAATACCAGCATCTCTGCATTCTTGAAGAGTCTCTTCTATTTTACTAACAGGCATCTCGGTACAAGTCAGGTGCATCATGACATCAACACAAAAATACTGCTGAGCTACCCGACTCAACTCTAAACTCAAACCACTGGTGCTACCGCCTGCTCCCCAAGTAAAGTCAATAAACGCGGGTTCAAGCTTAGCCATACGCTCTAAGCGACTATACAAGTTATAAACTCCCGCATCCGTTTTAGGCGGAAAGAATTCAAATGAGAAAAACGGACGTTTTTCCTTTATATGTTGATTGATTTTATCAATAATTTTCAAACAGTAATTCCCCGCTTCCCGTGTAAGCAAAAAAACAATTTGAACAAGTATACGCTTCCAGACCAATTTCACAAATATAATTAGCTCTATACGGCCAAATCTGACTCTTCCTTACGGCTAGACCTTATTCATTATATTTGATAACAACTTACCCTATTTTACTTAGGAGGCCTCATGTCAAAACCATCGCTGAATAAGACCTCTTTTGCCAACCAAGCAAAACTAGAAGGTTTAGCCTCAAATTTTTCTTTTATCAGTATTTCTAGTGCTTTTTACTTAATATTAGGCACAACTGGTGGGATGATTGCCCACTATAATCACAGCAGTCTGCTACCAGCGCTAAATATTCAGTTGATGCAAAATAATTGGATGAACCCAATCGCAATAGTCGCTCTAACTACCGGCATTTTATTAATTTCTAGTTATCTTCTTGAAGGGTGGTCCCATTCATACCTGAAAGCAAAAGCTAGCATTGCTGCTTATTTTGGTCCTCTGAATGTACTCAGCTTGGTCTACTTAGCGGTAATTTCATCGGTTTCAGAGGAATTATTCTTTCGCGCAGGCCTACTCCCCTACACCGGTATTTTTTGGGGTGGATTGGTATTTGGCTTGGTACATCTCGGACCGAACGGTAGAATCTCCGCTTGGACTTTATGGGCTGGAGTGGCGGGCGTATTACTCGGATGGGTATATCAAACTACCAATTCACTTTGGCCGGTTTGGTCCATTCATTTCCTAGTAAACTTGGTCGGTATGATTTCTTTAAGACGATCCTACCTTCGCACTCTTGAATATGTTCAAAAAACACCCGGGCTCAATATCGAAGGTAGATTGTAGGCTTTATGATTGCAGGTCACCCTCAGATTTGCTTGTTTCAACCAGAGATCCCTCAAAATACTGGTAACATAGGCAGACTGATCGCTGCGACTGGATCTAGACTTAATTTAATCACTCCTCTCGGCTTTTCGACTTCTGATCGTAACCTTAAACGAGCGGGCTTAGATTACTGGCCATACTTAGACTTAGAAATACATGAACAACTAGACCCATTGCTAGAGAATCACCTTCCAAATGCAGCATTTCTTAGCACTCGTGGTAACAAACCTTATACCGACATCCCTTCGGATACGAGTTTGTTAGTTTTTGGCAGAGAAACCTCGGGGCTTCCAGATTACATCCATAACAAGTACCCTGAATTAATATTTACAATCCCCCAGTTCCACCGATCGGTGCGTAGCTTGAACCTCGCAAACGCGGTATCAATCGTTCTCTATGATCAACTTTCTAAACGTGGCTCGTTTAGGTCGGATATAAACTAACATGGAACTAAACGAGCAACACCTCAAGATACTAGAAGAAGAACAGAAGCTACACCAACAGTTAAAACTGGCTGTTAGAACAGAGGTTCTAGCTCGGCGGGTAACCACCAAAGAAGTAAACCTCAATCAAGAGATACTAGACCTCCAAGACGAGGCCAGTTACGCACACGTTCGTGACCTACCATCTCTGCTGAGTCAGCTGCATGTATCACAAAGCCTCGCATCAAGAAGTCGTGATGGCTTTGTCCCCGACCTTAGATCTCCCTACTTTGCGCATATCCGTTTACAGGAAGACGGAAAGACTAAAGATATCCTAATAGGTCAGGGAACCTTCATTAACAACGAATTTGAGATTATGTTGGTTGATTGGCGCCACGCACCAGTTGCTAAAATATTCTTCAACTATCAAGAAGGAGATCATTATGAGGAGGCTTTTCCATCTAGAATAGCAAAAGGCCAAGTAATCATGAGGCGCATTGTTGCTTTTAATATTGGTCAACTTCGCTCGATTAAAACACCGACTGCTGCTATTAGTTGCAGCAATGAAAATAAATGGATGATTGATGACAATCACGACCTCGAATTAACCGGAGGAGAAGCGACCGCTGCCAGGTCCCTTAGCTTTGGATCAGGAAAAGGAGGACATCACTCACAACAAGAAGTCATTGCACTTCTCGATAAGAAACAATTCCAATTGCTCGAAGCCAGCGATGAAAAACCGCTGCTTATCTTAGGTAGTGCCGGTAGCGGCAAAACCACTGTGGCACTTCATCGCGTTGCTCACCTTCACTACCAAAATAGAAAAAAATACCCACAAAAGAAAATATTAGTGATCGTTCCTGAAATGGGCCTTGCCAAACTCTCGAAAAAACTGCTCGACAGCTTAAACATGAGGGCGGTTCAAATTCAAACTTACGATCAATGGATTTTACGGCAGGGGCAGTTTTTACTAAGGAACACTCCCAAAAAACTTTGTAGTAACACCCCCTCACGCGTCATTCGATTTAAGAGACACGTAGCAGTATCCAGCGTGTTCTCTGAGCTTGCAAAAATTAAAGAAAATCGCCTAGCTCAATACTTAAAACGAGAACTCACCTGCATACCCAATGTCGAACAAATTTTCATAGAAACCAACGGTGTTAATTTAAAGCAAAAAATATCTTCATTTAATCACTTCTGTCATAAACATAAAGCCAACAAAAGTAAGATGATCCAAGATCAGATACAAGCTGCAACCCGGTATCTCCAAGACAATGTTTACGATCTAAATATGGACCGGCAAGCGCTCTTTTCAAATCAAAAATTATTAGAAAAAATTGTATCGAACTCCCAAAATGACCTCGATAAAAAAATGATCAAGGAAGTCGTCCGTCACTCTCAGCAGCAATTTTTTGATTTATCTTTTGTGAGCCAAATGGAAATCAGCCAAGACCAAATCGCATCCTTAGATAATAGAAATAGCGCAGATGATAATCTTTACGAAGAAATGGGAACCATCGATATTGAAGACTACTCCATTTTAATCCAGTTGCTACAGTTTTATACCGGCGGCTACCAGACTCAACATGGGGCAATGCATTCATATAGTCACATGGTTATCGACGAAGCACAGGAACTATCTGAGCTTGAGCTCAACATACTGGGAGATAGCCTTGACCCAGAAGGAAGTATATCTATCGCCGGAGACGCCGTTCAACACACCGACCCTACCGCTGTATTTAAAAGTTGGGATCGCGTCCTCCAGGCACTGGGAGAAGAACCCGTTGGCTCGCACCACCTAGATACCAGTTATCGCTGTCCCAAATCTATTGTGGATTTTGCTTTTAATATCCTTTCCGAGCCCATGAGATCACAGCGACCGACCGCTGTACGAGCAGGTCTACCAGTTAAATTCAGCCATTTCGGACATGATGGTCTAGCTTATATGGAGATCAGCAAAGCTTTAGAAGCTCTATCTATCGCGGAACCTATGGCCTCAATCGCCGTCATAGCAAAAGATCAGAGTTCTGCACAAAATACTTACAAAGGCCTAGAAGACCTTCCGACCAGTCGGTTGGTAGATGATGGGAACTTCAGCTTCAAGCCAGGAATAGACGTGACACATGTATCACAAGTAAAAGGCCTTGAATTCGACTATGTTATCATCCCAGACTGTAACCACAGCACCTACTCCGAAACCGAGGAATCTCGTCGAGCCCTTCATGTAGCAGCAACCAGAACAGTCCATCAACTCTGGGTGGTTGCCATTCAAACACCCTCGTCATTGATAAAAGATTTGGCTAAACTCTAACAACCCCTTGCTCAACTCCCAGTGATTGTTTAAGAATTATAGCAACAACTATCAAGGTGAAGTAAATGACTCAATTTACAGCAAAGAAGCCGGATCAAAAATTATTAGATTCTTTTTTTCTACCAACTCTTACCAATGCAAAAGAGTACTTCATAGACACTCCCCCAGTAACCATCAAGTTGGACCAGAACGAGTCGCCTTACGATTGGCCGCCTGCTATTAAGGAGGCCATCACTCAAAAGCTCAAGACCGTTTCTTGGAACCGCTACCCCAGTGCTTTTAGTGACCCCGTTACTAGGCTCCTAGCAAACTACGCAAACGTCCCTGACGACTGTGTGCTGACAGGACCAGGTACCAATCATTTGCTATCGATGGCTATTAGTTGTCTTAGTAGAAAAATCATCGGCAAAGTCATCATTGCTCAGCCGTCGTTTCCACTATACGAATCTCATTGCCAATACGACGGCATACCTTATGAAATTTGGCCGCTTAGCAACGACCTTGAGTACGACCTAAGTTTGTTGCCTCAGGTCCCTGAGCATTCACTTATTATATTTGCATCCCCAAACAATCCGGTAGGAAACGCATTAAAAAAACAAGACCTTCAGCATTTATTAGAAAAACACCCGACTAGTATCTTTTTGGCCGATGAAGCCTACTTCGAGTTTGCTGACGAGCAGTACACCGACCTTTTATCGAAACACTCAAATCTCATCATTCTACGAACCTGTTCTAAAACATTAGGGGCGGCTGGAATCAGACTAGGCTACATCATTGCTCATCAAGACTATATTTCAATCTTTAAAAAGCTTCGTCTACCTTATCTTCTAAATCAATTCACCCTAGTTGCTGCAGAAGTTTTTTTAAAAGATAACTCTCTGCATGCCTTTGTAGAAAAAAATGTAAATTCAACCAAAAAAGAAAGAGACCAATTGATCTCCGCACTCAGTGAAATTTCAAAAGACTCAGGATTCACAGTGAAGCGCTCTCAAGCAAATTTTTTCTTGATGCGCTGGAAGGATCAAAAAAGTTGCTTACACGCATACCAACAATTAATTGAGGAGGGGATCTTAGTCAGAAACATTTCTGCAGGACCTGGTCTCGAAGGTTGCCTAAGGGTGACGGTGGGTACATCTTATGAAAACGAAGCTTTTATCCGAGCTGCAAAAAAACACTTCGTTCACAAATGAATATAAAAGAACCAAATCAACGAATCCTTCTCATTTGCTTCGATAATATCGGCGATTTGATTTTTTGTTCAGCATTAATGGCTCCGTTACGAGAAAAACATCCTCACGCACAGATTGATCTTTGGTGTAAACAGTACACTGAAAAAGTAGGAGTAAGGTTTCCATTCATTACTGATCTCTTTTCTTCCGACCTTCCGTGGGATAAATCACCTGGCCAATCAAAAGGTGACTGGGGTCGTTTTATTAAAACCTTGCTGCTTATTAGAAAAAATACCTATGACGCCGTCATAGTGTGTTCACCTCACTGGACTTCCGCCCTCACAAGTTGGGTATTGAAATCTAAAACACGCATCGGGTTTACCAGCACTAGAGGTCGCTACTTTTTAACGGATAACTGCGCATCAATCGATCGATCTAAACCAGTTTGTTATGAACTTTGTCGGTTGCTAGTTCCTCTAGGTATACCTGCCCAGAAGTCACCAGCACAAATCACCAGAATGGACGCTTCTGCAGAGGAAATGCCCGTTGCTATCATTCACCCCTTTGCAGGCAACCCCAATCGATGTGTACCAATTAGCTTGTGGCTAGAGTTAGCCACGAAACTCACCTCACAAGGCTGGAAGGTCGAAATACTAGGGACAGAAAAAGATTTTTTAAGAATAGAGGGTGAATTATCTTCGCACAATAACCTTACAAGGCATTACGATATTTTCCCTGACAGAGCTTCAGTGTTTTTCGGACATGACTCCGGCCCTACCCATATAGCAAGTGCTCTCAATATCCCTATATTTGCGGCTTACTTTAATGCTGCAAAACCCAAAGAAAACCTCCCCCAAGGTATATCTACTACACACATCTATCGTACAGACGGAAGAAACTACGATGACTTTTTGGCTGTTGGATTGGGCTTTGCTCAGAAACACCGCAACACGAAAACTTAGTTAAATCCGTTCTTTCCAATAGGGTATCCCAAATAAAAACTTTACTCCGACCTCGGCATATCGGGCGGAGAAAAACTCTTTTCGAACAGTTTTAATATAACCACCACCACCGGTAATAGATACATAGTCACTCACTTGCACCGACAGATTCATTGAGGCTTTCGCTAAGAGTTCGTCATCTTTAGGCAAGGACCCACCCGATGCAGTGCCTAAACCAGCTCTCATATCCCAAGATAACCCCCAAAACAAAGGCGTCCCTACTCCCATTCCTAAAATTGCAGACGCATAACTATTCCCGCGATACTTACCCCAGTAGGACCACATGGTTTCAGCATTTGCGAATAGGTAATCATGAAGCATATAGTCAAAGCTAAACGACATAAAATCAATATTATCATTCGGAATATAGTTAAAAACTCTCTGAGAACTCAGTGTCATACGAAGACGGCGCCAAACAGCATCATCTTCATCTTTTATTGTCAGAGTTTTAGTTCGTTCAACAGGAGTATTAACTCCATAGCCTACTAAATGATTAGCGATACCGACTGTCGCTGTAGCAACTCTAAAGTCGCCCTTGAAAGGATATAAATACCCGTAGCCGAGTTTCAATGAAGTATTAGACAATACTCGCAAGTCTACTCCAAGCCTAGGCTCTATAGTCGCTCCACCACCGGTATCGGTGAATCCCCCTCCAGCATGTCCAAACAACAAACTTCCCTCTACCCTCATAGCATCATTTAGTTTTAATGAATATCCGGGGCCAAAAAGAAACTCCATATAACCAGCCATACCTCCGACCACCGGAGCATAGGAAGAAAAACCCAAAAACGAATTGTTATCTGTGAAGAAATCTAAGTCCATTCCGACTCCTCCACTATATTTAGAGTGAACGATTTTATTTTTTCGCCGTTTCCCCTTAGAAAAGTATAGTTTTGCCGCAGGAGAAAACCTTATACCTCGTCTTTTCGGTAGATTCTTTATTAAGTCAGTTTTTTTGACGCCGCTGTTGCGTGCTGAACAGCACTTTACATAGTACAGGTTCTGCTTACGAGTTAGGCTAAAAAATATTTGCTGACTATTTATCTCCGATGTCGGGAATCTCACTAATGAATACCCGACTCCTGGCATAATGGTAAATTTATCATAAACCAACTGCCCCGCAGGCCGGAGCATTAGACCAGTGCCTCGTCGGGTTCTTCCCCCGCCACCAGCACCAAAAGTAAATTCAGTTCTTACGGACAAATTATAAAAACTCGGTGCCTTCGCTCCAAATTGAATTGCCGGTAATACAAAGCCAGATCTTTTACCACTGGTTGCTCCGTAGAGAGACATTCCCGCATATACAAAGTTATTTAAAAAAAACTGGTTAATAGCGAGAGAAAATAACCCCATATTTTCTTCTTCACTCAAATCCACGTCAGGTTCGAAAGCATCGTATTTAGGATAAAAAGACATAATTTCATGCTGAATACTTAACTCACTAGGAGCAACATAAACCTCAGAGTCTCCGGAATAGACTGGAGATGTAAACAGCATTAAGTGCAAAAAGTAAATAAAAGAAAGAACAACGAATCGTAGAAGCATACCAACCAAAAAAACAGCTAAGGATTATCGTTAACGAAATAATATCGTACCCAAAAAAAGGTCTTTTGTATAAGACTTTGCATTCCTGGAGTAAAAACCACTAGTTAATATGTACGTCAAAATGACCTATCTATTTAATATCACTGACTTTTTCGTTGCGCCAAAACCGTTTATTTGTTAAACCAACAGACAGAAAACCACTTACCCTATTGGAGGAAACATGAAGATTGTCTTAACAAGCTTTGCGGCAGTATTTTTAATTAGCACGAACCTATACGCTGCTTTCGAAAGTGAATTCTGTAACAGACAGTACGATTCGATTGCAGAAACTGCATTTCAAAATGAGTTTGACCCTTACTACGACTTAATCATCAGCTGCGATTTAGACATCGAATATGATGATTACTACCCTTATGATTTAAACTACGACTACAGCCAAACATACAGCGATCGTGGCTATCAATACATAGACGTAGTTTTGGTCGATGACGTTCGTGTTTACAGACGGCATTTCCAAAATCATAGCTATATATTTCAACCTTCATACCGAGTCGCACTGTCTGTATTCGCATCAACAGTCTTTATCGGAACCCGACATAATTTCCGCTGGCGTCCGTACTACCGTGCACATGGTCACAACCGCTACCGCCAAGTAGCTCGTAGACCTTATAAACCGGGAAGATTTAATCACCGACCACACAGAAATGTGAATCGCCACCCAAGAACCCCACCTAGACACCAAGGTAATATAAATAGAGGACAAAGAAACACTCCGCGTAACAACGGAAACGTTAACAGGGGGCAACGACCTACTCCACGTAACAACGGAAACGTTAACAGGGGGCAACGACCTACTCCACGTAACAACGGAAACGTTAACAGGGGACAACGGCCTACTCCACGTAACAACGGAAACGTTAACAGGGGGCAACGACCTACTCCACGTAACAACGGAAACGTTAA
>Ga0222674_1000326_pt1 | contig 19474 bp, 18 predicted proteins | sample AntAcemetagen866_FD_179804 | JGI IMG/M metagenome (GOLD analysis project Ga0222674, IMG submission 179804) | Saline water microbial communities from Ace Lake, Antarctica - #866 | ecosystem: Environmental > Aquatic > Non-marine Saline and Alkaline > Saline | place: Antarctica: Ace Lake...
GGTTAACAATAGATAACATAGTGACGTCTCCTTCTGTGGTCGTTGTGACCGATGTTTTAGTAGAACATCAGAAGGTTACGTCACTATGCTTAAGCTTTCAACAATCCACAACTTTTTGAAATATCTCATATTGGCTATACTGGAGAAGCATATTTATACAACCCAGAAACTCTTAAAATGGCAAAATCCAATGCGCTAGTTTTATCTAGAATGATTAATCGAACCGATGCAATACCGCGAGGGACGCTTTTGTTTAGATCGGAAATTTATTCTGGAACAAACCTCAAAACAAGTCGTAGGAAGATTGACTTCACTTCTACTACTATCGAACTAAACTCTGCTTTGGAATATTTAGGTACTATAGTTCATCGTGAAACCATAGACCCTGTGTTGGTTGTTTGGATTTATCACGTTACAAATACGAAACTAAAAGGGATCTATGCTAATGCATATCGTTTTGACAAAAATGCACATGAAAAAGAGATTTTATTGCAAAGGAATATAAAAGTAACAGAAACAAAAAGATCTGAAGGCAGCTACCGTGGTGCTAAAATCTTGGTCATCAATGCTGATATTTCCGGCTAATCTCACTTAGAAAAAAAACGGTTTTAGATTAATTTATTCCTTAATACTTTTTGATCACTGTATCTTGCCTAGCTATGCTTAAGTTATGGTGGTGGAATACAAGGTGTAAGCTAAGTTTTTATATATGATGATTATTTGATTTTAATCCTAGATATAGTGATACTTCTTCGCATCAAACAATAACTTTTCTCTAAACTGCGGAGCAGCTATTTCAATAAGAGAGCGCGCTCTTTCTGCTACGCTTTTGCCACGTAGTTCAGCGATTCCGTATTCAGTCACAATGGTATCGATGTCGTTTCTGCCAATGCTGACTTTAGCTCCTGGTTGGAGTTCAAATACAATTTTGGAATAGCCTTCTTTTGTATGCTTGTTGTAGCCCGCCGCATGAATAGCAATAATCCCTCTGCCTCCCTCGGCTCTCTGTGCTCCGATGTGAGTGTCCATGGCCCCGCCGACTCCACTGAGCTCCCGGTGTCCGACGGACTCAGAGCAGACTTGGCCGGTGATATCTACTTCGACGGCGGTATTTATGGAGGTCATTTTGTAGTTTCTACTTATCCGGGCAGGGTCGTTTACAATAGACGCAGGGTAGAACTCTACCATAGGGTTACAGTCTACGAATTTATATAGCTTGTCGCCACCGAGGGCAAAGGTAGCGATGACCTTATTGGGGAAATAGGTTTTGCGTCTACAGGTTATAACTCCTTGCTCATATAAGGAGACCATTGCATCGTTCATCATTTCAGTGTGAACTCCTAAGTCTTTTTTATCTTTAAGACCAAGAGCTACTGCATTAGGTATACCGCCAATTCCGAGTTGTATGGTGGAACCGTCGTCAATAAGAGGTGTGATGTGTTGAGCTATTTTAAGATCAGTTGCATTAGGCTCTGCTGAGCTGATTGTGGGGAGTTGGTAATCATTGGTAATAAAGTGATCGGCGTCACTGGCATCAAAAATAGTTCCGCCTGAAGTAAAGGGCAGCTGAGGGTTAATTTCTAGAATGACTTTTTTCGCCATTCTTAAAACCTCGGGCTCGTAGCAGGCTCCGGGTCCTAAACTAATAAAACCTCTGTGATCAGGCACGCTGCAGCTTCCCCAGAAGATATCTGGTGGGCCGACTAGCTTCATGTTGTTGACCCACTGAGAAAGATGCTGCGGAACGTAGTGTATAAGTTCTCCACCCTGATAAGCGCGCACCTCAGGAGTTAAAAACATAACTTTGAGATTTATGTGTTTGTTTAAGTCTGGGGTTTGGAAGCAAGGGTAGTTTTGCATCGGGTTTGCTCCGAGTACTTTTACACTCTTCCAATTTAGCGAAGCCTTGTGAAGCTCAGAGTAAAATCCACGCGGCTCACATGCGGCCATCGATGTAGTGATGGTATCGCCGTCTTTGACTATTTCATAGGCTTCGTTGATTGAAATTATCTTGTTAGATATTAGGTCTGGGAATGTAGCTAAAATATCGGGAGTCATGACTTATACATCCAGGTTCTATAACTATTTCTGGGTAGAGCCAAAGCCCCCATCCCTTTTTCCACCTACGGGAAGATTGGGGATTCTATGAACAGTGTTGAGAACCAATTGTGCAACGCGGTCTCCCGCTTCGATAACAAACTCTTTTTCACCCGTGTTAGAAAGGAGTACTCCGATCTCATCTGGGTAGTCAGCATCAACGGTACCGACACCATTGGTGAGCATAATACCGTATTTAAATGCTAAGCCTGATCTGCAGCGAATTTGAAGTTCTGGTATGCAGCCTTCAGGAACAGAGTCCCAATCGACATTATCGATCCATACGCCTGTAGGAACAATGACTCTACCTAGCGGAGGAATCGTGGTGGTAACGCGGGCTTTTAAATCTGCTGCTGCGCTACCACTTGTCATGTATTTAGGCTCTGAAGCTTCGTCAAACTTTAAATGAATCATTCTCGAAAACCTACTGTGTTGGTTTTTTATCCATGGCTTCTTTACGACTTAGTTTGATCCGACCTGTATTGTCGATCTCAAGAACCTTCACCATAATTTCTTGGCCTTCAGAGTAATGATCATGAATATTTTCGACCCGACGATTTTCGAGTTGAGAAATATGACACAGACCTTCTGTTCCAGGTCTAATTTCAACAAAGCAACCGAAGTCGACGACTTTTTTAACGGTTCCTAAGTATATGCTGCCTGGCTCAGGGCTAGTGGTACACTCTCGGATAAGTTTTTTAGCTGATTCTGCAGAGCTTGTGTCAGGAGATACGATGTTAACAATACCATCATCAGAGATATCGATTTTAACTCCCGTTTCAGCTGTGATTCTTTTGATGTTCTTACCACCCGGTCCGATAAGGTCACGAATTTTATCAGAAGCAATCTTGATTTGAAAAATACGTGGTGCGGTGTCACTGAGATCATTGGGAGTATCAATCGCAGCAGTTATCTTATCGAGGATATGAGTTCGGCCTTCTTTTGCTTGATCTAAGGCTTGTTTTAAAATCTTCGTTGATAGTCCGTCGATTTTAATGTCCATCTGTAAGGCGGTGATACCGTTTTTGTCGCCACAAACTTTAAAGTCCATGTCACCAAGGTGGTCTTCGTCACCAAGGATGTCGGAAAGGATAGCGAATTTATCTTCGCTTTCCATAATTAAGCCCATTGCGATACCGGCAACGGCACCTTTTAAGGGAACACCAGCGTCAAGCATTGCCATAGTTCCTGAACAAACAGCAGCCATTGATGAAGAGCCATTTGATTCTAGAGTTTCGGAAACAAAGCGGATGGTATAACCAAAGTCTTGTTCAGACGGAAGGACACGCATTAAAGCCCTTTCTGCGAGTACGCCATGGCCGATTTCTCGACGTCCAGGTGCTCTCATAGGCCTTGCTTCCCCAACCGAAAGTGGAGGGAAGTTGTAATGCAGCATAAATCTCTTTTTATAATCTGTTTCTGCTATTGAATCTGTTCTTTGGGCATCATCTCCACCACCTAGAGTAACGATACCAAGTGATTGGGTTTCACCTCTGGTAAAAAGAGCTGAGCCATGTGTTTGTTTTAACACTCCTGGTTCGCAGGTGATCTTTCTAATGTCTGTCGGAGAACGACCATCGATTCGTTTAGATTCATTAAAAATCATATCTCTCATGACGGTACTTTTTATGCTGTCTAATACTTTACCTAGCATTAACCCTCGTTCAGAGTCTTTGTCTGGGTTGAATTGCTCTTGAAGCTTTCTTTGTAAAAGCCGTGATGCTTTAGATCGAGCTGATTTTTCTGAAATAGCGAAAACGTCCAGTATCTGATCTTTTAACGAACCTGAAACTTCGCTCAATAATGCTTGGTCAATTCCTGTTTTTTCTAGATCTCTTTTTGGTACGCCGATTTCTTTTTGAATCTCTAGCTGCATATCGAATAAAGGCTTCATTGTCTTATGTCCGAATTCGATTGCTTCGAGCATTTTTTCTTCAGTTAAGAAATCTGCTCCAGCTTCGACCATCAGAATTGCATTTGGGGTAGCAGCTAAATTTAAATCAAGAGCACCCGGGTTTCGTTCGTTTGGATCTAGCATGAAGTTGCCACTATCATCCATTCCAACTCGAAGCGCAGCGACTGGGCCGTTGAAAGGTACATCGCTTATCATTAAGGCTGTACTTGCACCTACTAATGCTAGCGGAGCTGGTTGGTTTATTTTGTCGTATGAGAGGACAAGACACGTGACGAAAGTGTCGCACATATATCCATCTGGGAAACTTGGTCTTAGGGGGCGGTCGATAACTCGTGCCGTAAGGGTTTCTCGGTCTGAAGGTCTGCTTTCTCTTTTTAAGAAGCCTCCGGGAATTTTCCCTGCGGAATACATTTTCTCTATGTAGTCGACGGTTAGCGGGAAGAAGTCTTGTCCTTCTTTCTTTTTGTCTGCTGCGCAAACAGCGACTAAGACTTGTGTCCCGCCACAGGTAATCATCACGCTGCCGTTTGCTTGCTTAGCGTACTTTTGAAACTCAAATTTTATTGTTTTGTCACCCACTGTGACTTCTTTAGTTACTGACATTAAATTCTCCATTATTACTTTATTTATGATCTAACAAAAAAAAGCCTCGTTTAAAATACTGACTCTCGAAATAAGAGGCAATACACGAGGCCTATACATTACAATATAATTATCGGCGTATCCCTAACTCAGAGATCAACGCTAGATAGTTTGATGGGTTTTTCTTATTAAGATACCGCAGAAGCTTTCGGCGTTGGCCGACTAACTTTAACAACCCTCTTCGAGAGTGGTGGTCCTTAGCATTAACTTTGAAATGCTCGTTAAGCATTTTTAATCTCTCGGTTAGCAATGCTATCTGAACTTGAGGTGATGCAGTATCGCCCTTAGCTTGAGAAAACTTACCTATGATTTCTGTAATCTTTTCGGCTGGTAGCCCCATTCTTGATGTCCTTCCTCTTCCTTATACACTATGAGCTGGGGAAGATAGCTAAATCATTATTACTTTGCAAGCCTATAGTGCCGGCTAGAAGGAATTTGGTTTTTTATAAAAAACCCATAATTTTAACTATATATAATTTTTAACATAAAACATCAAATTTGACTTTTTTATAAAAATTATGTATATAGTATACATAAAATGATCGGAATTGGCATACCTGGCCCCGACTAAAGGTTCCTGAATTGATATATTGTTGTTGTTTTAGCTTGGTTGTCCACAGGTTTTTAGTGATATTAAATGGTTACAACTAAAGAGGTCTATATATGTCAGCAAAACGTAAGTTTGAAATTGGTGATAAAGCCGTTTACCCAGCCCACGGAGTGGGAATTATTAAGCGGATTGAGTCAAAAGAGATTAGTGGAAGCAAAATTGACTTTTATGTAATTGAGATCGTCTCTTCTGGTGCCACTGTGATGGTGCCAATTGCGCAAGCTGGTAAAGGCATCCGCGGTTTGATTAGTAGAAGAGAAGTAAAAGATGTTTATTCGATCCTGAAAACTCCGGGACAGGTTTCTAAGACCACTTGGAATCGTCGGTTTAGAGAGTTTAGTGAGAAGTTAAGAACGGGTTCTGTTTCGGATATAGCTGAGGTTCTTAGAGACTTGAATTCTTTACGATTTGATAAAGACTTGTCTTTTGGTGAGAAAAAGATGATGGACAAGGCTCGTGAGATGATTGTAACTGAAATCAGTGCGGTTTCATCGAAAGAAGAATCAAGTATTGAAGCAGAATTAGATAAGATTCTTGTACCCGTACCACATGTACCCGTACCACAGTAAATTTCGATTTATAAAATAAATGCTTTAGATAGGGCCTGCTGTGATGCAGGCCCTATTTTTATTTATAGGCTTAGTATTTTGATAAGTTATTAAAGGTGCTAGACTTCAGCTTGTTTGTCGTTCGGATGTAGGAGAGTACTTGATAGTCACTAATGTAATGGCAGCTAGCATTGACGGATATATTGCTTCAGAGCATCTTGAGCCGGATGAGCGCCGGCACGAGAGTGGATTTACTTCGGAGGCAGATCGTGAGTTTGTGCGGGAACAAATTAAAAATGCTGATGCCATTATTACCGGAGCAGATTCGATGCGCGCAAGCAGTGGCGCTTGGGAGCAAAAAGGTCGTAATGGTCAATATCCTCATTGGATGGTTTACACCAATCAAGGGTTAGGTAAAGATTTAGATTTTTGGAAGCAAAGCCATATTCCCAGAACCCTCGTAAGTCCTAAGCCACTTGGAGCTATGGTCGATCTTGAAGTGAAGTCTTTGATTTACGGATCTGATCGACCGGGTGCTGCCGCCCTGGATTATTTTTCAGATTTAAAAATAGAGCGAATTTTGCTGTTCGGAGGAGGTTTTATAAATAAAATTTTTTACAACGAAAATTTGGTAGATGAATTAAAAATAACACTTTGTCCCACTATTATTGGGCTAGGTGATGCTCCTAGGCTTGTGGCGCCTACATTGAAGCAACCGGTTAATATGTACCTGTTATCTTCACAAGTCGTCGATAATTTTGTATTCTTACATTATAGAATCCTTAAAAATTTAAACCCTATTCTTTAGTATAAGCATGTAGGAGGGCGCATGGGCCTACGCATAAGGACTAATGTCCAATCTTTGATTGCTCAAAGGCATTTAAGTAATTCAACTGCGAATGTTGCACGTCAGCAAGGTAAACTTGCCTCTGGGAGGCGGATTAACCGGGCCGCTGATGACGCCGCTGGATTGGCAATTTCCGAAGGGCTAAAGGCTGACGTCAGATCTTTGGGTCAGGCGAAAAGAAACGCATTAGATGCGGTGTCTTTGGTGCAGGTAGCCGAAGGTGGCTTGGAAGAGATCAATAACATGATGATTCGTCTTCGTGAACTCTCCATTCAAGCAGCTTCTGATACTATCGGAAGCCGAGAGCGTGGTTATCTTAATAATGAATTTATGGCGCTTAAAGATGAAATTGATCGCGTAGCGCTTTCTACAGAGTTTAATGGAACTAGGCTTCTGATTGGTAACAAAGAAGTAGATGAGTCTTTGTTAGCCTCTCACAACCGTTCTCCGTTAGAGATTCAAGTTGGGAAAGACTATTTACCTGGTCCAGATTCTTTAGATTCTCCTAACCCGATCAATGTTATTAGGATTAGCTTTGATAAATTTAATGCAACGACTGATGGTGAAGGATCTTTGGGAATTGGTAACGCTCAAAATAGTGAAGGAACCTCGGTCCTGACTAAGAACTTTGCTCAGAATTCAATTGATAAATTAGATGAAGCTATGACTAAAGTGGCTTCTTACCGAGCCAAAATGGGTGCATTTCAGAATAGACTGGAAACCAATCAGTCTACCTTGGGAATCGCGATTGAGAACCTCAGCGTCGCTAGGTCTAGAATTGTAGATACTGATTTTGCAGCTGAATCTGCGGAACTAATGCAGCAATCGATTATGCAGCAAGCTGGTGCTTCGGTATTGGCGCAGGCGAACCAGGCTCCTCAAATTGCTCTTAAGCTTTTGGGAAGTTAGCACCTGATATCAAGATGTTCAGGATTTGAGACTTTACTCGTTTAGGTTTAATTGCTAATCACGGTTTAAAGGCGGTGATTAGTATGAATACCAAGGTTTACATTGCTGGTACTGGTGCGGTTAGTTCTGCAGGTAGCTTGGGCGATGCCTGGACAGCTCTGATCTCTGGTAAGCATAGCATCACTTCAGACTCTGATCGAGGTCTTCTCGGAGTAATCCCTGAACCATATGAATCCTCTTTAAATGATCTACATTACCAAAAATGTTATCGAAGCTATGACCGGGTATGTTTACTCGCCTTGATGGCAAGCTTAGATGCATCTAGGCGCTCGGACCTAAGTGGGTATGGAACTATTTATGGGTCTAGCCGTGGGGCGACTATATCGATCGAGCAACAACACCTAGCATTCATCGAGAACAAACGAATTCATGCACTTACTAGTCCTATGACGACAGCAGGGACTTTATCAGCTGCGGTTGCAAAACACTGCGTTGGTGAAGATGCTGGGCTTAGCCTTTCGGTCTCATCGGCATGTGCAACTGGACTCCATGCACTTGGAGTCGGGTACGGAATGATTAAGGCAGGTGTTTTACCGGGAGCTTTGGTCGGTGGTGCTGAAGCAGCGAATACGGATTTTACTTTGCAGCAACTAAAAGAAGCCCGAGTTTATAGCCGAAAGCCTGAATCAATTGATGGTTTCCCTTATCGTCCGTTCGGTGATTCACGTGACGGGATGATACTAGGCGAGGGGAGCGCAGCACTTGTTCTTAGTAAGGAACATAGCGATGTCGAAGTGGTAGGGTACGGAGCCGCGACCGAAAAAGCGACGATGACTGGTATTACTGGTGATGGTCTTAAAAGATCGATCACAGCGGCTCTTAATTCAGCGGGCTTAACGCCTTCAAATATAAGTGTAGTGGTGGGACATGGCGCGGGAACACGCCGCGGTGATCTTGCCGAATTAAATGCTTACAAATCTATATTTGCATCTGAGCCACCTCCTTTAACGAGTTTCAAGTGGCTAACGGGGCACATGCTCGGAGCATCTGCGGCTTTTTCATTAGCGATGGCAGTGGAAGGTTTAAGACGTGGAAGTATGCCCATGTTGCCTTATCCTAGCGAGTTGCTTGGGGGAGTGATGGAGCCGGTAAAACTGAAATCACGAAGTGCGGTGTTGGTTTGTGGTTTGGGATTTGGTGGTAATGCTGGTGCGGTAATTTTGGTTAAGGAATAGAGGTCTTTTTATTTGTTTCTATGTTTAAGGATAGCGTGATTGTGGTTGCGGGTGGGTTTGGGAGTAGTTGGCACTTGTTATCTGATTAGTTAGATCAAAATGTCGATATAATTTGCGATATTTTCAAGGACAACAAATGAAGAAGACAGGGAGGATAAGGCAATGTGTATCGTAAGAACTCTGTTTGTATTCATTGGGCTCGCGTTAGGTGGTTGCCAATGGGTCAGTAAAGCTAATAATAATACTAAAAACGTTCTGAACGACGATGAGACGAATAGCACCGGCCTTTCCGTATCCCTTATTTCTAATGTCGCCGGAGGAATATATGTTTTCGACATTGCTCAAAGGAAAGCGACTCAAATCAAAGAGATCGAAGACGGAGAACTGATTAAATATTCCTTTAAGAACGGTGCACAAACATCTACATATGATTTTATCTACACTCCCGACGGTGGACCAGAGGCGGGAAAGATGAAAAAGTTTGTCTTTGATAGCTTGTCTTTAACTACAAGTGCCCCTAGTTCCATCGATTTAGGCCAAAATAGCAAATTTAACGGCCCTTCTTACTGCACAAGGCAAGGCAAAATTGCGTTCGTAACGCTGGGCGCAGACCGAACCACAGTCTCTACCTTGGATTTAGGCCACATGGGAACGACCAAAAAGATTTTTGACAAACCACTTTTCCTTGCGGCTGATCTATCCTGTGAAAATATCTCAAATGGAGTCGTTTATTCTAGCTTCTCATGTATAAGTGATGTCCTCAACGACTGCCTCTCTAATGACAATACAATGACAGCGATTTATCACGCTGTTGCCGATACCCCACCTGTGCAACTGACATTTCCATCGCTGGACCAAAATACTGTTCAAAGTCCTGGTCGTCCTATCCTATATCACTTAGGAGATGTTGACTCTCGGGCGATAGAGACCGAGCATGGAAATTTCTTAGTGTTTCAAAGAATCTATACGACAAACGGCTTATTCAATAACGGCGCCCCAAATAGTAGCGAATATGCAAAAAGTGGTTTCCATGGAAGTTATTATAAGGAAGTTGGGAGCTTTAGTTCTCCGAAGAAGAAAGAGTTTCAGCTAAATTACGATTCTTGGGTTCTCAATAAATACGACGAGAACCTGCAAAACGGAGTAGAGATAGATTCTATTATGTTTACGCCTGACATCAAAATCGCATCGGAAGACTCAGATAAAATAGATATTGTAATTAGCGCGAGTATTAAATCGCACCACCAGTCCGACGACCCAACTTTCAACTTCGACGGGTTGCTGCAGGGAAGGTTCGACCGTTCTTCTGGTACGGTCAGTGATGAGATCGAAGTCAAAAGGATAAAACCTATCTTAGAAATGCGCGAATTCGCCTGTGCCATGTGGGACGCGACGGATATCATTGACGAAGATGGGAGTATATATCTCTATACTATGCAATTCTCCAGATTCATTGAAAGAGAGGATTTGATCTCATTTTCATCAGTTAAAGGATTGATGATTAGTAAAGACAGGATCAAGGAAATCGATGGAGTTAAGTATCTAACAATAAATGGCCAGCCTATGCCGGTCGATCAATGGAGGTCACTGTACTGTAGTGGGTACTAACTAAACGACAATGCTGGGGGGAGTGTAAAAGGTACATGCTTCAATCTGCGATAAATATTGGCCAACCTAAACCGAAGTAGGCGCCGTCAAAAGAACACCTTCTTACCTGCATTGAATAAGTTACTTGCCCTCAAAAATTCCACCTAGTATATTTTCCCTCCTAAAGTTCTGGGTTACGATCCTCGATAAAACCCTCATGGAAACTCAGTCTAAAAAAAATTGCGATGTATACTCGTGTTTGGGATGCTTATCCGTGTCTCTACTGAAGCGCAGTATTTTGTTGTGGGTGATGGGGTGCAAACCCGCGACTAATGGCGAAAGATAAAGAAGTACTGCAGGGTATTTTAAAGTTTAAATATCAACTGCTTGCCAAAGAAGAGTAAGTCACTTTCGTTTTGTGTATCTAATTTTCATTTCTCATCATTTAAAGTTCCCTCTAAACGGTATCACCTCACCAATAGAAGCTGCCCCAATCGCAATTGCTAATAACCTATCTAATCCCAAAGCATTTCCACAACACGGCTCCATACCTTGGTTTAGAGCATCGATGAAGCCTTGGTCTATGGGCATCTTGGGCTTTCCAATTTGAGTTCTTTTTGCGTTAGAGTCATTTATTCGTTTTAAGTTTTCGTTAGGATCTAAAAGTTCAGAGAAGGCGTTACAGATTTCTACACCGTCTATGTACACTTCAAATCTTTTAGCATGGTCGTTTTCAATTTTAGATAATGCTGCCATGCTGCTGGGGTAATCGTATAGGAAGCAGGCTTTTAGTTTCTTAAGTTCAGGCTCAATGACATCGAGCATTATTTTAAAGAATGCAGTTTCAAAGTCATCCTCGACTTTTAGTGAGTGAAAGCCTTTTTGCTTTCCTTTGGTTCCTAGGTCAGGGTCTTCGTCGACTAAATCTATGTCGGCATATTTGGCGAAAGCTTCCGCTACGCTTATTCTTGGGAAGGTATTAGGTAATTTAAAAGGGGAGTCGAAGGTGGTAAATACGGTTCTTATAAGGTCCTCAGTTTGTAGCATGAAGTCTTCGAAGGAGATCTGTGTTTGGTACCACTCTAGTAGAGTGAATTCAGGGTGGTGCCAGTCTGATAGTTCACCACCGTTTCGAAATGTTTTTGCGATTTCAAATACTCTGTTTTCTTTGGTTGTTGCGAGTATTTTCTTTAAATGAAGTTCTGGGCTTGATCTCATAAATAGTGGGTTTGATTTTCCTTGGTGGTCGAGCCAATAGGTAGAGAAATAGTCTAAATAAATCTCTGTTCCCGGAGATGGTACTATTATTGGGGTTTCGACTTCTAGGAAATTAAGACCGTCGAAGAAATCTCGGACGGTCTTGTAAAGAAGGTTTCTGGAGCCCCATACAGACTTCATGACTGAGCCTTAGGCCTTGGTTATGACGGTTTTACGAAGGCTTCGTGCGACTTTTTTACCTTTTGGCACTTTCTTAGTCTTGGGGTGCTCTTTTTCATGAGCGTCTTTTTCGGATTTATGTTCTTCATTGTAAATACGATCTAGCTTCAGTTTGATTTTATCTAGTGCCGATCCAGGGGTGAAGGTTTTAGTGTGGACATCTTTAACCCCAAGAGGAACTCCTGTTATTAGCTCAAAGGCTTCCCAAAGGTATCTACAAGGAAGAATATTGAAATAACCGGATTTTACGGCTTCCACGACTTCTCGGTGTAGCATTAGATTGTCGACGTTGTGAATTGGGATGATAACGTTAAATTGCTTTCCTTTACCGATCATGCGGCAGGTTTTGTAAAAGCCTTCAAGTTTTTCGTTTACGCCACCTATCGACTGAATTTCTCCCATTTGGTTTATACTGCCAGTGATTGCGAAATTTTGTTTGATAGGAATTTCAGCGAGAGAGCTGATAATCGCGATTAGTTCTGCAGTCGAAGCACTGTCACCGTCAATCATGCCGTAGCTCTGCTCAAAGCAAACGCTTGCTGAGATTCCCATGCTGTGTTCTTTTGCTAGTACTCCATTTAGGAATCCCGTGATTATAAGCATGCCTTTGTCATGGCTGTTTCCTGAAAGCCGGCAAGCTCTTTCGATGTTAGTAATGCCATCGTCACTTATAGAAGTGGTGCAGGTGATTCGGCCGATGCGACCAAACGAGTAGTCACCGATATCGTACACGGTCAATCCGTTAACCTGTCCTACGCGCTCTCCGTCAACTGACAACAAAATATCTTCACTTTTAACCATGTCGATAAGGTGTTGTTCAATTAAGTTTAGTCGGTAAAACTTCTCATCAAGAGCACTTTCTACGTGAGCGCGCTTTATTAACTTAGAGTTTTCAGCATTTGCTACGTAATCAGCTTCGATACTCAGGTCTTTAATCTCACCAAATTGGGTGGAGAGTTGATTTTGGTCTTCCACTGTTCGAGAGCTGAACTCAACGATTGCAGCAATTGCACTACGGTCAAAGGGGAGTAATTTTTCCATTTTGGCTCTTGTGGCAACAAAAGAAGCGTACGCATCAATATTTTTCTTGCTGCGCGGCATTTTATAGTCAAAGTCTGCTTTGATTTTGAAAATTTTTCGAAACTCTTCATCTTCCTCAAGTAGGATATGATAGATTTCGTCGTTTCCGATTAGAATGACTTTTAAGTCGAGAGGTACGGGTTGAGGTCGAAGTCCAGAGGTTGGAAGAACCGCAAATTGCTCGCCGATGTCTTCGATGAATGCCTCTCTGTTTCTTAAAACTCGTTTCAAAGTTTCCCAGACATTTGTCGATGAATGTCGAAAGATGTCATTTGCGTTTAATACCAGGTAGCCGCCGTTTGCTCTTTGAATAGCTCCGGCTTTGATCATGGTGAAATCTGTTTGATAGACGCCAAATTCTACATTCTTTTCGATTTTTCCAAAAAGGTTGTAGAAGCTGGGGTTTGTTTCAATGACCACAGGTGCACCGGCAACTTTTGAGTTGTCTACGAATATGTTCACCTGATAGTTCTTGGAAGGGTCTTTTTCTATGTAGGGGTTTGCTTCTGCGGCTTCCTCTTCCATCTCTTCGTCATCAAATTCAACGAACTCTAATAGGTTTTCTAGAGTGTGTTCCTTGATTTTTTCTAAGTGAGAAACTAGGTCCTGTAAGTCTTTCTCTACATACTCATCGATAACGGGATCTAGGATCGAGTTTATGACCGAAAGTCCTAAGTCGTTTCTTAATGTTTCTATGTAGTCACGGGTCTCACTGTCGATCGTCCTAACTTTCCGAGCGAAATCTAAAACCTCAGGTTCTAGCTTGGCACGGTTGGTTTCTATGATGTCGCGTTGGCCGTCTTCTAGTTTTGCATATTCTTTTTCTGAAATAGGTCGGCCGTTGATAATGGGGACCGTCTCAATTCCCATCCTTCGTGACTTAATTGTGAAGTCGAGAGATTTCGATAGTTTTTCTAGCTCAGAGTATAGTTTAGATTTACGTTCGTTTGACGAGGATAGGTACGTACTGACGGAGTTCTCGTACTCTTCGCTTTGTAAGGCTTTTGGTAATTCGTAGCGGAGGTCTCGTATAAAGTGAGCCATTTTCTTTTTCAGGCGCTTTGCCTCGCCTCGGGGGAGTTCCATTGCAATGGGAGACTCGGGCTTGTCGAAGTCGTGGAGGTAGACCCAGTCATTTGGTGTCTCGGCTTTTTTTGACCACTTTTCTAAAAAAGTTCTTATGACACTCGTCTTACCTGTACCTTGGTAGCCAGCTACGTAGATATTGTAGCCAGGCTTGCGAATCCCCAGGCCCATATTAATAGCTGAGACGGCTCTATCTTGAGAGATGAAGTCGTAAGACGTGTTGATGTCTTTGGTGGTACGGAATTTAAAGTTGGTTACCGGACATGCCTTAAAGGCCGTGGCGGCTTTTAAGGGTTTTGGTAGCTTCAATTTTGACTTGGATTTTACCGAAGAAGGAACTCTTTTCACGGGGGTTATTTTTTTCAATGCTGTTTAGCCCTTTAAAGGCTTAACTCCGAGACCTGAATGTTTAAGTCACTAGTGACTTGGAGGAGTTTTTCAGAGCTTTCCGGAGTTATGGCCGTCATTTTTAGTTGATAGAGAAGGAACTTAATAAATTTAGCTCCCTTTCCAGTTTTCTCCTCAAGGAAATGCTCTCCGTATGCATCAATAAAGTCAAGCGCTTCTTCAATTGCATTCGCAGTAGCCATTGATAGCTCGATGCCCTTTTTAAGCCATTGAGCCAATTCTTGGAAGTTTGCGTTGGCTTTAATTCCTAGTCTAAGTATCTCATTGCATAGGTGTACCTGGGTTTCACGGCATAACCTTTTATTATGGATGCCTGCAAAGTAACTGAGTGTTCTGTAGGCACTATACCAATTTCCATCTTTTTGAAGTTTATTGATTTTAGTTAGAGTGGAGAGGTAGGCTTGCTCTGATCGTTGTTTTTGAACCTCTATCTGTACTTTTTTTGCTTCGATTTCTGAACGCATACGCTGTTTTAACAAATGTAAGATTCGTTCGGATTCTTTGAAGCTTATAAGATCGTGAACGTCCGGACAGTTGTCCAAGACATCCGATAGGATACTTACGACGTGTGGTAGATCTATCCCAGTAAATTCAGCAAGTTGAGTCAAAGGTCGTTTCTCGTCCTTTGGCCAGGTTCTTACTACCGACTCGAACTTATCAATGAAGTTCAAGACACCTTCTACCTTCCTTGGTGGTGTTCTCATGCGTACATCCCTTACGCTAGATTTTATTCAATTGTATAAATGAAGCTGTACTAAATAGAGTACTGTTAGTGATCTCTTAATGCAAAAACATTTCTACTTGGGTAAATGTTTTTTTGAAAAAAAATCTAATAAAAATAAGCGGTTAGTTTATAAGGCTGGGTATTGTTTAAGGAAAGAGATGTTTTTATGTAAAATAACAAATCACGAGGAACCATCCGAAAATGACGCCTCGTGATTGGATAATTTTATTTATCGACCTCTAGGTACGAAGAGCTCTACGCTTACGCATCATACGACGCTTTTTACGACCAACTTTTCTACGTCCCTTTGGATGCTTACGCTTATGTCTCGATCCGTGCACTTGTTATTCCTTACCAAAATCTTCAAGAGGCCGTGAGGCTATCGGCTTCTTTAATAAAAAGCAAGTTTTTTGTCGTGTTCGGGCTGAAAGCTCCGTATTCTTGGGGTTAAGAAGTTATAAAATAGGTCAATATCTCTCCAAATGTACCGATAGATGTTCAGTTGATCCTTATGAGGAATGTTATGAATGAAGTAAGATCTAAGCGTAACCTAAAGTCGATAGTTGTAGAGCCCTTCAAGCAGATTAAGATCGGAGCCTATGTCATCGTAGTCTCTTTGATATTCTTGGTCATTGCCGGTGCATCGATCAGCTATGCTTTTTACGAGCAGTATCAGCAGGTTATGGAAATATTTAACGTTATTGATGCGTCCACGCAATGGGAGCTTGTTACCAATGATATTTTCTTTAAAAATGCCCTCATATTAGCCGGGGTTTTCATCGCATACGTGGTGCTATTATTTGTGATTGTGTTTAAAGCGACCCATAGAATTTATGGCCCCCTGGTCGGAGTAGAGCGGTTTGTGGGACAGTTGACCACTGGTGATTACCAAAGGCGTATTGTGATTCGACGAGGAGATGAGCTGCAGCGTTTGGCTGATCAGTTGAATCGCTTGGCAGAACACCTCGAAAATACTCATAGTTCGGCGAGGTCGCAGAAAAAGCCTGCTGAAGGCGATAAGAAAATCAGTTAACACCCTTCAGCTTTCATTGGAGACAGTAACGCTCCAGATGTGTTAGTACCCGTCTTACGATGAGATGCTTTTATAGTCAAAGTTTAAACGATATCGAGAGTAACTGTGTTTCCCTCAATGTGGCTGATGTGCATGCTCGGCAACTATTCCGTCACGCTTATCGTGATCTTAGTGACGCCCCATGGTTTGGCCAGGGCCTACCTAAAAAACTAACTCAAAAAATGTCTGGATCATTTGTAACTGACTCGGTCGCAGTGGATCAGTTTTTTGAGTCTGAATATGATGCGAGTGTTAAGTTTAGCTTGAAGTTAAATGACGACAGCCTCGTCGAGATGGTGATTATTCCCGAAAAAGCCAGAATTACTTTGTGTGTCTCTACTCAGGTAGGGTGTCGGCAGGGGTGCGTTTTTTGTCATACAGGCCGGATGGGGTTGATTCGAAATTTAACTGCCGGAGAGATTGTCGGTCAGGTAGTCACGGCTCAAAAGTGGTTGTCTACAAATGAAAACTGGTACGAGCGTAGCTCCAAGAATCCGGGTGCTTTGATTAGTAATGTTGTTTTCATGGGAATGGGCGAGCCTCTGGACAATGTGGACGCGCTTATTAAGTCGATCGAAATCATGACTGATCCAATGGGGCTAGCTATCGCTCAGAAAAAACTATCGGTATCTACATCCGGTCATATCGACGGACTTGAAAAGTTACTCGCTCGTTTCCCAAGAGTACCTGTGGCTATCAGTCTGCATGAGACTGATGATACTCGTCGCTCTAAGATCATGCCGATTAACCGTCGCTGGCCTCTGGCTGAATTGATCGAAATGATTCGAAAGATAAATATTCTAAACCCAAGGGGTTCAGTTTTAATTCAATATACGTTAATTTCTGGAGTTAATGATTCGCTTCAGCAAGCCAGTGCTCTAGCTGATTTACTCGAAGGGCTTAGGGTGAAGGTTAATTTAATACCACTAAATGAGATTGAGCCGTCGAGGTTTCAACGTCCCGATGAAGATGGAGTCGCACTGTTTCGAGATTATTTACATAGTCGAGGCTATAGAGTGATGGTTCGTTATAGTAAGGGTCTTGATATTGTTGCTGCATGTGGTCAATTGATTTCTTAGTTGTTACGATTCGGTATTTAACTCTTTGGTCTTAAGTGTAGTTCAATAGCTGAGATTCGATATTCATGTCTCTCTACTTTCTCGTCTATCTCATCTTGCTTTCTAAATCGTTGATTAATGTAGTTTGCAATTTCAAGAATCGCTTGGATAGAGGAACTTTGGTCTTCCACCAAAACACCGATGCGATGGATTTCTCTTAGGTTTCTATCGATGCCGATCCGATTTATTTCTATGGCTTTGGAGTTTCTATCGATGCCGATTCGATTTATTTCTATGGCTTTGGAGTTTCTATCGATGCCGATCCGATTTATTTCTATGGCTTTTGTGTTCCTATTTGTAGCAACTTCACCTGATTTTACTGTCTGACCAAGTCGGTCCAATTTTTCCGATGTCTCAATAAGTAAATTCTCGTGGGTTTGAGTGAAGGGGATAGATTTCGCGCTATTCATAGTGACTCCTTTGTGCGTTTTGATAAAAGTACACTGAAAGTTCTTAAATACACCAGTGACATTTAAAGTCTTGGGATATACTGGTTTTTTTTGGGTGTGGGTTCTTCTAATGGCTTTTTCACTGATTGAATGTCATTATATTGCGGCTATAGATAAGATGATTGAGAGAATCATGAGCAACATATTTGTTAAAGATCTTACCGGCGAACTATGGTCGGACTTTGAAGCGTATTTCGAATATAAAAATAAATGCAGTGGGTGTTGGTGCATGAATCACCGACTTCCGGTTGGTCTGAATTTTGACGGCGAAGCAGCAAAACTTGCAATGAAACAATTGATTGAATCGAATCGTGTATTTGGTGTCCTTGCTTATACAAAAGGCGACAAAATACCGATTGGGTGGTGTGCAGTTGATAGACGGAGGACATTACCGGGGCATGATTGTATCGAAGAGGGTATCGCTTGTGAAGCTGATGAATGGTCTGTTCATTGTATTACAACTCGGGACGACTACAAAAACAAAGGTGTCGAAAGCACCTTAGTCCAAGCTGGAATTGAACTTGTAAAGAAAAATAACGGGCGCTCGATTGAGGTTTATCCAGAGCCCAACAGTTCTCCAAATAAAGCCTTTAAAACATGGAACACATTTAACGGCTATCAATCTGACTTTGAAAACATGGGTTTTTGTAGAGTCGATAAGGATTTTGGTAGCCGCGAGGAATTTTACTTTCCTATGAAAAACACACTATAAAAGTTTGTTTGAGGCCTCTACCAAGACGTTTTATGTAGGTAGTCTTTAAAATGTTCGTTTTCAAAAAAGGACTTGCCGTAACGTAGGTTATACATAGCTACCTCTCGATCCAGTCTTTTTCCGATCTTCATAACCGCCGGATTAGATGTACTTCCTTTGTAGAAACGGATGTTTTGTTCTTTCATTCTCTCGAATAAAAATGCGTAGCAGGCTTTTCCTAGTCCAAGGCCATGAACGCTTTGATGTAAAACGAATTCTATTCCCGCGGCCCAGTCATTGCTACCAAACTCAAATGAGCAGGTTCCGACGTACCCTTCTTGGTTTCTTAGGATGTAGTGATTGCTAGATCCGTCAGTCAAAGCCTTTAATATCGAGTTACGCTCGTTTTCTGCGACGCGGTCATTTTTATAAAACCAACAGAATTCCGGATGTTCGAAAAAGTACTGCTTTTTAAGGTCGATGATCCAATCTATTTGCTCCGAGTTCGTTACTCGCTCGATTGATGTTTTTTGCTTTTTCAACGATCCTTGATGTTCATTATACGGTAACTTTTTTTGAGAGTCATCGACACTGCCAACTAGTTCGATGCTGTCGATGAAAAACCCATGTTCAAGTAAGAAGTATAGGATTTCAGGTTGCGAAGCTAACACATAGGTATGAGCTATTGGCGAAAATATTTTTTCTTTGTAGTGTAATAGTCTTTGTTTGAGCCAGTTGAGGGCTTCTTGATTATCCGGTAAATAGGAGTAACTGAACCATACACCGTACTCATTAAAAAAGTTATGATGAGTTTCGTGAAACGACAGATGAGCGCTGACTTCGTTGTTATAGTCGAAGCTTTCGATAATTCCGTGCTTGCGTGCTTTATCAATCCCCGGTATCAAGTAGTCAGTGCAACAGTTCTCCCAAACAGAACCTCATAAGGTGTTCGCCAGTCAAGACATTTCATTGGCCTGTTGTTTAATTCCCATTCGATTATCTTCAAAGTTTTGTGTTTG
>Ga0222674_1000327_pt1 | contig 19420 bp, 15 predicted proteins | sample AntAcemetagen866_FD_179804 | JGI IMG/M metagenome (GOLD analysis project Ga0222674, IMG submission 179804) | Saline water microbial communities from Ace Lake, Antarctica - #866 | ecosystem: Environmental > Aquatic > Non-marine Saline and Alkaline > Saline | place: Antarctica: Ace Lake...
CATAATTTTACGACGGCTGCCTCTTTGAATTCTGAGGAATAATTGCGCATTAGGGTTCTCCAAACCCGCTCTATGACTATGATTAATTAAATTGATTTAGATGCGACATGTTCCCTGAAAGATAGAGATGGGTAGCTTCGAAGACTTCCTCTATAGGTTTCTTTGAGCTATATACCGATGCTGAAGAAAACAGCGGTGTTTACTCATCTAAAGATGTAACAGTGTATAGCGACGAGTTATCTTCTGCTGGTAGTATTACCAAAGAAGGTGAAAACACTCTTCACTTCTTTCACACTGTTAACCACGAAGATAAAATCCGCATTATTAAAACCACCTACGTAAAATAATAACACTAACACTTTGGCCCTTGTATGAATGCAAGGGCCTTTGTTTTTTAGAGGATATGAAAAATGAAAAACATTCTTCCAATTTTAATATGCTCCGCAGTCGTAACTAGTTGCGGGATCATGCCAAAGAAAAAGAACAAAAATAACGATAATAAAAATGATGGTTCATCAGACTTAGTAACATATCAGATAAAGCTTGAAGCAGACTCTAAAGCTTCATTGTCTGAAGATGAGAAGAGCATATTGACTAAAATCAACAACGGCGAAGCCGTTAGCTTTTCGCTTATTACTAAGTTGTTGATCAGAGATCATGCCAGTTATTACAATCAACTAGCCAAAGAGAAGAATAAAGATGAGTTGAAATTAGATGACTTAGTGGCGCTCGTTTCGAAGTTGGTTGCCGCACAAAATGGTGAGGCCGACCCTCATCAGATCAAGTTAAAGTATGAATCTAAAATGAAGGAAATTAACGGTTCCAATTCTAAGTACAATGGAGTCGCTACAACTCTAGGTCATATCTCCAAAGAGAACCAGCAGCAGTGCTACTCTGGAACTATGCTTAATCAAGTAGTTTGGCGTGGTAATCCAACATTTAGAAATCAAAATCCGGTCGTTATTTTTGAAGATGGTCACATACTTTCAGGTTATATGAAAAAAGAAGAAGGTAAGTGGCATATGTACGGAGTGGAGACCACGGCACTTGGTCGCGCCCAAATTAAATACGGCGCTACTGATTCGATCTCAAAACCGGTTCGCGTGGTCGATGCAGAATTATTTGCGATCATGGAATTATTCAAAAATCAACTTAGTAACTCAAATGACCTTGCCCAAGAAATACTAAAAATTACTGCTGAGAAGTATGACCTTAAACTTGGTCCAATTAGCGGGTTTCAAGGTAATGGAACATCTTTAGCAGGTCTTAATCCTAACAGCTCTCCATTCGCTTTTGGTGATGCAAAAGAGGAAGACAAAGCCATCGATCGCGTCGAAATTGATTCGGTGGATGCTAGTACTCCACGAGGTGAGCAAGCAGGTAGTGCTATCAAAGCAGCGCTATCTGGGCAAATCTTAGTTAATATTCAGTCGGGTTTTTGTACTGGGCGCGGAAGTTGGGTGGAGACCGCTGAAGGTTGTCTGGATCCTAAAACGAACCTTGTATTTGGCAAGCCGTTTCCTATTACACTAGCCGATTTAGGTATATCATCAATTGGTGAATCTACGCGCGTGTCATATGCAATAGCAAACTTCGTGAATGAGAAATGTGGCGACAAAAGTATTTACTACGCAACGTATCTTAATATGATTGCTGAGATACCATTAGTTCAATCCATAAGTGGTAACTATGGTTTTGGTTCTGAAGGAGAATCATTAATAGTTATGACAAACTCAGCAATGGGCTCTAGAGGCGGTGATGGGATCGGCGAAAACTTAGCTGGGTTGGAGAATAAATCACTACAGCTTCTTGAAGGACACTACCTATCATTTCCAAGGCCTACCGGCGTGAACTTGGCCTTCTACGCCAACCAGATGCCATCAAATATGGTTGGTACTTGTGTTACGAGCCTATCAACTCATAATGATGTGCCTTACGCCTTACACTAACAGGTTACAATAAAGAGGGTTCTTGCACCGAATGCTCTTTAATTGTTTGGGAAATTGGGGGGATCTCGTATAGAGGTTCCCCCATTTCATTTTTTTGGCTAGGGTTGGTCAGGTAGCTAACCACCTTGAATCAATTATTTATGTATATCTCCTTGGTGTGGACTCAAAAAATAACGACTTATTTGGATTGATATAGTCCAATAAATCGATATAATTGGACTATACCTTGCCAATTTCTGTAAAAAGGGTTTCTTGTGTATATACCTAGAAATATTGATATAGTTGAAAAATTAAAATATAAGTCATTGTTTTTACTGGGGCCTAGACAGACGGGTAAAACCTCTCTGCTGAAATACCAGCTTCCTGAAGACTCTCAATACTATGATCTCTTGGATAAATCTTTGTTCCTAAGGCTGTCGAGCAATCTATCGTTAATTAGAGAGCAGCTAGAAGCGAAAAATATCACTAATCAGATTGTCGTTGTAGATGAAATTCAAAAGCTCCCCGAGCTTCTAGATGAAATTCATCTGCTTATTGAGAAGCACAACTTGAGGTTTTTACTTACGGGATCAAGCGCAAAAAAACTAAAACAAAAAGGTGTAAATCTATTAGGTGGTCGTGCGAGAAAACTTAACATACACCCTTTGGTGTACGTAGAACTCGGGGAGGAAAACTTCGATCTAAAGAAATGTTTAAACCGAGGAATGATTCCTTCCATCTATTTTTCAGATCAGCCTAGGTTAGATTTAGAAAGTTATGTCGGGACTTATTTAGATATTGAAATTGCTAGTGAAGCCTCAGTGCGTGATTTACCCGCCTTTTCGAGATTTCTATCGATAGCGGCCCTTTGTAATGGTCAAATTATTAATTACAGCTCTATAGGTAATGATGCAGCGGTAAATAGAAAAATTGTACGTGAATATTTTCAAATACTATTCGATACCCAAATTGCTTGGAAGGTCCCTGCTTGGAATAAAAGTAAAAAAAGAAAACCGTTGGATACGCCTAAATTTTATTTCTTTGACACAGGAATAGTTAGATCAATTCTCGACCTTCCTCCGACAAAGGTGAAATCTAAAGATTTTGGCGATTTTTTTGAAGCCTATATTTCTCACGAGATAAAAACATACTTAGATTATCACCGTTCAGATATTAATCTTTGCTACTGGAGAGCTACCACTAATCATGAGGTGGATTTCATTATTGGTGATCAACTTGGTGTCGAGGTTAAGGCGAAAGGTGTCATTAGTAAAAAAGACCTGAACGGGATCCGCGCTTGTGCAGAAGAGGGGATACTCAAACAATTCTTTGTAGTTTCATTGGAGGAGTCCATCAGAAAAACAGAAGATGGAATTGTCATCATACCTTACAAAGAGTTTCTACAAAAACTTTGGAACCATGAGTTACTTGAGCAGATGGAGGAGTATTAATATTTCTAAAGTTACAAGTAAAGTAATCCCCCATTTCATTCTTTGACTGTGATTGGTCCGGAAAACTCCTCCCACTAATGAGTTAGAGTCCAAGGACCAAAGGCTGAAATTTATCGAAAACACTTTTCCACAGTTAGCGTTCCTTGTGGTTCCGCGTGATAGGGATAAAGAGTTTCTCGAATGACATCGTAAAGTGGTCGTCGATCTTTGGTTTCAATGTAGTAATAGGCACTCCATGAGGTACTCGTTGGTTCAATCCATATAGTTAAGTCACCATTTTCTTCTTTTGTTTCCATATTAAAATTTAAGTAGCCATTTATCTCAATAGCGTTAAGAAAGTTAATTGTTTGGCCGCCAATCTGTGGGAAATACATTTCGATCGCACAGTCCGTATGGGTTGGTGTAGTCATATTGACAGCGAGTCTTTGAGTTGCAACGGCAATAGGTGCATTCTTGATATCTAAGTTATAATAAGTGGTTGGAGCATTGTAGTTTTCTGCTTTACACTTGATATAATGGGGGTTGTTTGACTGCGAGACTTCTAATGTGTCGCCAATCTGAATATCGTGAATAATAACCTCATCAAGTATCTCTGAGTCGGTATCACTTACTTTTGTTAGCTGTAATCTAGCGATGCTCTGCCCGCGACGTTCATTATCTTTAAAATATGTAGCAAAAATCCCTATAGATAAGTTACCTCTTTTGGCTACCTTTTTGTAAAACCAAGGTTTTGTGATGAGGTCGATATCAAATTTAACTTCGTAGGGGTAAGCCCAAAGAGAGTCTTGAACTTCACAACTCCCGCTAATTCTTTTGGTGCCAATTGCTGCACTTGCGACTTCCGTTAACAATAAGCCCATTACCATAATAAAAAAAACTTTTCTTAACACATCTCTCTCCTTTGCGTGTGGGTGCCTTCTTCGGCATATTGGTAGTTCTAGCAAAGTTTATTGTTGACTATAAGTGAATATATATCTATATTTGGTTCCAAATGGATACCAATCGTTTACGACATTTTTGTACCGTTGCTGAGACCTCAAATATGCGTGAGGCTGCAAAGTTACTTCATATTTCTCACAGTGGTCTGTCAAAATCTATCAAAACGCTAGAATGTGATTTAGACTCCCAGCTGTTGGTGCCAGATGGGCGAGGCATTGCCATTACTGATAAGGGCCGGGAGGTTTATCAGAGGGCTGTGACATTGTTGGCTGAGGAGGAATCCTTTCTTGAAGCAATCAAGGGCGATGACACCCAACGTAAAGAAATTCGCATAGGAACTTTTGAAGTGTTTTCTACTTACTTTCTTGGGGAAGTTCTAGATAAAGAATTTTTAGATTGTAACGTTCTCTGTCGGGAGCGGATTCCTGGTGAGTTGGAAGAGTCACTTGTAAAACGAGAAGTTGATATTGGTATTACTTACATTCCCATTCCTAACCCGGAGCTTGAGTTTCTAAAGATCACATCTGTTCGGATGGGTATCTATGGCAGGCGTGGTAAGGTTGACATGAAAGATATACACAGCGTTCCTTTTGCTGCTCCCGCTATTCCGGTAGATGGTTCTCCGACACAAGTGAAAGGCCTGGATGGTTGGCCTGACGATAAATTCCCTCGTAACCTTAAATACAAAGTCGATATGATGGAGGCAGCCTTGGAACTTTGTCGCCTAGGTAAGTGCGTTATGTACATTCCAAGTTTCGTCGTGAAACTGCATAACAAAAAATATAAGAAAGAATTTCAGCTATCGGAATTCCCCACCCCTACCGGTATGAAAAACAAAGAAAACCCGGTTTATATTGTTAAACGAAGGTCTTCTAGTGAAAGTAAAGATATAAAGAAAATTGCGGCGAAACTAAGGCAAATAGTGAACATGTAGGGCCTGGCTCAGGGCAGATATCGATTTCGACAGCACTTCAAGATGGAAAAAACTGGGAGACATCGGGCTACCCTGATCCGTATTAGTATAGTAAGTCTGAAAGATAGTCACAGGTATCTGGTTACCACTATAATTTCTCGGTTTTCGACATTGTCTACAACAACCACATGAATCGGACGATCGGCACACTTGTAGTATATAAGACGAATCGGTTTACGCACTCTAATCTACTGAGCGGCCTCAGACTCTTCTTTCTTCTCGCCCTTCTTAGCTTTGGGCTTCCTTTCAGGAAACTCAAAAGCAAATCCACCGGCGTCATTCATTCTAAGTCTTGCACTAAATGGGCGGCCCTTTTTGGATATGAAGTTTGTCAGGTAGGGGGTGACTCCTTCTTTCATGTATTGAATGATTTCTTCTCGTTTCATTTCTCGTTTACAGAGGACCCTGGGAAATGAGAAGCCTTCAGCAGTGATTTTTTCATCGATTGCTTTTTGCTTGGTTTCGCAGATAAACATAATTTTAGATTCTTTGACTTTGCAGTCGTCTCCCTCTTCCTTGTGAACCGGACAGGCTCCAAGTGGGGTTTCGTTGACTTCGATGGTTATGTTGACTTCTTCCTCACTGCCTTCGACTGGTTTTCTAACAAGCTCTTTATCTTCTAAGGCGAGGACAGCTTTGTAGGTTCTTCCGCTTTGATTTTTGAACCCGTCTAGCTCGCCGGTAGTTCCGTCGGTCAAAAGAAGGTGGACGCTTCTTCGGTCGATGTAACGTCCGTAGTGGTCCTTCCAGATTAAGAAGTCACACTTTTTAGGTTCATCGGTACGTTTAGTGCTTTCGTTACAGCCGTAGAACCAAGCTTTTTCAAAGACGTCGCCTCCGCATTTGGGGCATTTTCCTAATGGATCGATATCGGGGTAGATTCCTTCATAGTCGAAGTCTCTGGTCGCATCGACGACTTGCTCGGTAATTTTTGCGACCTGTTCCATGAAGCTATCCGAAGTTCTCTTGCCGCTTTCTACTTCGTTGAGTTGTAGTTCGAGCTGGCCTGTTAATTCGGCAGAGGTGATCGTACCTGCTTTGATTCTCTCAAGAACATCGATGAGCCTGATCCCTTTTACTGTGGGTCTAAGGGTGGGATCGACATACTCTTTGGCTTTAAGGTTCTCAATGATGTCTGCTCTGGTTGCAGCGGTACCTAAGCCCTCGGCTTTTTGCAAAGCGTGTGACAGCTCTTCATCATCGAGCTGGCGTCCTGCGTTTTCCATCAGGCTAAGTAGCCCAGCCTCTCCAATACGCCCAGGAGGCCGCGTTTGATGATCTTGCTTCTCGATGTCTTTATTATTAACGGGAACCCCTTCAGCGGCGTTTTTGCCGGCAATAAGAGGTGAAAACCCGGTTCTCTCTCCGGCGGTTTTTTCAAAAACAGCCTGCCATCCTGGCTCTTTTAGAACCATAGGAGGTTTGCTCTTGAAGTTATGCTCACCCACCACAGTGATTCGCTCGACATCTTCAAATATCGCCGGTGGGTAGAATGCTGCTAAAAACTGTCTAGTTACTAAGTCAAAAAGTTTTTTGTCGTCACCTTCGAGGTCTTTGGTTTCACCGGTTGGGATGATGGCAAAGTGATCGCTGATTTTACTGTCATCAAAAATTAGTGGTTCATTTTTTATTCCGTTATCGATCAAATACTGAGCATGGCGACTGTATATGGTGCCATTTGCCAAGGTCTCGAATAGCTTCTTAGTCACTTCAACGTAATCCATCGGGAGGTATTTAGAACTAGTTCTTGGATACGTAAGTACTTTATGGGTCTCGTAGCATCTTTGGGCAGCGCGTAATGTTCTAACTGCCGACCAGCTAAATCTACGGTTAGCCTCTCTCTGAAGTGAGGTCAGATCAAAAAGCTGAGGGGCTTTACGAGGTTTGGGCTTTCTGGTCTCTGAAGCGAGGCCTTCTTTACCTTCGGTGTCAGCTAAGATCTTATCAAGAAGTTTAGCGTCGAAGATTCGGTCTTCTCTGGCGTCGGGACCGGCGGTTGATTTTTTAAACTTAGGGTCATACCAGGTACTATCGTAGTCATGATCTTTGGCTTTAAAGTTGGCCTCTATTTTGAAGTAAGGCACGGGAATATGATTTAGGATTTCTAACTCTCGTTTGACTAAGAGCGCAAGTGTTGGTGTTTGCACCCGGCCAGCAGACCAGGAAGACCCGCGTTCAGAGCGTGTTTTTAGTCTTACAGTTAGCGCTCGGGTTGCATTCATTCCTATGAGCCAATCCGAATACGAGCGGCAGGCTGCTGCTTGGGCTAGTCCCTCGTGCTGTTCTCCCGGGGTGAGCTTAGCAAACCCCGTTCTGATGGCATCTTTGGTCATGGATTGTAGCCATAGTCGTTTAATTTTTTTGTCAGAACCTACGAACTGGATGATTTCTCGGAATATCAGCTCCCCTTCACGGGCGGCATCACAGGCATTGATGAGCAGGTCGACGTCTTTACGTTTGATAAGCTTTTCAATGATCTTAATCCGGCCCTTTTGACGTTCGATGGGTTTAAGTTGAAATTTTTCTGGAATTATTGGTAGATCTGAAAGGCGCCACCTCTTATATTTCGGATCGACGTCCTCGGGAGCCATGAGTCCTAAGATGTGGCCGACGGCATAGGTGCACACAAATTCATCACTTTCGTAGTACTCACCATTGTTTTTACTGGTGAACCCTCCCAAAGCTTCTGAGATATCTCTGGCGATACTTGGTTTTTCGGTAATAATTAGAGCTTTGGCCACGGTTTTTTAAAACCCCTTTAAAAATTTAGTATTTTCGCTTGTCAGCGTTTCTCTTCTCTGCTCTTAATATGACTACATCAAAGATTCAATAGGTTAAACAAGGTGTTTGCCAAGAGCTTTGTGAAATGATAAGTAAAATCAATGTGTTACTAAGGTGGAAGTCCGTATGAGTCTAGATGTAAGAAATATCTGTATTATTGCCCACGTCGATCACGGCAAGACGACGCTGGTTGATCATCTTTTAAAACAAGCTGGGACCTATCAGTCTCATGAAGTGATTGATGAAAGGGTGATGGATTCCGACGACCAAGAGCGAGAGCGCGGCATTACCATTTCTGCGAAGAACGCCTCGTTTAGACTTGGAGAAACCAAAGTAAATATCGTCGACACACCAGGCCATGCCGACTTTGGCGGTGAGGTCGAACGTATTATGGGTATGGTTGATGGAGCGATTCTATTGGTCGATGCTGCTGAAGGTCCTTTACCGCAAACTAGGTTTGTACTTGATCATGCAATTAAAAAAGGTCTTCGCATTGTGCTTTGTATTAATAAAGTCGATAGACCTGAGGTTAGTGGTAGCGACCTAGTTGAGCAATGCATCAATAAAGTTTTCGACTTGTTTGTCGAACTAGGTGCTTCCGATGAGCAGTGTGATTTTCCTATAGTTTACGCTTGTGCACGTGACGGCTGGTGTTGTGATGATAGTGAGCGGGTTGATGATCTTGTTGCTGATCCTTCTGGGGAGACCTTAGCACCTTTATTTAAGCATATTATGGATATGCCGGCTCCTACTGTTGACCCGGATGCTAAGACCTTTTCAATGCTGATTTCTAACTTATCTTATTCTGATTATTTAGGAGCTTTGGCTATCGGTCGGATTAATACTGGTAGTGTAAAACTCAATGAAAATATATTTAGAAATGGAATTGATTCAAACGGTGCACCCGTTAAGCAAAAGTTTCAGGTTACTAAGCTCTTAACATTTGACGGTTTGAAACAAAGCGAGGCACAAGAGCTTCAAGCCGGAGATATAGGCGTTATAGCTGGGTGTGATGATTTTGAGATTGGCGATACTCTAGGTCATGACGGTTGTGATGTTATCGAACGGATCGAAGTCGAAGCGCCGACGATGCGGATGATCTTCTCAATAAACTCGACTCCTAATTCTGGTAAAGAAGGCAAAACCATTCAATCGCGAGAGCTAAGAGACCGGTTGTTAAAAGAAGTACGTAACAATGTCGCCCTGCGTCTTGAAGATGGGGACGTCGGCGATCAATTTTATCTTTTAGGACGTGGGGAACTTCAGTTCGGAATTATTATCGAGAAGCTACGGCGTGAAGGCCTTGAGTTTATGGTCGGTAAACCTAACGTTCTAATCAAAAAAGATGAGAATGGTAATCGTACCGAGCCTTTTGAAAGAGTGACTATTGATCTACCGGAAGTTTCTTCGGGAGAAGTCACTCAAATGTATCAACAACGTAAAGGGGCTCTAGTTTCCTACGAAGCGTTACAAATGAACTCTGAAGTGCCTAGGGTGAAGTTGATCATGGAGATTCCAACAAGAGGTATATTGAGTACTAACTCCAAGTTTAAAACTTTAACCCGAGGTGCGGGCCTTATTAGTTCTGAAGCTATTGGATACCGATCGCATCAAGGTGAGATACTTCACCGCCAGACCGGGAGTTTAATCGCAGACCGTGTTGGTAAAACCACGGCTTATGCTCTGTTCTCCATACAACAACGAGGTCTTCTTTTCGTCGGTGAAGGCGTAGAGATGTACGAAGGTATGATCATCGGAGAAAACTCCAAAGAAAACGATATCAATGTAAACGCTTGTAAACCTAAGAAGCTAACTAACGTTCGTTCTGTTTCATCGGATGGTATCACTGTTCTTCAAGGTACAAAGAAAATGAGCCTTGAACAATGCATCGAATGGATTGACGAAGATGAATGGATCGAAGTCACTCCGAAGTCTATTCGTTTAAGGAAAAAAGTACTTCCCGCAAACGAGAGAAGCGTGCGCCGGGGTGATCGGATTAAGTAAGGTCGAATAATAATTTTAAAAAGTATAAAAAGGGCAGGGCATACTAATCCTGCCCTTTAATTTATCAGCATTAGTAGTCATTTAGATCACCTCTCCTCGTGTAGCGTAGAACTTGATTGATTTTATGATGGTGAAAACCTATCTAAGGTAGCAGATAAAGGAAGGGGCTAACATGAATGCATGGATTTACAATCGATATGGTGACTCGAAGGTTCTGGAACAATCGGACATCAAAAGTCAGGAATTAAAAAAAGGGCAGATTGCTGTATCAGTAAAAGCATTCAGCATTAACCCGATCGACTGGAAAATTATGAGCGGTCAATTGCGTTTTTTAGTTCCTCAAAAGTTTCCAGTTATTCCTTGTTTTGATGTAGCTGGAATTGTTGAGGATGATAACGGAACTCATGGTTATAAAAATGGTGATAAAGTCTTTGTTCGTCTAAAGTCGAATTCAGGCGGAGCGGCCCGAAAGTCTGTATCCGTAGATGGGGCGGTCGCAGCAAAAATACCAGAAAACCTTAGCTTTGCCGAAGCAGCAGCTATGCCTCTTGCCGGTCTTACTGCACTACAAGGACTTCGTGATTATGGTGGGTTAGATTTATCAGGAAGTAAGGCCAGAGTGTTAATTGTAGGAGCATCTGGTGGAGTAGGGCATTACGCAGTTCAAATTGCACGGGCTTCCGGAGCACATGTAACCGCTGTTTGTGGTAGCAGAAATGTTGAACTGGTGTCGAGCTTAGGTGCGAATGAAGTTATTGACTACAGAAAACAGTCTGATTTTAAAAGTTCCGAACATATCCCCTATGACATCATCTTTGATTGTGTGGGTCAAAAACCTTTGAATTTCGATCAGCGTTTTGCGTCAGTGTTAAAGAAGGGTGGTGTTTATGTAACTCCGATCCCTACTAGCGATACTGTTTTACGAAAACTTCAGTTTTGGAAGTCAATTCCAATCAAAATTTACTTTATGAAACCTAGTCAAAGTGATCTCGACCTTCTTGGTGACTATTATCGACAAGGTAAACTAAAAACGGTTATAGATTCTGAGTATGCTTATTCAGATCTTCCTGCCGCATTTGAGAAAAGCATGTCAGGTAGAGCGGTGGGAAAAATTGTGGTGAGTGTTAATATCCCGTAAGGTGAAACTAGCTATTTTTCATCACCATCTCTAATGAAGTCCCTATCTAACTCGCTCTTTATAGATTTTAAAAATTCTAAAGAGTATTTAGGGTCTGGGTTGTTTTTCGAGTGTGCAGCCATTAGGTTTAGTGACTGTGATAGATTTTCCTTAATTATATTTTCCAATTCGGAGCGAACCGCTGCGAGCATTTTCTTGTTAGAACTCTTAGCCCCTTGTAGAAGCAAAGACTTTGCATGACGGCTGTTCTGTACATATAAAGATAAAGCCCCTTCGGCAGCATCCAATAGATCTTGGTCAGTCTCATTCCAGGAATAAAGGATTGCGATACCGACCTTGCTAGAGTCAAGTAAGGGGTGCGATCGGCGCTCTTCTTTCGCTGTTTCAATTTGTGCACTGATAAGCCGCAATGCTTCGGTTCTAACGTTAAGACTTGGATCATGACGGAGGACCATGACTAATGCGTGCGCAATCAAGGGGTCCGAGCAGTATTGCTCATTAGCTAATCTAAGGGTTGTTTGTCTTACATCCGGGTTTGTATCTCTTAGGCCACTTAAAATAGTGCTTAAGTTGCTTCCTCTGTCATTCGTTAAGTACAACAACGTTGCGGCTGCTTCCAATCTTAATTTCTCGGGGTTTGTTCTATTATTTGCCTGTTGAGTTACTTGCATGGAGTGGAAGCGAGCAAGGTTTTTAAAATTTTCAGTTTCATTGGTAGAGTTTTGCCAATGATCACTAGGCATTCGTCGAATTAGTTGAAATGCCCGAGTTACAGGTAGAACTTTATTTGTACTTATAAGTTTTGAAATGATTCGATTTGCTCCTATTGGATCCAATTTCCTAATGACGTTTATCATGGACATTGCAAACTCTTCCATATCAGTGCTGAATATTTGAATGAGGTTGTCTCGGATGATAAGCTCAACTTGTTGACTGGAGTAGGAGTCTCTTATTAATAGACCTTTTAGATAAGAACTAAAATTAAGAAGTCTATAACGGCGATTCATGAATTCCTCATCACTTTCACCCTTTCCTTGGGGAGCGGTATATTTGTTCAGGTAAAATGCTGAGAGTTGTTTACTAAATCCTTTAGGCATGAAGCCCGACCCTTTTAGAGGAATGGAAACTAAAATCATGCGCAAGGAGTTAGCGAGGTCTAGCGGGTAGTCATCTACTTCAGAAAGAACCTTTTGTTGGAAGGCAATTGCCTGTTTGTAACTGATGAGTTCAAGTAGGGCGGTGACTTCTAATACTGTTTCTAAGGCATCTTCTCTTTCAGCTTGTTTGGCATATTCGTACAGATCTTTTATGCTTGGAAGAAGGATCTCGTCAGTATTGTTGGGAAAGTGTCTTTTTATAGTCAGAGAAGTTGTCTCTATCATATCGTTTCGTGCGATTACAGCTTCACCCATCACAGCTTCAAGAACCTCCAACCCTCTGGCGTGAAACAACCAGAATCTAAGTTTGTCCATATTGTGCGGTTGGCCTTGAAAGAGGTAGTTGACAACTTTTTTAAGTAGATCAAGATTCTCCGGATCAGTAGATAGCTGGTAAAACTCTAGTAATCCTTTTTCGTGAACGCCAGTTTTTTCAGATGTTATTATCTCAGTTAAGATTGCGTCGATTTCTGGTGTTATGTTTGTTGCAGCAATAATTATTTCTAGGGCGTTATAACGCTGGTCCTCTTGTTCGCTACTCTTAAAGAACTCAATCAACTCAGAGTGGCAGGTGGAGCCCTGAATGATGATGGATCGCTCGCCTTTTGGAGTGGGTTGAGCAAAGTATTTATCAATCCCACAGTCGGAAAAGGCCTTGGCTGAGAGAGTGTTTAGCGCGATTAAAATAATGAGTAGTAATTTCAATGTGATACCTCGGAGTTGTGGTGAGAACCAAGTGACAGGCGATAACTATTATACGGGTGATAGAATTTCAATAAAAATTTTTAGTATTTTTAAATCTAGACTTTAGAAGGCATTGTTTTTATTAGGGGTGTCCGTGCGGTTGAGCAGTAACTCGAAATCAGGAAGTCTAAAATGAGGATCTCTAATTAGACTGGTAGATTAGTGCAGGATTTAAGGTGATAAAGCAAGGTAGGAGAATATGGTGAAGTTTGGCACTGAAGTAATACATTTTGGTGTACACCTAAGCATGATTTCAACCATCTCAGCCCCCAAAAGAGCGCAAACCTATGGTCGTATCATGCCAAGCGTAAAAAAAGCCTCAAAAGCTGGGCTTGGCAATGGCGATTGGCCTGGGTTCGCAATTGTATCACCTCAAAACAACCCTACTGCCAAGACATCATCGCCAAAGGTTTAGAGGGCCGCGCCATGGTCGTTCGCGCTGAAGTTGTCGACCTCCTCGCCAAGCGGGACGCCGGTACAAAAAACCTCCAAAGCATTCAAGCTCTCGAAAAAGCCTTCCTCAATAAATGGAATTATCGCAACGGTAAACCGATGTTCATTCAACAACGGATTCTTTTTGCCATGCAAAAAATTGGTGGAACTATCGCGATCAAACGCGCCGGCGCTTTAGCAAATCGTGATGAATACTCGAAAGCCTATTGGCAAAAAATACAACGCTTATAATATAGAATTAAAGAGTGCCTTTTGCACCAATGGTATACGTCTCCTGGGTGACGGCTTCTACTGAAAGCGGGTCTCTAGGGTTATCATTTATATTCTGGCTTTTGTGCATATACCCCAGATAAGGCACAAAGGCATCACCCGTATAGCTGCTCTTCATGTAAAAACCACCCGACATGGTGATACTGTTATCGTCAAAAGAATCCTCTGAACTGTTTCCTAGTCCATCAATATCTGGCTGCTCAGCCGTTAACTGAGAATACTTTATAAAAGGCACGACAGCGCCCAGGTCAAACTCAATCTTAGCAACCATATTTGAGAACTCGATCTTTTTTTCCTCCTCATCATCCCGGTACGCTCTTTGATCAACAGCATAGTCGAAGTATCCAGACAAAATCCATAAATCAAACCCAACTCCAGCCCCCAAATATAAGGAATGATTTAGATCATAAGATGAGACTTGAATCTGAGGCACTATTTGCCCAAAAGATACCGACCATTGAACAATGCCAACAGGCTGCCTCTGCCGAGTATTCATATACGACCAGTCCGCATCAGAGCCACCATCCTCCTCGCTTATCGACACCACATCTTCGGTGATTTGCAACGAAATGTCCCCCAACCAACTAAAACTTACATCTGATTGTATAACTGTCGCCGAACGGCCCCCGTTGACATCAGAGAATGGCAATTGGTAGGCAGTATAAGAGGAAACTGCCAATTCATCATAACGTAGCGCCTTGTTTTCAAAACCACCGACATTCAAATAATTACGTCCAAGCGAAAAAGAAAAATGCGAATTAAATTTTCGATCAACTTTCGCAATATCCACTGCATCGATCACTTGATCGCTATCCGATAAAAGATCGACATAGGCATGAAAGTTTGTATTTGTTTTCAATTTTTGAAAGACGCTTAAATAAGCTTGAGAAGTCATTTCGGAAGCCTTTTTTTCCTCTCCACTTTGAAAGGATTCATCGCCATAATTTATACCAAAGTTATAATCAAACCTGATCTCATGATGCCCTCGGGGCACGCGCTTTAATTTGCGACGAATATGAGGTGGGGATTTCTTTTTTTCTATTTTTTTCAGAGCAGGAGTTTTTTTCGGCGCTGCTCCATCTTCCACCTTCAGATCTTCTTGGCCGATTTTTGTTGGCGGTTCCTTGCCCGCTTCTTCTTCGGTTTGCCCAAGGGCAAAAGTACCCAGTAGCGCTGCCGATCCTATGATAATAAAAGCTATTCGGGCCATTTTTCTATCCATTCCTTAATTAGCGCACTACCGAGCGGGTCGTGACGGAGACTTAAAGGTGGCATTCTCTCTTCGGTCGCAGAATATTTTTGCCAAAGTAAAGATTGGTCTGGCTTGCCAGGAACCACTTTTCCTTCGGCGACCAACTTAGTATCATCTAATGAAATCCCGTAGCGCAAATCAATATTTTTATCTGCCGCTGCACCGTTCGGTCGGTGGCATGGACCACAATTGATTGCTAAATATGATCTCGCCCTAACATCTAAAGTTAAGCTTTCATCATTCGGGTCATCAATTGTCTGAGTCTCCTTAATCTTCTCTATCTCATCAGCAAACAAGGACTCTTTATCAAGTTCGTCAAACTGATTTATTGCGGCATTACTGTGCCCTAACTGCATAGTTGAAAAACCCAATATAACCGGATCAATCGCCTCCGAGTTATGACACATCTTACACTCTTTTTCTGAAGGAACACGATAGTCTAGCCCATCGCCGCCTTTTACGGTAATCGGGTAGATGTTTAATTTGGTTGCACCATCTTCCCATACATAGGTCCCGAAAGCCCAACTATCATCATCCTTTTTCGTTATAATACGTGTTTCTATTGGATCTCCAGACCCGGTAGAAAAATGCTTTGCTAAAGTCGTTCCAATCGGAAAAGAAAAAGATTCTTTAGCCGCATCAAATGAAATTTTTTCTTCTGGAGGCACAAATATATAACGTTTTTTTGCAGCACTATCAGTCCAAAGGGCGACCTTCACATCATATGGTATGACCCCGAACGCCGGCTTGCTGGGATCGCCATCTTTAAAAAGAAATGTTTCGCCCAAAGTCTCAGGCAATTCATCATCTGATGACGAAAGCGCCTTTTTAATCTTATAAGCGGGCAAGTTTTCCTCTCTTGAAACCTTACAAGAAAAGGTCAACCCGCCAACAATGTATAGAGCTATCATACCTAATAAGTTTTTTTTAAAGTACTTCACCGCTAATACCCCCGCATAAAATTTTAATTTCCTGGAGGTGGGCCATTAGGAATTTGAAAGTTCTGAAACCTTTCTTCAAAGACAAGCTTGGTAAATGTTTCTAAGTCCTTAGCAGCTTTTGCCCTTAGATATGGAAGAATACCTTGTTTTTCAGCATCACTATTAAACTCCCAAGTATGGGTAATGCGAGCTGTGCGAGTACCTAATTGACCCGTCGTAATCCACTGAATCCCTTGGGCATCGGAAATTTCCTTTATATTACCTAATTCATGAGGGGGGGCACCTTCCGCACCAGTTTCATGACATGACTTGCAGGCTTTAAGTAGTCCGCTACCCGCAGTCGTATAGCGTGTTTGACCCGCACTAAATTGATCCGCAGTGTAATTGTTGACGGTAAGCTGAATAGCAGCATCAGCACTGCCCCAATTATCTCTACCACCTCTATTGCCACGGCTGGTGGACAACGTCGTTTGCCCACTCTTTTTGGGAGTGATGCGATATGCCGCTTGCTCACGACCAAGCATTTCAAGAAATCTCGTCTCAGCATTGGCATCAAAGCTTGAATTCGCCGCTTTAACCTCAGCCAGAAGTTCAGCAACAGTCGCAGCAGACAGGACGACCGTTTCTTTCTTAATATTAGCAACCGAACTATCGCCGATCGTATAGTCACGAGATCCTGGTAACAAAAGACTGTAATCATTCACGCCATCATAACCAGTATAAAAAGCCAGGCCACCGGAGTTAGTGCTAACGACACCCTCCGATTGCTCACTACTTTCATTGTTACCGGCACTATTATCGTCTCCTGAGTGCTTCGCCTCCTCTTTACAGGCTTGGAAACTACCGAGGCAGATGACTGCGCCCATACCGAATTTACTAACATCACGTAAAACTTGTTTCATATTTTCCACTCCTAAATAAAGTCCTGACTTCATAATGCTGAATACTCTGTATTGAGATCTGATTATAAAACAAGTATCGGACACAACCGACTAACTATTAAGGATAAAATTGTAACTTTTTGTAACAATACTTACAGGGCTTCAGAGGCAAGGTTTTTTTGAGGAAGGGTTATGCTAACTTGAGTTCCACTTGGTTGCAAATCCCCATCAATATCAATCTCACCTTTATGAGCATCGATTATTTTTTTACAGATACTCAAACCAAGTCCATACCCTCCCGTATCTTTACTACGAGACTCATCTATCCTGTAGAAAGCCTCAAACACCAAACTCTTATCTTCATCTGGAATACCATAGCCATAATCCCGTATTGCTATTTTTACGGAGTCATTCTCTTGCCGCAACTTAACACGGATAGGTTTTGTTTGGTCAAAGGAGTATTTGATCGCATTATCCAATATATTTCTAATTACCGTATTGATTCTTGCTTCATCAACCATAATTAAAGCTTTCTCGCATTGGTGCTCAAACAAGATTCTCTTACTTTCAGAATTAAAAAGATTTACCTGAGAACCGATTAGAGCAACCAGATCAACTTCTTTTAAGTCTAGGCTCTGGGAAACTTTGTTTGTCCTTGCTTCCTCAAGAATTTGAGAGACGATGATTTCAAGCTCCTTGTTATAAGCCACTAATCGTTCTTTTGAAGAGTTATCTGGCAACAAATCAATCGCCAGCTTCATCCGGCCTATCGGAGAATTAAGCTCATGGCTAACATCAACTAATAGTCGCTCCTTCGCCCTTATCATCTTTCTTAATTGTGAGGTCATAAGATTGAAACCGCGCGCGAGAGTCCCAAGCTCATCGTTCCGATTCACATGAACTTCGTGACCCAAGTCGCCTTTTGCAATTGCTTCAACAGCCTCCGAAAGGGGGGTCAAAGGGCTTAGCATATATCGAATAGCAATATATGAAATAATAACAATAAGAGACGTCGTCACCAAGATAACAAATATAAACGAAGGTGGACCACTAAGTCTTGTGTGCTTGGGTACAAAAAAGGTATACGAAGTATCCCCCACTTTAATTGACTTATAGGGGTGCCCCTTAAACAATCGATGCGGACCACGCCGATACCATCGTCGTTTATGCCTCTTTTTTTTGTCATTCGCTAAGACCGGCAAATAACTTTTGCTTTGGAAACTATAGTTCGGACCTTGAATAGCAATGTCAAGATTAGTTGTTTTTGCTAAATGTCTCACCTTAAGTTCACTTGGCTTTTCCCCAAGCTCCCTCGTTAACATCGTCAAATAAATATCAATATTTTTCCCGATGATTTCTCTTGATCCTTCTGGAGGCTTGACAAAAGCCCGCATCCCCCAAAACACAAGAAGATTGATGAGGACACACGCCAACAAGATAACTATCGATGCCTTAAAGTTTATCGAGTAACGCTTTTTAGTCATTGATCTGCTCCAATGTCCCTCGGCCCATAAAGGTATAGCCCACCCCTCGTATTGTTTTAATAAAATCTGCCCCATCAGAATTCCGGCCAATTTTTTTACGAAGCCGACTCATAATAATGTCGACCGAGCGGCTGTCTGGCTTCCATTTTGTTCCTAAAACGACTTCTGATACCTGATCTCGATCGACAGGCTTATCCGAGAAATTAATAAGGAGAGCTAGGAGATCGAACTCGGCTGAAGTTAAGTATATAAGTTGATCGCTCTTTAAGACCTCACGCTTATTAAAGTCTATAACGAGCCCATCTAGTGAAACCACTGATGGCACCTTTAGGTCAACCGTTCGACGCAGAACCGTTATTATACGGGCAATGAGTTCGCGGGAATCAAACGGCTTCGGAAGATAGTCGTCAGCCCCAAGTTCAAGCCCCTTCACCCGGTCGTCTATTCCACCACGAGCTGTTAACATAATAATAGGTACATGTGAAAACTGACGTACTTGCTTACAAAGAGAGAAGCCGTCATTTCCGGGAAGCATAACGTCTAAAAGAACTAAATCTGGGTTTTCAGTTTTTACTTTTTCACACCCCAAAATGCCGTCATGTGCTTTAACAACATCATAACCATTTAGATCGAGACACTCTGTTACAAGTTTCGTAAGCTCAACATCATCATCAATGATCAAAATTTTACTTCTCATAGCCTCACATTTTTTGCTGTACTATGGTTTTTACATCGGCACTAACCATCTGTTTCTTAAGAAATAAATTGTAACAAAGCCTGTAGGGTATTCAAGGGGTAGTCAACAATACGCAAACCACCCCTCATTAGCCTCAGGTCTTGGTTCTTCACCTCTGTTTTTGGTGGCTTTGAGGCTAGGTTAAGATGCTCCTATCCCTATTTGACAGGTTATTATCCCAATGAGCTTAGCTTAACTTAGTCGGACTTCTGCCGAGTCTCGGAATCTAGGAGTCGAGATAAATGACATTATCTTCTGCTGGCTGCTGTTTGAGGGTCTGATCGAAGT
>Ga0222674_1000333_pt1 | contig 19134 bp, 34 predicted proteins | sample AntAcemetagen866_FD_179804 | JGI IMG/M metagenome (GOLD analysis project Ga0222674, IMG submission 179804) | Saline water microbial communities from Ace Lake, Antarctica - #866 | ecosystem: Environmental > Aquatic > Non-marine Saline and Alkaline > Saline | place: Antarctica: Ace Lake...
CAAGGCGGGAACCGCCTGAAGTAAAAAGCCTGTGGACATGATATTAGACTTGTATCCTTAATTGGAAATAAAGCAATTGTGAGTGAAGCAGGAAGCCCCTACCTCTTTAGGGTCGGGGTAGTTCACAAAAGTTCGCAATGAATTTGAGACGATTGAAGTAGAAATTCCTGATGATATGATAGTTGCTAATCAAGGTAGATGGATTAGATTTAAGGATAGATTTCCAGATGAAAATGATGCTGATTATGCAGGACAAGTTTTTTGTTTAGACGAAACTGGTCGTGTGGAACTTCGAATGGTTCGTGAATTGTATAATCTATCTTTGGAAGATGTACGAGATCCGATGCCACCAGAAGCAAAAGTGATTGAAACTATTTTATTATCAAGTGTTAATCAAATATTCGAAACTGGTTGTTGGTGCAAAACGGGATTACCTAAGAAATTAGTTATTCCTGATAATACACTTCCAGTATAATTGACTATTTACTATTAAGGAAAAAAGATGACCTACAGTCGACGTGATTTTATTAAAAATTCTTCATTAGCTTCTGCTGCTATAGGTGTTCCTACAATTGGTGCTTTTGAACCATCAGTTTTGGAGCAATTGCAACTTGCTGCTGTAAGGCAAGATGGCTTGGTGATTCAATACATTGATAATCCAAGTGAAGTGGTTCAACTTGTTGCTGTGTAACAAAACGAACATGCGATTAAGTTCATTAAAAATCTTAGTGAAGCAATTCAGTTTGCTGCTTTGGAACGAAATGGATATGTGATTCAGTACATAGACAATCCTAGTGAAGATGTTCAACTTACGGCTGTAAAACAACATTCATTTGCTATTCAGTTTATTGATAATCCAACAGAAGCTGTTCAACTTATTGCTGTTAAAGACTACGTACATATAATTGAACACATAGACAATCCAAGTGAAGTTGTTCAGCTTATTGCTGTTAAACAATTTGGAGATGTAATTAAGTACATTAACAATCCAAGTGAAGCTGTTCAACTCATTGCTGTTCAACAAGACCCATTTGCAATCCAGTATATTAAAAATCCAAGCGAAACTATTCAGATTGCGGCGGTAAAACAAAACGGATCAGTAATTAAGTATATTAAAGAACCAAGTGAAGCTGTTCAAATTGCTGCTATTGAACAAGACCCATCTTGTGTTTTTTATACAAAAAATCCAGAAATGATTAAATTAGCCGAATCTATTTTCAAAAACTCGATATCATAAGTATTTATAAATAGGTAGTTCCGTCTCTGTAACAATTCGAGAACATGATGGCTCAGTCCACAAAATGACTCGTTAGACTAATGCTTTACCAAGTTTCGTCAAGGATATTAACTTACCATTGAAAGATCGTGATCATTTACAGGAATACCTTTCTGGTTGGTATAAATTTGTAGATGATTATGAAAAGAGTAAAGACACTGGTAATTTTGAATATCCCATGACGGAGTGTTATGCTAAGTATCCTTATTTAGCACCTCATCAATATGGTTTGGTTGTTATAGATTATGTTGAGAATAAAATATTATCTAATCAATCATATACAGATTTGAGTTATATATTTTCGTGTAATGTTAGACTTCAAATGAATGGTGATATTAAATATTTTTGGGAACTATTGGAAGATGGTAGTAAGTCAGATTCGTATTGTTTGAGAGAATTTTTCGAAGCAGGTAGAATTGTTAGATTAAGAACAACAGACTTTCACGATCACGACAAACCTAAGAAGATTATTGCTTTGAAAGATATAAAAACTTCTGAACAATTTTTAGAATGTTTGAAAAATGGAAGTAAAGAGAATTCAAATTTAGGATATTGCTTTTTTGAACTTGATCTTAATCCTTTCGAAGTGATATCCTTTGCCGAGAGCACAAATGGTTTCAAAATTATGAATCAAGCCATTGCTGATTTAGGTTTTGAGATTACAGATGAAGATCAGAAGATGTTCGACGATTTTATTCAAAATTTTAACTAAAGGCTTGTTGTGCCAAAATCATTGACTTTGTATCGTAATGGCGTTCTTTCTGTTTCTGAATTAGTAGAGTTGAATGCTCAAGAAACAGAATGTTCTATTAGAGTGAAGAAACAATATGTAAACGATGTTGTCTCTTCTTTGTCGGTTGGGGGCAAGTTAATAAAACAACCTCAATTTGATATAGGAACTACTGATAATTTTGAATTTAAAGATTCCAACTTCCTTGTTCAACTTGTCAAGTCTTTTCGAGGAGTCGACATAGATGCTCGTGTTTATAACCTCATTAATAACACGCCCGTCAATAATATAAAAGGAAAAATAACTTCTTATGATATCATTGAGAAGAAAGATGGAGAAAAAAGGATTAGGATTTGGGTTAAACAAGGAAGTGTAGTCCGATCTATTTCAGAAGATGAAATAGAGACAATCAGTATTGCTGATGAAGAGATGTCTTCTAAATTAGATAAATTCCTTGAGAAGACTTCGGAAGAAAGTTCTGATAGCGTTCAACAGGTTAAATTTTCTGTATCTAATGAATTGGGTCCTAATTGTAATATCAAGTATTTTATTCCTAATTCTCCTTGGAAAATGACATATAGACTATATGATTATGGTGATAAGACTAGATTAGATGCTTTAGCTGTTATTAATAATAACACAGAAGAGAATTGGGAAGATGTAGAATTATCAGTAGCTACTGGATCTCCTTTTCTTTATGATTCAAAGTTAAATACGATTGATGGTATCATTCGTCAAACAAGTCAACTAGAAAGCATTCCTCGATCTCTTTCACATGGTTCAAATATAGAATATAGCGGTCAAGTTATTGCCTGTTCTATGCCACCAGGACAAGTTTCTTGTGAAATGGAAGAGAGTGTTGGTGTAATGAATTTCTTCAATAGTAAAGACAGAGTTAACATTGAGTCTGGTAAAGCTTCTACAGTACCTTTGTTTTCTGAAGATGTAGATACTAAAGAGGTTGTATATTTTACAAAGAATTTTAAGGTTGGTAATAATGCTTATTATTTCAACTTGGACGTAATGGATCAGATGGTAGAAGGTATTTGTGCTATCTATAAAGATGACAGATATGTAGGGTCTGCTGAATTTTCAAGTACATCACTTAGTAAGCCAGTTGTGGCGTGCTTCTCAGAACAGCCTAATATCACCCTTAATGGCACTTCTTACGAGAACATAACGAAGACGACTAGTGTTGATTTAAAGTCTAAAGGGTTTTCTGTAGAAATTGATTCAATAGATACACATGGTTATATTATTGATAATCAATCTAAAAATAAGCAAAAAATCCTTTTCAGGAACACAGACGTATCAAAGAACTGTGATTATACTTTAAGTGTTGGAGATACTGAAATTGTAGGAAACCAAGGAGATTATCTATTCGATGTAAATAGTTCTTCTAAGGTAGAGTTTAAGTTATCTACCAATCGCAGAATCAAGGGAACGTATTCGTTAGCGTTGCCACAATTGGAGGCATTTAAACATGATTGTTCTGATCTGGAGTCAGATGAGTTTTTTGAAAGAATTTTCAACCTACATTCTGAATATGAAAAAATACAGGATGCTATTCATGATACAAATGAAGAGATTCAGAAAATAAATTTAGAATCTGTTCGTATTTCTAATTTATTGCAAGGTAAAGATTTAGGCAATTTACAAGGACAGTTAGGTACAGAATTAGGAGCAAATGAAAATTTGCGGAAAGTAGCGAAACTTCAATTAGATGGTTTACATTCAGAACGAGATGGTCTATTATCTAGGTATGATGAAATGCTTAAAGAATTCAAATCTTTCGAGGCTCAATAATGGATGTACTAAGTAAAGTCATAAATGATTTGAAAATAATTTATCAAAAGACTGGTGATTTTAACCCTTTGCCAATCGCCATCGTAAATGACCAGAATAAATTTATTCTTGGTAAATATGAAGGAAAGGTAGAAGGGTTAAGTGATTTTTTTGTCAAGCTGTTGAAAGAACATAACGCTCAAGAAGTCGTTTTTCTTATTACCCGAAAAGCAAAGACTTCCCAAGGTTCTTTCTTTGGTCAGGTATTGACTTTGCTTCATTATAATTCGAACAATATCTTTCAAGAATGGCAATGGGCAATTGTCGATTATATGAGAGATGGTTCTTTGTTCAAGAAACCAATTTATAAAAGTGAGTTTTGGGATAAAATTTTACTTGAAGAAATTGAAACAAAGATTGATATTAACAAGAAGTCAAGACCTAATTTGTTTGATTCTGTAATTAAATTGTATCAAGATCATCATGATAAATTCTTAGTGAAAAAACCTGATTGGTTAACAGCAGAAGATATCATTAAAATAAATCAGTCTGAAATTTTAGAACTGAAAAAAGTAGAAGATTCTGTTGATAATTTAGGTATTGCTAGAGATGTTATGTCTCAAGTGGTCGCATCTCGTATCTGGTTAGAAATTGAATTAGGTAATAAAGTTTCTAAGGAAGTTTTAGATCGAGCCTTGACATATCATCAACGTTATTCTATTGCTCAAAACCCATGGACAATAGCCAAGTACTTAGCTGGTGAGATTTTAGACAATAATAATTTTCATATTTCTAATGATCAAATTATTAATGGAATCAAAATTTCATTGGAGAAGAAAGAAATTGATTGGAAAGAGTATTCTTTTTTGAATAATGTTTGAGTTTTTACAAAGGAAGTTAAATGATCCAAGGTCGTAGTCGAGAAGTATTTAAATCTGATCGTTTGCATGTTATTGAATATGCGCCTCAAGTCAGGATGTGTCGTTTTGATATGCGGTCTAGTCTTAATAGAAAATTTTCTATGCAATTGGCTATGCCTTATGTTCAATTTTCAAGGTATTTGGGGATTAGTGGAACCTCTCTTCATTTTTCTTTCACTAATAAACCTATTAGTGGTATCAGAGATACGGTTTATTTCCCTCCTTTACCTAATATTTGGTATCCAAGCATGCAAGTCTGTATCATGATCGCTCAAGCAGCAACCATGACTCACTTAATTGAGACTTTTTGGAATACTGAATATCTTGATTGTGAAGATTGGTATTCAGGGCCTATTTTAGCTAAAGAAACGCCAATGAAGACTTATAAACAATGGGCAGAGAAAACCAAGGAAGATCCTAGATTTATTCTTGATATAGAATGGACACAACCTGCATGTATAGCAGAAATTCCGAAATTTGATCAAAACGGAAGTCGCTGCAAAGGTTTTGATGGCAACTTAGATTATGGAACGAATAGTACTAATCGAAGAAATGGACCTATTAGGAATTTTGCTGTTTATCGTGGTTTATGTTACTCTCCTGAAACTAATAAGTTACCGTATTAATGTTAGTGAACTACCCCGACCCTAAAGAGGTCGGGGCTTCCTGCTTCACTCACAATTGCTTTATTTCTAATTAAGGATACAAGTCTAATATCATGTCCACAGGCTTTTTACTTCAGGCGGTTCCCGCCTTGAAGATTTGATCCTAACTAAAGGATCGTTTTTGTGTTTGCCATTTGGTTATCACAGCAAATATATTATAGTAACATATTATAGTAACATATTATAGTAACATATTGTTAAAAAACAAGTTTAATTATGTTTTTTCTAATTGGCGGCTCTCATCCCACTACCCTAAAGAGGTTTGGGTCGGAGTACCGACCCAAACTTTCTATGAAAGTAGGGGTTTTCTCGCCGCTGATGGATAAAAAAATCTAAAGTATCTGTTTCTGCTAATGATTATTTGGATTATTCTAAGAATTTACGTAATCATTTAAATAACATAGCTATTCCTAGACATTTTGTTTATGAAAAAAACAACAATATTTTTGTTTGTGATTATATTTCAAAGCATTTTATTGAAAATGGTTACACGGTTGAATATTTAAATAGTTGTTCGAATATTTTAGCTTATAAAGGTGATATTAATTCTGGTTCTAAGAGAGTTTTAGGATCGCATTATGACTCCGTCCCTGGTTGCCCTGGTGCTGATGATAACGGCTCTGCTGTAGTGGCAATGCTTGAGGCTTCGGTTGATATAAATGATGAAGATGTAGTATTTGTTGCTTTCAATAGAGAAGAAGATAATCTATTAGGTAGTCGTGAATTCTGTGATAATTTGTTTTTTGATATTTCTGAAGTTCATATTTTAGAAATGGTTGGTTTCTTTAGTGATGAAGAAAATTCACAGAAAATGTTTGATTTGCCTTTAATTAAAATTCCAACTGTTGGCAATTTCTTGGGATTGGTTTCTAATAAAGATTCTAACTCTATTTTGAATAAAGTTGTTGATATAGCTTCGGAATTTATTCCAGACCTGTCTGTATTAGGGCTGAAAATATATTTAGGTTTGGAAAATAATATAAGTGTTTTAGAAGAGGTGAAAAGGAGTGACCACTCTCCATTTTGGGACAAAGGAATTCCAGCTTTGATGTGGACTGATACAGCTAATTTCAGAAATGATAATTATCATAAAAAACAGATACTCCTGAAACATTGAATTATGAGAAAATGTCCTTGGTAGTAAATTTAATAGTCCAATATTTTAGGAATAGTTAATCACCATGCATGATGATGAAATTAATATAGTTGGTAAATTTATTCCAGTTGTAAACGAAAAACCAATTTGTGTTCAAATAGATGATTGTGATGATTTTTTTGTACCTCTTTTTACCCAAGAGGAAAATTGTAAAAATGTCACATTGAAAATTTTGAAAAAATTGAAGATAGAAGAAGGTTTTGTGATAGGTAAATTGAAGACAGAAGATGTTGTAGTGAATATGATGGATTCTGGTATCAGAGTCATGTTAGATCCTATACTTGAAAATGAAAATTGTACTAAGTGGATAGAGATTATAAAAACAGACGGGCATTTTAAAGGGAAATAATGATAAAATTTAAGATTAAGTCAATAGAAGTGTGTTGTATCCCACCCTCTTTGAGGGTTTATAATTTCGTCAAAACTGAAAATCATAGTAGTGTTACTAGGTCTAAAATTCTACAAGAACGGTTAGAAGCTAATTCCTCTTGTTCTTTTAGGATTGCATTACCGTACTTAGTTCTTTCGATAGATAGACGAAAGCAATGTCTTGCTTTCGTGAATCATATTCCTGTTGATACCGCAAAAGGTTATATAGATTGTTCGAAAAGAAGTATAAATGTTCCTTTACCTCATTGTAATTCTCGTGGGGTTGTTTGTATGAATGTATTTCGTTCTAAAAATATTGATGAGTTTGCTACTAATTTATTGTCTACAAAATTTTTATATCCTTATAACCCATTTGATACTAGATGGCTCAGATATACTGAATTTGGAGATTTCGATGGTCTATTGGAATATTCTGAAACGTTACACCATGCTGGTCAGATAGATTTGAGCAAGTTTTTTACAAAGAAATTATCAGATTTTTTACAAAGAAATTATCAGATTAGGTAAGATATCGAACTTTTCATTATTAAAAAAATCTGAGAATTTGTGAACCATTTTAAGAGTAGGTCGCTCTAGTTAAATGTGAAAAAATAGTTTTTCTCTTTACATCGTCAAAGATTAGACTATACTAATAGAAGATTCGGGTAGGACAAATGGTAAGTTGCCAGCCTCATAAGCTGGAGATAATGGGTTCGACTCCCATACCCGAGATTCAGACTTTGTGTCTGTTGCTGAATTAAATAGTGCAAATACTAGTTATGTACTGGATAATTCGGTAGAAGTTGATTAAAGTTGTTGTTACACCGTAATTAAAATTGTAATTAAACGTAATGACGACAATCTGAATGTAGTTCGGTTCTTAGGATGAACTAGGTTAAAATTTTACTCAGAAATATTGTAAAGAAGAGTTAAAAATTGAACTTAGCAGTGGGTCTACATAAAATTTTACTAAAGAGCTTTAAAATGTTAGTTAAAAAAACTCAAAACAAGATTACGAAACATACATGGCATGTATGTACAATTACTTTTACCCATAAGGGTAAAGGGAATGTAGTTGCGTTTTGAGTTAAAGTAAAAAGTGTACTTGCTCAGAATTGATCACCTAAGCAAGTAAAGAAAAGTTCTTATCCTGTTTAGGTTCCACCTAAGCAGGATTTTTTATTGGAGTGATATGAGAACTAAAAATGGACATTGTTCGGAGCATAAAACATTTCCAGCAGGTAAAATGATTCCTTTTGGCTATGTTAAAAGAATAATAAGTTTAACACAAAGACAGAAGAAAATAGTTAAGAAAATACACACGAAAAGATCAAGGAGATATTTGAAAAAGAATTTAGATTGAATAACGCCCCTATAGCTTAGTTGGCTAAAGCATCGCACTTTTAATGCGAGGATCGAAGGTTCGAGTCCTTCTGGGGGTACTTTTAAATAAACAGTTTCGTCAGAAGCAGGTTCTGTATAAAAACCTATTGAACAGCATCATTAGTGTTAACGGTTAGCACGAAACGCTTCCAACGTTTAAGAAAGAGTCGAATCCCTTATGATGCAATATAATACGGTGTACATGTTGTAGAGATAGCATATCTTACTGTGAATAAGAAGGAGTTCGGTTTGAATCCGACTGTATACCCTTATACAGATTGGTCCTTTTGGGAAAGGCTTGTGTCTCCAAAGCACAAAGTCAGTGTTCGATTCACTGCCAATCTGCTTATTAATATTGATATATATTTACACCATATTATGTAGGTGTTTATGAATATCGTAAGTTTAGGTCATAATTGTTCAATTGCAGCAGAACTAAAAAGATTAGGAGTATGGAATAACAAATATGCTTTTGATACAATGAATTCTGTTTGTTTAGAAAAAGTTTGTGACCTTTTGCTTGGAGGGGAAGACTGGTTTAAAGATTATAGCATTGATTCAAAACCAACAAGATCTAAGGATTGGAGAATAGACTGTTTAAGATATAAGACAATATCTGTACATGATGTTTCTTTTGATCTTAACAAACAAGAAGTTATAACAAATCTAATTGACAAAAAACAAAAAGATTTACAAGAATTAAAAAACGTAATCAAAAACAATAGAGAACATATTATTTTGATAAGATCTAATATTAAAGACACGAAAAAAGAAGAGATAGTTTATTTGTATGAAACGATAATTAAGCTTCGAGGGACTAATTTTTCATTATATGTATTTCAAAACAAAGATTATTCATTCGATTTAAAAGGTTTAAATTACTTTAAGATGAAACCTCCTAGTTGGAGTAATTACGAAGAAATTTGGCAAAGAGATGATAATTGGTTTCGAGCTATTAAATCTATTGTTTTTAATGTAGAAGAAAAGGTTAAATTTTTATGAATAAACCTAGTTTTGACGCAGACGGATATCCTACTGATGAAACTCTTGATAAGATTGAATCTTGGAGTGGTGATTGGGAAGGATTGATGAATTTTATTAAAGAAGCATGGAGATATAAGGATTATTTTAAACAAAATAATAATTTTTATACTTTATGTACTGGTGGATGGAGTGGTAATGAGAGTTTAATGACCTCATTAAAAATGAACTATGTTTTTTGGTCATTATTTTGGGTTAGCTCCCATCGTGGCGGAAAATATAAATTTGAATTAAATAGATAAATCCAGCGTGACCGGAATTTGGCTAACGGCTCCGATTTGTACTCGGATATGGTGAAAACCTTTGTGGGTTCGAGTCCCACCGCTGGATCTTATAATATTGAGCATTAAATGATAGATTTTATACAAGATTTATTTGACACGATTTTATAACCTCATCTGATGATTTTAAATCAATACTTATTTTATTTTTTAATCTGCTAACATTTGAGGCAAGAGTAGAAACACCTTTGTTTTTCTTACGCTGACGAGTCGCTTTTTGAGCCGGTGTTAATTCTTCCTTCTCGAATTTCTCTAAAAAATATCTAAACTTCATTTCAAATACCAAAAATTATTAGGTTTATCATGTATCTATAAAAATAGGCAAGGAAATTTCCTTGCCTATGACTAAATAATAAAAAACAGGTTAAATATGATTGCTTTTAAAATATGGTTGGAGAATAAAACAATTAAAATTCCATTACATGATCTTATTATTTCTAAAAAAGCACTAATAAAAGGATTTAATAATATTAAAGACGGAAGAGAAAGTAGAACTTATGGACCCATTGAAGTATGGCAAATTAATGATAAATATCAAATTGTAGATGGTTATCATCGTGTTATAGATGCTATAATTAATGGAAAAGAAACAATAGAATCCCAAATTATTGGACAAGGATATCCTACTTATTATTACATTGCTAAACCAAATGATCAGTTCCATTATGAAAAATCAATTAATTATAATGATTTGCAAAATTTAGCTGATCAAGACCTCTTGGATCAACTTGGTGTAGATTAAAAGAATATATTATAATACAGGCAATTCAGATATTATTAACCAATCACCAAAATTTAATTGCGGCTGTATGTGAGAAGGCGGCTTTTCTTTAAATTGCTGCAATGAAGGCTTATCTTTATTCGTTTTGCGGCGTGAAAACCCCTACCAATTCTAAAAGAGAATTGGCTAGTAATAAGCGAAGCGACCGAAGGGAGCAAGCATGACTAGCCCTTTAGGGTAGTGGGATGAAACGCCGTGAGCTAGAAATTGACTCAAACCATAATCTACCAAAAACATAAAATAAAGCAAGGTTAATTGATGTTAAAGTTGCCCATATTAAATGGGCTATTGGTTGGATAGGAAGCCCCGACCCTTTAGGGTCGTGGGTAGTTCACTATCATATGCTTAGTTTTATATTATTTTTGTAGGCAATGGGACAAATTACTTTACAGAAGAAAGAAATCACATTAACTCTACCTTAGCTCAATTGGCAGAGCATCTAACTAGTAATTAGAAGGTTGACGGTTCGATTCCGTCAGGTAGATTTTATATTTTACAAAATATGATTAAATGATAGATTTCACTATCGTGATTGAGTGGTCGCTACTCCATCACAATCGTTGTTAAGCGGCTTTGAGGTAACAAGTAATGGATTCAAATAGACCATACCCAGAAGGTATAGCATTTGACGAGGCATGGCGACAAAGGCAACGGGCAGAAGCTGCTGAAACCGCAAGGGATATCGCTATTAAACATATTGCAGAATGGTGTGTGGCTATTGATGAAAATGGTGCTGGTTGGGATGATTGGGACGAATACTATAAAGATGCAATGCATAGAAAAAATGAATTATCAGAGATACGAAGTCTTCTTGATGATGCAATATCAGATGCAAGAAAAGAAAGAGCTAATTGGTAAGTTGTTATGATTACGATTTAACTCAATCCATATATTCTCTACCTTCAGTTAAGGTTAATGGTCTTGATTTAAAAGGATACCCATGGATAATAAAGAAAATACCAATGAAGAAAATACCAATGAAGAAAATACCAATGAAGAAAAATATTCGTTGATGAGTCTTTTTGGATTATTCAAAGACTCACCAACGAAAATAGGTTGGGACGACGATGCCATGAATGCAATTAATGCTTTAATTGATGTAGGAGCAACATGTGTTTCACCTGATGATAAATCACCAAAAGTAGTTTGTGAATTCGCTACTGTTCAGGATGCTCAAGCTTTTCATCAAGCTTTTCATCAAGCTTTAATTCAATGTGGCGTGAAGGATCATTGTAAATCCGAAGAAGTTAGCACATGAACAAACCCACCATCTCCTACAAATATCCGAGCAGGATTGGGCGAGTAATATATGACAACTGATAAAAACGTAATAGGTTCTATGGCTGGTTGTAAACTAGTTGATGATAGTATTTTAATTGGCACTCAAGGGTGGTACATTAGAATATGCTGGACAGAAGATGATTATCCGAAAAAACGAAACAACAGGGAAACCATATCATTCGGTGATTCTTCACTTCACCGATCATGATAAGTGGGGGAGTGGAGAGTCGTCAATATCAGAAGAAATATATGCGCATTATTCGATAGAAGTGCCATGCTCTATTTTTGGTTAAGATTATAATGGTCTTGGAGAACAAAAAATGAATCAATTAACTCTACAAAATGTACAACATAATTTGCAAGTTGTATATATACCTAAAACTGGTCCTGTCGAGACAGGAGTAGTTAAATCATGGAACCACAGGTACATATTTGTGAATTATTTCAAGGATGGACAACTGCAAAAAACCGCTCAAGCTACTGATCCTAAACATCTATTCATAAACGAGAATTAACTATGGGAATGTTCGATACTATAATCTGTAAATATCCACTTCCAGGAACTCAACCAGAATTAATCAAAGACTTCCAAACTAAATCATTGGATTGCACTTTAGATTATTATCAAATTACTGAAGATGGCAATCTTATACGAACTTCTGATTCAGAGTACGAAAAAGGCAATATAGATCATTTTACAGGAACTATTAATTTCTACAATTCAAATATTTGTAGTGCGGGTTGGGGCTGTAAATTTACCGCAAATGGGGAGGATTATGAAAGTGTAGAATATGTTGCAACATTCGTTGATGGTTTTGTTACGAGTATTACACAAGTAGAGTACGAACGAGAAGTTTGTTTATCATCTAAAGATGTTCCTGGGTTCCACAAAGAAATAAGAAAAGAAAGTGAATTAGCGAAAATAGACAATTTAGTGGGGACTAAAATTGTCTATTATTATAAGTTCTTAAATAGAGAAGATTCTTACGAAGCTGAAGTAGTGTATCAAAGCAACAATAAATATTGTGTCAAGTGTGAAGATGGTAAATTAGAATTAGTTGATAGATATATGTTAGGTAGTAGTTGGTTTAAAAATAAAGAAGAAGCCATTGAAATAGAGAATTACGGGAAAAAGGTTATAGAAGAATGTAAAAAAGTATATAATGAGAAATTAAAATTAAAAAAGAATAAAGTGTAATTCACTGGTGATTAGTATAATGGTGAGTACGAAATTCTGATAAGATTTAAGAAAGAGTTCGATTCTCTTATCGCCAATAAATTATGAAAGTTTTATTTCTAGATGTCGATGGTGTCCTGAATTCTGATGAAGATATTATCAGCATTAATAACAGAATGCCTTTAGGGGATTTTCATCTATCTCTTTTGAAAGAAATAGTAGATAACACAAATTGTTCCATCGTTTTATCTTCTTCTTGGAGATTGAATATTGAAGCAAAAAATAAACTGATCAATGTTTTAGGTAAAATGGATATTTCTATAATTGATTCTACTAGTAATCTAGGTCAATATCCAAGATGTAACGAAATTAAAAATTGGTTAGATAGAAATAAAGTAGATAATTTTGTTATATTAGATGATGATGAACATGCAGGTTGGGGATTTGAAAATAATTTTGTAAGAACTGATTCAGAATTTGGACTTACTGGTGAGGATGTCGAATTAGTAATAAATAAATTTAATAGTGTTTAAAAAGCCAGAAAAATCTGGCTTTTTTTCATTACATCATCACTTAATTATCTAAAATTTAGGTATTACTTTTCATGTTTTTACAGAGGTAAACAAATGACAGAAGAATCGACTATGACAGAAATACAGCCATCTCCACCTGTTAAAAGGCCAGCGATTATCACTATTACTGAATTGGATGATAATGACATGCTTGATATCAGTGTGTCTTTTGTTCCAAATGTGAAAGCTGACGAACCTGTACCAAGCAGTGCTGCTATGGCGATGCGAATGTTAGAATCGATTGATCCTTCTGATATTGAAGAAGGTTTTGTGGAAGAGGATGAAGAATGAGTTGCAGTCTCTTTAAATTAAAAGAAAAACACGATAGAAAGTGTGAATCTTGTGAGGGATCTTCGGCAACACTTTATAAACTAGTAATTAAAGATGTTGTTTTTAAAATATGTCCGATATGTAAATGGAATTTGAAGTCAGATATTGATCATTTAGATCTTCAGGATGATTGTTACTAATATGAAAATTGCTTTGAGCCCAAACTTTAAATCTACAGAATTCGGAATTCCTTGTATTGTAACTTTATCTGATACTCTAAGGTTATCCGTACAGATATCAGGTGATATTGGACAGGAAAAGATGTCATCTATTTTAAAGGGAATTGTAGAAGATTTTGAATACAATCCTGATTACTTAGAGGCTAAAGAATCCTTGAAAGTAGTCTCACCTTCTGATACTATCATGAGGCAAATAGATATTAGATCTGATTCAAATAGTAAAATATTATTTAAAACTTTTACTTCTTGGAGTCATGAATATAATTTGTGGCATGTCTTCATTGAATTAGGTAATGAAGACTGGGTAGAAGAAAACATTATGAGTTACGATAATAATTAATGGGATTAGGCAAGACTAAAAGAATTAAAAAATGGTGCAAGATCAACAACACTCACTTAGGCTGCACAAATCCTGGCAAAAAGATTAGATGTCCAGATTGTAATAAGCAGTTGAAGGTTTTCTCTAGAGAATGTGATGATGCTGGTTGTTATCATTTTTATATGCCGAAACACAAGAAATTAACTAAAAAATGACAATATTAATTGTGTTTTTGGCTTATATTTTTTTTGGTTTAGTGTGGTTTTATTCTAATTTAGAAGAATCACAGTTATTTTGTTCTATTGTTCATAGATGTGATTTGTGGGATAGGATGGAAGACTTAGAAGATGAATTAGCTAAAGCTGGTTTTGATGACAAAGATTATATGACTTTACCAAGACTTCTATTTTTCCCGATTGATTTGATAGGAAAGTCAATAATTTTGATTTTAATGAAGACATCTAATTAATTCTTAAATATATAATGATTTAAGGTTTAATATGAATTTCAAAAATTGGCTTAATGAAGCAACACGTAAATATGTCGAAAAAGTAGTAGATCCTGCTTTGTTGACACAATCAGAATATTACAAATTAGTTAATCCTAGAGACGCTTATCATGATTCTAGTGCATATCAAACCTCTTTAGAAGATAATCAATACAGAAAAAAAGAAGATTTCCCTAAGCTTCTAAACACTAAAATCATTAATGGTATCAAGTTTGAATTTAGACTACAAATAGAAGATAAAGTAAATTGGAATGTTGCTAAAACAGATAAGGAAGGTAATTCCCTCAAAGGACCTGATGGTGGCCTTGTATACTTGACAGAAAAAGAAAAGATTGATAGATATAAAGGTTTAGACAATAACAAAAGATATAATTATTCTGTAGGGGTCTTTACAGAAGAAGGTTGGGTAGGTGGAAGTCAAGATGAATGGGGTGCCATGCTTATTATGGTGGTTCATGAATATAAAAAATTCGGTTTAGGTACAGAAATAGGAAAGATAGCAAGGTCATTTCACCCCGACAAGGATTCTGGAGGTTTTACTCCTGATGGTTATAGAATGTTTCAAAGAGTACATTCAGAGTATGTGAGAGAATATATGAATTCTGGAATGTATTCCCATTTAGTCAAAACCAAACAACTTTCAGCAGAAAGAGCAAAAGAGATAATTGATTCTATTAATCCTAGAAGTAAAAAAACGCAGAAGAATTTGAATTCTAACGATCCTAACGATTGGCTTTTGTTTGCAGATGGCGATTGTTTTATTTTATATGATAAAAAACTAAAAGACGTGATAGATGATGAAGATCACTTCTTTAAAGAGAAAATGATAAAAGGTACAATCCTAGCTAGAGAAAGTTCCGATATATATCGAATAATATATTTTGGTGGTGAAACGCAGGAAATCAAAAAACAAATGATTACTTTATCGGCTATGAGAGCAGCTTATTACAAATTGCCTTTAGCCGTAGAATTAGAAGATTCTATTTTCATTGATACTAGTAAAATAAAAATAATCGAAAGGGACACTGTCAAGCCTGGATTCAAGAGTCATCTAGTTTATTATCAAGGACCTATAGTAAATACAGAAAACTTAGGACAAAAAGAAAAGCAATTTCGCAATAAATTCGACAAGTACGAAGAATTTAGTGTGAAAATGCAAGAACTAGCATATGGTAAATATAGATGAAAAAGTACGTTTCTTGGGCAACGAGTCCTATAGGTCCATTTTTAGGGTTTTTGTTTTCTAGTGTTTTTGTAGTAGTATTTTACCTATACGATAATGTATTTGGTTATATTGCTGCGATAATATTTTGTATACTTTTTTTAGCTTTGACTTTACTTAATTCTATCACACTAGACTTATCATGAAAACACAGGAAGAAATGTACCTAAAAGATAAAATCGAAGAAATAAAATGTCTTCATGAAAAATGCGATTGTAGTAATCGTGGAGGTAAAAAACCAGACGGTTCTCCATGCATTCATTATCTTGTCCATGCAAAAAATGCAGTATTAGTAAAGCTTAGTTTATGACGATAGAGCCATTTAATCAGATCAGAACTTATAAAGATTTGCTTGTTATTCTTCAACAAGCTTCTGAAGAGCAATTAAATCAAGATGTACAGATAGTTAAAAGTCATTGTGTATATAACCATGTTTATTCTCTAGAAGCAGTTATTTGTTTTGGGACAGTAGATGGATTAGAGTTAAAATATGCTAGATCCAGCGTTGATAATCAACGACATGGAGAAGAATTAATTCTTTTTACTGATGGTAATGGATTCGCTGAAGATGGTGCCACTTCTCACACAATGATATTTCCTACTAAATGGGAAAGATTAAAAAGAAGAATACATCTTGAATTATGTAATTTTATAGGAGCTAGATCCAAGTCTGATATTTTCTTCAAAGGAGAGGCTAATTATCCTAAAAATCATTCTGAAAGATCTGATTGGACTGGACCTGCTCAGAAGATAGCAGATGAAGAAAATCAAATTAAAGATACTAATCCCACTTTGGTCCCAATCCTACAAAAAAGAACAGAGAATTCATAATGATAGACGAATTAGGTGATCGTATGAAAGCATACGAAGCAAAGGAAGCAAGCCGAAAACTTATTCCTTTGTTACCTGTTATGGTTAGAATTGATGGTAGGTCATTCTCAAAGTTTACAAAAAAAATGAAGAAGCCGTTTGATGAGAGGATGTCTCAACTTATGGTTGATACCACAAAATATTTGTGTGAACAATCAAATGCTGATCTTGGTTATGTACAATCTGATGAAATATCGTTAGTTTTATATTCGGATTCGTATGACAAACAGATATTTTTCAACTTAAAAATACAGAAACTAGTCTCTCAATTGGCAGCTTTAGCGACTGGTTATTTTATTAATAATTTTTTTGATGAATTAAAAACTATTCCAACTTTTGATTGTCGAGTATGGAATGTCCCTAATCAAACCGAAGCTTCCAACACTATTTTGTGGAGATTCAAAGATGCAGTTCGAAATAGTGTTAGTGGTCTAGGAGCAAGTGAATTTTCTCACAAACAATTATTCAAAAAGTCTCAAAAAGAAATAAAAGAAATGTTGTTAAAAGAGAAAGTTATTGACTGGAACAATTACCCAGAATATTTTAAGTTTGGTACATTTGTTCAGAAAAAACAAAATTTGCAACCATTCACCATTGAAGAATTACAAAAGTTGCCAGAAAAACACTTAGCAAGAACGAATCCTGGTATGCTAGTAATGAGACAGTCTTTTGAATCGTTTAGTTTAAAATTTGATGATGTTTTGAATAAAAATGAATTCATTTTCAATGGAGTAGAACCTTTGTTCAATCATGAAAACATTAACAATTAAAATATTAGAAGAAAAGGTTTATGGTGAAGGTCTTTATACTATAAAGAAGTACACAATTTCTACAGAATGTCCTACTTGCCAAAAAGACTTCATTAGAGATGTTTATGAAGAAGAAATTTTAGCTTGTTGTGCTCTTGATATTTGTGAAACTTGTGAAAATCTACCTATAACAATTATTAGAAATGAAAATTATATTCCTTGATGTTGATAATGTTTTGAACAGCATTCCTTTGTATAGAATACATGGACCTAATTACATTGATTCTATCATGCTTAATAGACTGTATTCGATTACGGTAAAAACAGGAGCTAAAATAGTCTTGTCGTCTAATTGGAGATTGGATTATAATGATTGCTTTAAGATCAAATCAATGTTATCTAAATTTTGGATGGATTTACATGATACCACCCCCGATTTTTCTGATAGAAACGAAGAAATTAAACATTGGGTGTCTATAAACAAAGTGGAGAGATACGTTATCTTAGATGATGATTCTAGGATTGTTGTTAAAAAGAAGAATGGTTTGTTTATTAAAATAAATGAAGAAACAGGAATTACGGATGAGGACGTATATACAGCAGTATCGTTCCTTAACCAAAATGACTAAAATGTTGAAATTTTCACAATGGCTAATTATAGAAGAAAGTGATTTAGTTCCAAGAGAAAAGATCGGAAGTGGTCATTTTGCTAATGTTTATGCAACAGATGACCCCAATGTTGTTATGAGATTAGAACCATTAGGAAACAATGGTGAAGTTTGCGAAAAAGTTATGGCTAGTCCTAAAATGCAATCCACAGGTGGTGTTGTTAAAATATTAGGATCTGAAATAAGAAATATTGATGGTAAAGTTTATAAAGTCACTTATAAAGAAAGAGTCAATATTAATTGGGCGACAATTTTAGGATCTAAGTACGCAAACCTTTTAAAGAAAAAATATAATATTTCCTCGTTGTTGAAAATGATGCATTCTGGTGAAGAAACAGCCTCTAAAATAGGTGAGGTGCCCGCCTTCATCCAATTAGCTTTAGAGGCTTTTAGAACGAAAGAAACAATTATTGATTTTTTAAGTAATTTCAAAGAAGCTTTAGGATTAATAAAAGCCATCAAATCAGGATTGGCTTATAATGATTTACATTCAGATAATTTAGGTCTGAACAAAGAAGGTAATTTAGTGGTTATAGATTGTTAAAATGATAGACAGAATAAAATATTCTAAAGAAATGAAGCAAAGTGCATATTTGCTTTTTTGTTGTGTGATTTTTATGATTTTTGCAGGTGCCGTGTGGTTTTATTTCGGTGGCACCTCTGGTCCCTATTTTATATTTTTTTATGCTTTTTTAATCGACTTACCATTAGGTTTTTATTACCTATGGTTGAGTAACAGACTCTCTAGTGAACTACCCCGACCCTAAAGAGGTAGGGGCTTCCTGCTTCACTCACAATTGCTTTATTTCCAATTAAGGATACAAGTCTAATATCATGTCCACAGGCTTTTTACTTCGGGCGGTTCCCGCCTT
>Ga0222674_1000337_pt1 | contig 18831 bp, 16 predicted proteins | sample AntAcemetagen866_FD_179804 | JGI IMG/M metagenome (GOLD analysis project Ga0222674, IMG submission 179804) | Saline water microbial communities from Ace Lake, Antarctica - #866 | ecosystem: Environmental > Aquatic > Non-marine Saline and Alkaline > Saline | place: Antarctica: Ace Lake...
TACCGGAACTGGAGATTTCACCGCAGATCAATTTATTCTTAAGACATTATCACAGGCCGAATCCATCAATTTCGAGTACGACGGCATCCGCTATATTAGAGAGGCTAAGGCAGACATTACTGCGAATTTAGACATGAATCTATCAGAAATGTTCTTCAAATTTTCTGACAACCTGATCAAATTGAACGGGCTTGAATTGGCGGCAGAAGGATTTATTAAAATGCCAGCCGACGATATTGAAATGGATATTTCATTCTCAGCACCGAGCAGTGATTTTAAGCAATTGCTCTCCCTGGTTCCTGCCGAATTCGCTTCTGACTTAACAGGTGTTGAAGCTAGCGGTGCCATGGCTTTTTCTGGATTTGTGAAAGGAATTTACAACGACAATTCAATGCCAGGCTTCGGATTGAAAATGGCAGTCGAAAATGGTCGATTCAATTATCCTGACTTGCCCGCATCTGCCGAAAACATTCAAATCGCAGCTGCATTAGACGCATCGGACGGGAATCAATTCGATAATATGACTCTGGACATCTCTAAATTCCATGTGGAATTAGCAGACAATCCCGTAGATTTTCAATTGAAGCTGAGTCATCCAATTTCTGATCCAGATATTGACCTAAAAGTTCAAAGTCAATTGGATCTTGCCAATATATCCAAAGTCATACCGATGGACGGCAACGACTTGAAAGGCAGGGTAACAGCTGATTTCGCTCTTGACGGTAGATTATCAAGTATCGAAAAGCAGGCCTATGGAGAGTTTGATGCTCACGGACAGCTCATCCTACAAGAATTTCTATACCACACAGATAGTCTCCCTTATGACGTGGACATCAGTGTTGCCTACTTCAATTTTAGTCCGCAGTATTTGGAATTGAGTCAATTCAAATCGAACGTTGGAAGAAGTAATATTTCGGCAAACGGAAAAATTGACAATTACCTCTCCTACTATTTGAAGGATGAAGTGCTCAACGGAAACTTCAATTTCAATTCTACTTTTCTCGACCTGAATGAATTTATGGAGTCGGAATCGGAGGAAACTGTTGCGACAACAACGACAGATAGCACGGCATCAGTAGGAGTTTTCAGAGTTCCTCGAAATGTGAATTTCGGATTGAACGCCAAGATTGACGAATTGATTTATGACAATTTGAACATTAAAAACGTTTCCGGAAATCTAGGTATAGCAGATGGTGTAGCTGTATTGAGAGAAGTGAAGATGAGTCTGTTGGAAGGAGTTGTGACGATGAACGGTGACTATGATTCCCGTCCTGAGCAACCGGTAGTAGATTTTGATCTTGATGTTCGGGAATTTGACATCCAAAAAACAGTCGATGCTTTCGGAACAGTGGATAAAATTGCGCCTATTGCGAAACGTTGCACAGGTAAATTCTCTACCAAAATGAAGTTCTCTGCCACTATGGACCAAAACATGGAGCCTATTGAAGAGACCATGGAAGGCAAAGGAACTCTCGAAACAAAGACCATTTATGTGGAGGGATTTGAACCACTGATGAAGGTGGCGGATGCACTGGGAATTGAGAAATTGGCGAAACAAAACATCAATGATGTAAAGCTGTCTTTTGTGATTCGAGATGGAAAAGCTGTGGTAGATCCTTTTGTGGTGAAGCTTGAGGGCATTCCAACAACAATTTATGGATATACAACTTTCGATGCCGGTATTGACTATCACGCAGATTTGGAAATCCCTATTGAAAAACTACCGAGCAAAGTTGGATCAGAAGCAACTAAATTGACAGGATTGATTAATTCTAAATTGGGGACAAATATTACAGCCGGAACAAAGATCCCCGTGAAGGTTCATATTACTGGGACGGTTCAGAAACCTGTTGTTGTCGCTGATTTGAAAGGTAGTGCACAGGCAGCCACTCAAGGAGTGATTGACCAGGTGAAGGAAGAAGTAAAAGAGCAGGTGAAAGAAATCATTGACAATACTAAGGAAGAAGCCCTCCAAAAAGCGAGAGAAGAAGCCGATAAAATACTAGCCGATGCTCAAAAACAGGCTGATCAAATCGTGAGTCAAGCCAAGACCCAGTCTGATAATGTTCGGACAGAAGGATACAAGCAAGCCAAGGACCTCGAGGACAAGGCCAAGAATCCAATTGAAAAGGCTGGCGCTAAAATAGCCGCCGACAAATTGCGCAAGGAAACGGACAAGAGTGCCGACAAGATTGTTTCAGAAGCCCAAAAACAAGCAGACAATGTGATGGCATCTGCAAGACAAAGAGCTGACGACAAATTAAAAAGTGTGGAATGATCGTTGCTAATACAAGCACAATGAAAAATACTATCCTACTCTTCTTTTGTCTCACGACTGTCGAATTCTCCGGCACACTGTTGGCTCAAGAAGAATGTGAATACGAAGCATCAGATAAGGTTGCTAAGCTTTTGGAGAAAGCTGAAGACAAGAAAAAGTACGACGCCGATAAGCGAAAAGAGTTCTACCTCGATGCTTTGGAAGAAGATGAGAACTGTCTTCCCTGCTTGATGGAGATGGGGTCTAATTCCTTCAAATCATCAAAGCACTCTGGCTCCAGCTTTAACGAATCAGAACGCTTGTTGGAAAAGTTGATTGAGGTTTGTAGCGAATATCACAGTGAACCCTATTATTTCTTGGGCGCCATCAATTACGCCAATCACAAGTACGAGAAAGCCCTGACCTACTTCAATAAATTTCTGCATTTCCCGGACGATGATCCTTCCAAGTTCGAGAAGAATTATGAGAAACTCTATGAGGAAGTAGAAGGAGCAATGCCCTTCGTTGAATTCTACAAGGAGTTTTACAGCGATGAGATTGACATTAAGCCTCGTGTGGTAACAGGAGTTTCTAGCACTGGGGATGAATATCTACCCATGATTTCTCCAGACAATGAGTTGATGTTTTACACCCGAAAGTATTCGAAGAAAGCCAAGGGTGACTATGTCGCAAAATTGGTAGAAGAATTCACCATGAGCCGACGTGAAGACATCAATGCCGATTTTGACGAAGGCGATCCCCTACCCGCTCCCTTCAATTTTGGCGATAACTACGGAGGCTCAACCATTTCCATCAACAACAAGGAAATGTACATCACCAAGAAGAATCCAGTTGCAGATAACCCGGAGAATTTCGACATCTACCTCAGCCATTTTGAAAAGGTCACCGATAAGAATGGAAAAACCAACTATCAATGGTCATCACTCGAGCTACTCGGTCCGAATGTTAACACTCCCGACGGCTGGGAAGCGCAGCCTTCGTTGAGCGCAGACGGAAATCAATTGTACTTTGCTACCGTAAGACCAGGCTGCATTTCAAACAAACAAGACGAGCCAAGCACTGATATTTTCATGGCTGAACGACAATCCGACGGCAGCTGGGGAATGGCACAGAGTCTTGGTCCAGAAATTAACACAGCAGGAAACGACAAAGCTCCATTCATGCACTCCGACAGCAAGACTTTGTATTTCGCAAGCACAGGTAGATTAGGCGCTGGTGGATATGATATTTTCTTCACAAGAATGGATTCTAGTGGTGTTTGGTCGAATCCAAAAAACATTGGTCACCCGATCAATACCGATGCAGACGAGCATGGACTAATCGTAAGTACTGACGGTGCTGTTGCCTATTACGCCTCCAAGTCTCAACGAGGAGTCGGCGGATTTGACATTATCTCCTTCGAAATGCCAGAGAAAGCACGTCCAGAAAAGGTCATCCTACTTAAAGGTGAAGTGAAAGACGAAAATGGTGAGGCAGTTCAAAATGCAAAAATTGAACTAAAATATGCCCAGAGTAAGAAAGTTGAAGAGATTGAAGTGGATGCTGATGATGGGAAATATGCTGCGATCGTAAATGTGGACAAAGGAGAAGATGTGCTTCTGACTGTAAAAGGTGAGGACATTGCTTTCAACAGTCGATTGGTTGCTAAGAAGTCAGATAAAATTCAGCCGGCAGTGATCAAGCTCGACATGAAAGCTGCCGAGATTAAAGCTGAAAAGCCATTCCCGATTAACGATATTTTCTACTCCACCAATTCTGCGGATATAGATCCTTCATCCATGCTGATTCTTGATGAGTTTGCTGCTTACTTAGTCAGCACACCGCGATTATACATTGAAATCGGAGGACATACGGATGATGTTGGAGCGGAAGAGAATAATCTCGCCCTTTCTATGGACAGAGCTTTTGAAGTTAAGGGATATTTGCAATCGCATGGCGTTGAAGGCAAGCGAATTACCGCCAAAGGTTACGGAGAAACGCGTCCCATGTTCCCGAATGACAATGACATTAATCGGGCATTGAACCGAAGAACAGAGTTCGTGGTTAAAAAAATGTGACAGTTTCAACTGAAACAACTAGTAATCAGTGAAATAATTATCAAAGTCACGTTGAGATTGTAAAACAAACACTACTTTTGCGCAAAATTTAAAATTAAATCTACTATTAAAATGAAGCGCATCCTTATGATGACTATCGCAGCAGCTCTACTTGCTTCTTGCGGTCAAAACAACGAATCTACTGATCCAGCGAATGACATGACTGACTCAACAGCAGTTGTAATGTCTTTTTATGGAGAAACAATCACTCCTGAAGGAGCAATTTCAATCGCTGAATTGAAGGCTCAAATGGCTACAACTGATAGTCTTGAGACTAAAGTTAGAGCTACTATCGATGAAACTTGCGCTAAAATGGGCTGCTGGATGACAGTTAGCTTAGGAGAGAATGAAGACATGACTGTTTTCATGAACGATCACGCTTTCTTCGTGCCTAAAGAAGGATGTGTTGGTAAAGAAGCTATCTTCTCTGGTATTGCTTACTATGATACCTTAAGCGTTGAATATCTTCGTCACCTAGCTGAAGATGCTAATAAATCAATGGAAGAAATTGAAGCAATCAATGAGCCATTGGCTGCGCTTTCTTTTGATGCTAGAGGTGTAATCATCGAAGGTGTTGCACAACCAGCTGCTGAAGAATCACACGATGATCACGACCACGAAGGACATGATCACGCAGAAGGCGAAGAGCATTCTGAAGTTGATGCTGACTAAGCTTACAATTGATTTTCAATAGAATTCTTAATACGGAAAGCGTCGACTACTAGTCGGCGCTTTCTATTTTTCACCAATCCCAATTCTGGTGCAACATTTCGTTCACTTCGGCCTACACTTTCTATTTCCTTTTGCCATTGCTTATGTATTCTATCGTGAGAATTGGAAGAAAGTTGGATTGATAATGGTAGCGACTATTCTGGTGGATCTCGATCACCTGCTTGCCAATCCCATTTTCGACCCCAATCGTTGCAGCATCAACTTCCATCCCCTTCATACCCTGCCGGCAATTGCCATTTATGCCCTTTTACTCCTTCCTGTGCGCACTAGAATAATTGCACTAGGTCTGCTTCTTCATATGGCGACTGACTTTTTAGATTGCGCATGGATGAAAGGCTTTCATTGATCAGAATTAAACATGTTGTAATATCATATTCCATTTGAGTAAAGGGCTTTATCTTCACCGAATAAGCTGTAAGTATGAAATACCTTTCTCTCTTCTTCTTGAGTATCTTTTTTATTGCTTGCTCTAACGACAAAGACTCGACTACTGTTAAGTCAAGCGATTTGAGTGTTTCTGTTTATGCCTCATGCTCGGTAAAAGCCGAAAACCAATACCAACTTGATTCAGGAGTGAGTGGCAAGGTATTGAGGATATTAGTCCAAGAAGGAATGCCAGTCGATTCTGGACAAGTCATACTAACGATCGATAATACCAATCCTAAATTGAATACAGAAAATGCCCTTCTTGCATACGAGCAAGCAAAGCGGGACTATAGTGGATCTAATTCGATTTTGAAAAATCTGAAACTTCAATCTGAATTGGCTTTCGACAAAATGAAAGACGATTCTATCAATTTCAGCCGGCAACAAGCTCTTTGGGATCAAAAAATTGGAAGTAAAATAGAATTAGAAAAGAAAGAATTAGCCTATAATAACGCGAAAAATCAGTATCAATTATTACAAAACCAGTACCATCAAACAGAGAATCAAGCTAAGACGGGTTTAAGGCAAGCTGAGAATAACTATCGCGTGAGCGCTGAAAACTCTAATGAATTCAATATTAGCAGCAGCATTAAAGGAAAAGTTTACTCAATCAATAAAGAACCAGGCGAAACCGTTCGATTTCAAGAAATACTAGCCATTGTAGGCGATGATAAAACCTTCTACTTAGAATTAGAAATCGATCAAGAAGATGTGATGAAAATTGAGGTAGGCCAAGAAGTGTTCATTCGTTTGGACGCTTTTAAAGGTGAAATAATCAAGGGTGAAATTCGAAAAGTTAATCCCATTGTTAATGTCAGCTCTCAAACATTCATTGCCGAGGCTGCAGTTATCGATTCAAGTTTAAAACTTATCCCGGGCCTCACAGGAGAAGCCAACATCCTATTAGAAACCAAGAAAAATGCACTTTCTATTCCAAGTGCCTACCTGAAGAATGATAGCTTGGTCCTCACCGAAAACAAGAAAGAAGTTAAGGTTAAAACGGGAATGAAAAGTCTAGATCAAATCGAAATACTTAGCGGGCTAGAAGCTGGACAAAAGATTTTCAAACCGGCTGAAGAATGAAAGCCAAAGTCATTCTTGACATATCGAAAACCCACCTCATCACTCGATTTAAACAATCGTTGGTTGCGGCCTTGGGAGTTACTTTTGGTATTGGCACCTTCATCATCTTGGTGAGTTTCATGACAGGATTAAATGGAATGTTAGACGGATTAATAGTCAACAGGACTCCCCATGTCAGGATCTATCAAGAAATTGAACCGACGACTATTCAGCCTATCGAAGAAGCGCTGAAAGACAATTTCAATATTGTTCTTTCGATCAAACCCAAAGAGTCTCAGCAGAAAGTAAGAAATGCACTCGCTATCATTGAAGATCTTAAAAATGAGAGTCGGGTGAAGGGAGTTGCAGCTCAGACAGCAGCTCAAATATTTTACATTTCTGGAGCTATTCAATTGAATGGATTATTGCACGGCGTTCAAATCGATGAAGAAGTTAAACTTTTTCACATGGATGAATATGTCATTGAAGGCAATCCTAAAGATCTTGAAATAGTCTCAAACGGTATTATTCTTGGTAAGGGAGTCGCTGAAAAAATGGCTGTTGAAATTGGAGATAGAATTGAAGTGATGAGTGTGAATAGAAATATAGTTTCATTGAAGGTGGTTGGATTCTATCAAAGTGGACTCTCCGATGTAGACAATGTAAACAGCTATGTCAATCTTTCGACCACCCAAAAACTCCTCGGAAAAAGCGGAGATTACATCACAGACATCAACATTAAGCTTTTCGATATTGATTTAAGTCCTGCATTTGCAGTAGAGTTGAATAAAATTTACGGAGTAAAAGCTGTCGACATTCAATCTGCAAATGCTCAATTCGAAACGGGAACTGACATCAGAAACCTCATCACCTATGCCGTGAGTATCACCTTGCTGATTGTAGCGGGATTTGGAATTTACAACATCTTGAACATGCTGATCTATGAGAAAATGAATGATATCGCCATTTTAAAAGCCACAGGATTTTCCGGAGCCGACGTCAGAAACATCTTCATCTCTCAAGCACTAATAATTGGCATTATTGGAGGAGCTTTGGGATTAATTCTCGGATATTTCATATCAGTCCTCATAGATCATGCTCCTTTTGAAACAGCAGCTTTGCCCACCATCAAGACATTCCCTGTCAATTTTGACAGCAGCTATTATGTGATAGGTATTATTTTCGCACTCATAACAACCTTCTTTGCTGGATATCTGCCCGCAAAAAAAGCCAGCAACATTGACCCTGTTGAAATTATTCGAGGACAATAAGGATGAAAAATATTCTCGAAGCAAAATCTATCTATAAGTCGTTCTACAATCCTGTAGAATTTCAAGTCCTTAAAGACATTAGCTTTCAGATTAAGAGAGGCGAGTTTGTGAGTATAATGGGGAAATCAGGATGTGGAAAATCTACCCTACTCTACATATTGTCCACTATGGATACAGACTACAAGGGCGAGCTTTTCTTGGGAGATGAATTACTCACAGGAAAAACACCGAACGAGCTAGCTAGGATTCGAAATAAGAAAATAGGATTCGTTTTTCAATTTCACTATCTATTGCCTGAGTTTACCAATCTTAAAAATGTCATGCTTCCAGCACTGAAATTAGGAGAATTTACAGAGCAGGAAATTGAGCACCGAGCCATGGAGAAATTGAAATTATTAGGCATGGAATCGCAGGCACTAAAAAAGGCCAATCAGATTTCAGGTGGTCAAAAACAAAGAATAGCCATTGCACGTGCTTTAATAAACGAACCCTTAATTATTATGGGAGATGAACCTACGGGCAATCTAGACAGCAAGAATGCGGAAAACGTTTTCAATATTTTTCGAGAAATCTGCTCAGAAGAAGGTCAATCACTGCTTGTAGTTACTCACGATGACGATTTCGCAAAAAAGACAGATCGTATAATCACCATGGAAGACGGTTTAATCATTAACGACCATTACCATTAATTCTTGAAACGCTATTAGCGTTTCGCGATAAAATCTATAGCTATTTGATTGAAAGCCAGCGGTTTTTCTACGTTCACAACATGTCCGCATTGAGGTATTACGGCTAAGAATGAAGTGCTGTGTTTCTCTACCAATTTCTTGACTGATGGTAAGAACATATGATCTTCCTCACCCATCAGATAAAGGGTAGGAATGCCGGTTTCTTTTGCACGAAACAGTCTCAAGAGCGGGCCCAATTCAGAAGTCATTCCGAACCATTTCATAAATTCCTTACGCGCTAATCTTTTCGCTTCGCGGATGAATAGCATTCTCGATTCTCTGTGATTTCGTTTAGGCAAAAGGATATAAGCATACAGCTTGTAAAGGAACATGTAAGGCACCATAGACTTAACCATATTCCCGAAAACCACCAAAACTCGAGATCGAACATTAAGTTTCATCACAGCTCCGCCCAAAGTCATGCTCTGAACACGTTCTGGATAGCGCTCTGCTAATTCTCGAATCACAATGGTACCTAAAGAAATTCCAACAAAATGAGTCTTCTCAATTTTTAGTTCGTCCAGAAGCTCAAGCACATCTGTGCCTATTTGCTCGAAACTGTAGGCGCTGCCATTTCGAACTTCAGTTCCAGCAGATCGTCCATGGCCTCTTAAGTCAATCAACAAGACATTGAAATTGGCAGCGAAATCCTTTACTTGTTTGTACCAAACCGAAAGACTCCCTCCTGCCCCATGCACAAAAGTTACCCAGGTATCTGAGCTAGCATGTCTATAGGCTTGGTAATGAAGCATAAAGCTGAAACAAGTTTAATGAGTGAAAGTTTGTTCTTTCCTTTAGTTTGCGAAGTAAAGGATAATTCTCAACTATTTTGAGTCTTCAATGAGGAATTGAAGTTATTTGGCTTTTATCATTCCACCTCGATTAGACCAATCAAGTCCTCATCTTCAATAAAACGCATGAATCCATAGTTCTCAATAAGTTCAATCAATAATTCAGCAAATAACGTAGAACATGAATTTTGATAGTAGGCACCAGTGCTGATGTCATCGAAATAAATATTTCCAGTTAAGGTGGAGATTCTGATTTCGAGCACTTTCTCATTTCCGTAATAGCCTTCAAACTTTAAATTGTATTCAAAGATTAAGGCTCTTGAATTCCTGTAACTGAGTGAATCTTTAAGCGTGGATAGAATGCGTTCAGCATCGAAGACCGTTAACTCCTTCAATTCCTTTTTAAACTCTAGTTCATAGTTTTCAAATCCACCCATCCCTGTTGCCTTGGAGTGAACTTCCCAAATGGAGAAATCTACACGATTGAAGTTTTCGATAAAAGAAACTCGAGATAAACTATCGATTTGGGAGTATCCTTGGCTAGATGAGAATAGAAATAGGACAACAAATAAAACGCTGATATTCTTCCAGACCTTGAAAGTTGAAATCATTTGCCGCTGCCTTTTAAGACAATAATAATGGTGTACAGCAAGATCTTGATGTCAACGGCAATTGACATATTCTCGATATAAAGTACATCATACTTTAAACGCTGAATCATTTGCTCTACGTTCTCAGCATAACCGTATTTCACTTGTCCCCAAGAGGTTATTCCCGGCCTAACTTTGTGCAGGTGGCGGTAATGCGGTGCTTCTTGAATGATTTGGTTGATGAAGAATTCTCGCTCTGGACGTGGGCCTACCAGTGACATATCACCCTTGATGACATTCCAAAATTGTGGCAATTCGTCCATTCTAGTTTTCCTCAAGAACTTTCCAACCTTGGTGATTCTATTGTCGAAAGCACTAGATAAACGTGGGCCGTCAGCCTCCGCATCGGTGCACATGGTTCTGAACTTATAAATCCAAAACGGTTTTCCAAAACGGCCAATTCTCTGTTGAGCGAAAAAGACAGGACCTTCAGAGGTGACTTTAATTGCGATTCCGATTCCAATGAGAAAAGGAGAAAGTATGACAAGGGCAAAGAATGAGGCAACCAAATCTATGATTCGCTTGATTGCGAATTGCCAAGGAGACATAATCACATTGCTGATCTTGATCAGCGGAGTGCCGAAGATGCTCGTCATCTTAACAGAGCCCGAAAGGATGTCATACATGTCTGGAATCACCTTCACGTTCGCACCTGTGCTTTCTAAAACGCTTAGCACCTTACCAATTTTATTGTGATCGCCAGATTCCATGGCTATAATTACCTCTTCAATATTATTTGATTCAATAAGTTGAGGGAGATCTGGAAACTTCCCCAAACAATTTAGATGCTTACTGAGGATGGTGTCAGATCCGTTAATTTGAACGTAGCCGACAAATTTAAACCCAGGGCTTTTTTTCATGGCAGCCATCTCTTCGAACATCTGAACAGCTTGCTCATTTCCTCCAACTATGATAGATGGAAATCCAATTCGTCCTTGATGGACCGCCTTTACGAGTTTTGTGGTAAGAATCAATCGGAAAGTAAATGTCAATCCAAAATGCGCCAGGAACAACACGACTATCGTTTGGTAATAATTCTTGTGACTTATAATCTCATCATCCAATAAAAAAGCAAAGAACAAGACTACAACCCCAAGAATAGATGCGAAAAAAGTCTGCGCCAATTCCTTCAAGCGGTGTTTTCTGAAGATATCGCTGTACTGTCCCCACAAGGCATATAGGACCAGCCAAAACGCTGGAATAATCACCAATCCCCAGAAATAATTCGAGTCAAACTGAATTTCATCAGTGTATCCGAATTTCTTCGATTCTAGGTTTACTTTTCTGAATACGTATAAGATCGTCCATGCCCCAGCAGCTGATATAAAATCAGCTATCAGGTATGTTATGATTAGACGAATCTTATTCATACTTAGTTGAAATGGACGATTTTAATATTGTCGATAAAAATTTCGCTCTCCGTTCTGCCCCCATCCATGAAACTTTCAATATAAAAAGTGAAGAAATCGGCATTGGGGAAATTTCCCGCGATATAGCTCAATTCGATATAAATCTTGTTCCATTCTGCCACTCCTGAGTTATTGGTAGAAGGCAGAACAACCAAAGCAGCAGCTCGATCTACTGAACCTGAAGAATAAGCTTCTAGTCCAACAGCAAAGGTATTGTCACTCTTGTAATCCAACTCGCAGAAAATGGCCGATCCTGATGGCAAATCGATGCCTTCATCCGTTCTAGCGAAAAAATACGTCGAGTCTGCAGTGAGGTGAATCATTCCGCTGCCACTTCCTTCAAAAACCAAATCGGGATTGGCAGTTACCTCTAGCGTGGTATCACTCGCTGAAGAAGCAGTTATTTTGATTCCGGGATCATCAAAATTCTCTAGCCAAAAAGTGAGATTTTCCTTGTAAGTGAATTGCGGACTGATGCTGGCGTCCATGGCCGGACTAAAATCAACCGAAGTAATGAATTGGGAATAATAAGGATAGACAGCCCGTGTTGAAGAAATACCATTTTTCCGAATTCCTGGTAGGATGGTTATGTCCGTTGGTCCTTCGTGAAGAACTGGGATTTCAGCTGGTACGCTGTAAGCTCCAATATACTTACCGTCGGCATACACCCACAGCTCAGTAATGTTTTCACTATCACTTCCTTGAGTACCAAAATTGGTATCTAAATCAAAATCGTTGATAATTAGATAACCTGGAATATCTTCATCAGGATTGATGACATCGCATGAAACTTGCGCTATCAGCAGGAGAATTATTGAAAGGCGTATAAATAACCTCATCTTGTTAGGCCCGGATTTTGGAGTGCAAAAGTAGACAATTCAATTCGAATGGCCGATTACTCTTTCAATCCCGGTTGCTTGGTTTTGGCACTTTTAAAACGCTAAAAGCAAGCAATTATTTTAACAAAAATTTTATGTTTTAATCAGCTGTTTTCCAAGAGATTAGAATTGTACTTCAGCTTCTCAAGAATTTGGTGAGCTACAAATAATGCTTTGTACCCATCTTCAATAGTCACTACAGGAGTTTCGTCATTTTGAATTGCCATTGCCAAAGAATGGAGCTCGTCTTTGATAGCATTGCCCGGAGTAATGTCAGGCTTGTCCATAATTATCTCTTTCATTCCTTTTCCTTCCCCCAGATCGATGGTGATTGAAAATGGATCTGCCTCGCCAACCACATCCTTCATGCTGATAATCTCGGCTTCCTTATCTAAAAAGTCGACCGCGATATAGGCATCCTTCTGGAAAAACCGTGATTTACGCATGTTCTTCATGCTGATTCTGCTTGCTGTCAAATTAGCTACACAACCATTATCGAATTCAATTCTGGCATTTGTGATGTCAGGTGTTTCGCTCAGAACAGCCACCCCACTTGCGGAAATCCGTAAAATATTGGCTTTCACCACAGAGAGAATGATGTCGATATCGTGAATCATCAAATCCAAAACCACAGAAACATCTGTTCCTCTTGGATTGAACTGTGCGAGACGGTGAGATTCAATGAAACGCGGCTGATCGAAGTATGGAATAGCAGCTCTAAAAGCCGGGTTAAATCTTTCCACGTGACCTACCTGCACCTTTACATTTGCCTCACGAGCCAATGAAATCAAGGCCTTGGCTTCATCAACGGTGTTGGTGATAGGCTTCTCGATGAATACATGGCGGCTGCGTTTTAGTGCCATCGAAGCACAGTCGAAATGCGACATTGTAGGTGTGACAATGTCAACCACATCCACCGCATCCGCCAGTTCTTCAGGACTAGCAAAGCTTTTCAATCCGAACTGTTTGGCAACATCAGCCGCCATTTCGGTATTGGCATCATAAAATCCAACCAATTCATAAACATCTTTCAATTCTGCGATGCACTTGAGGTGAATTTTCCCCAAATGCCCTGCTCCGAGTACTCCTATTTTCAACATAATCTGTTCTGCTTCTTAATCTTCGAAGTTATTTCAAAATGATACCAACAATCGAACTGTTTTTTACTTTTTTCAACAGATGTGAAGGGAAAGTCTAGGATGAATAAATTTGTGGTATGGAAGATAGCTATCGGCACAAGGGAATGCGCAAGCAAATGGTTGAAGAACTTCGCCAAAAGGGAATTACAGACGAAGCCGTGCTAAATGCTATGCTGAATGTTCCGCGTCATTATTTTTTAAGTTCGGCCTTTTTGGAGTTCGCTTATCAGAATAAAGCCTTCCAAATTGGTGCTGGACAAACAATTTCGCATCCGTTTACCGTTGCTTTTCAAACTCAGCTCTTAGATCTTTCACCGGGTGAGAAAGTGCTAGAAATTGGCACAGGCTCTGGCTTTCAAACTTGCATCCTCAGTGAATTAAAAATGAAGGTCTTTAGCATTGAGCGTCAAAAATCGCTATTCGATAAGACAAAATTGCTAATTCCAAAGTTGGGTTATAGACCTAAGCTTTTTTACGGGGATGGATATAAAGGACAACCGGCATTCGCTCCTTTTGACAAGATTCTTGTGACCTGCGGAGCGCCATCTGTGCCTCCTGCCCTCGTTCAGCAATTGAAGTTAGGAGGCAAATTGGTAATTCCTGTTGGTGAAGGTGGCATACAAATCATGACTGAGGTTCTCCGAATATCGGAAACTGAGGCTACCGTGAAAGAACACGGTAATTTTTCCTTCGTTCCTATGCTTGAAGATCGTCAGGCGGGAAAGGATTAGTTATATTTAAGCCAGATTACACATTAGAAATCTGGGATCAACCAAAATCAGCTATGAAACTGCTCAACGCGGAACAAATAAAGGCTTTAGACGATTACACCATTGCCAATGAGCCAATATCTTCTATCGACCTCATGGAACGAGCTGCGGCAGCTTGTACTGATTTTCTCATCAAACAGTTTGAAGGTAAACCATTTACAATAATCGCTGGCACCGGGAATAACGGCGGAGATGGTATGGCGATAGCCAGACAGCTTGAGGTCCTAAAACAGGATTGCTCAGTCATTGTGGTAGGAAGACCTGCTAACGGAAGTCCCGATTTCAAAACGAATTTAGAGAGACTCAAATTACACCCTAAAATACAGGTAAGTATTATCGATCCAGAAGAGGTCCTCCCTATTGATTTAGAAGATGGAGTTTTGGTAGATGCCTTATTCGGCACTGGTCTGGATAGAAAAGTTGAAGGTGGATTCCGATCGATCATCCACTGGATAAATTCACAAAATGTAATTCGTGTTTCTATTGATCTCCCTTCTGGGATGATGGCCAATCTCAGTCCATTCAGTCAAGATGAAGTCGTGAAAGCACATCATACGCTCAGCTTTCAGTTGCCGAAAATTCCATTTCTCTTCGATGAGCACAGAAGTAGTGCCGGAAGAGTTCATATTCTGGACATTGGGCTAGATAAGACATTTCATGAGCAGTTGAGCTCTAACGAGTATTTCCTCAACAGAGAATTATTGGTCGATCTGAGAAAAAAGCGACATACATTCAGTCACAAGCGATCTTTTGGACACGTTCTGCTGGCTGCTGGATCCTCCGGTAAAATAGGTGCTGCAGTTTTATCAGCAGCTGCAGTACTCAAAGGTGGCGCTGGATTGCTCAGCTGTAAAGTGCCAAAATCAGGAACTCCGATCTTGCACAGCTCGGTTCCAGAGGCAATGCTTATTGCGGATGATAAAGAGGATCTGATTTCTAGTATTCCAACGGATGGATTTAGCGTTGCGGTGTTGGGACCTGGAATTGGAACTGCCAAAGCAACAACAGATGCACTTGAAGAATTCATACTCCGAAGCACCATTCCATTAATACTTGATGCCGATGCCTTAAATGCATTGGCCAATAATCCACAGTGGTGGCAGAAGCTTGACGGAAGGGCAATACTAACACCTCATCCAGGTGAATTCGACCGACTGACGGGAAGTGGAAAAGACCAAATCGAACAATACAAAGCATTGCAAGCGCTTGCAAAATCTAAAAATGTGATAGTCATTTTGAAAGGTGCCTATTCACGAGTGGCTATGCCCGACGGAAGGACTTTTTTCAATTCAACTGGTAATCCTGGAATGGCTACGGCAGGCAGCGGTGATGTACTCGCTGGATTGTGCGGAGGAATTTTAGCATCAGGATACTCCTTAGAAGAAGCCGCATTGATGGCTGTTTATTTGCACGGAAAAGCTGGAGATCTCTCCGCAGATGCTGAAAGTCAAGAGGCCTTAACTTCTTCTGAAATACTTAAGAATTTGGGAATGGCTTGGAAGAGTTTAGATTAATCCATCTATAGGACCAATTCCTTCTCTTATAACTTCTGGCTCACCTGATGTGCAGTCAAAAATTGTTGAAGCTTCGAGGTTTCCAAATCCACCATCGATAACCATTCCAACTTTGTCCTCATACCTTTCGTGGATGAGTTCTGGATCAGTTATGTACTCCATCACCTCATCATCAGCATGAACGGAAGTCGCTGCCAAAGGTCCGCCGAGTAATCTCACCAATTCACGAGCAATGGTATTGTCTGGAACCCTGATTCCGATGGTCTTTTTCTTGCTCTTAAAGATTTTAGGAACATTGCCACTCGCGTTCAGTATGAAGGTGTATGGGCCTGGCAAAGCGCGCTTCATAAGCTTGTACACGCTGTTGTCAAGGGGTTTGCAGTACTCTGACAATTGGCTTAAATCATAACAAATGATAGAGAAATTCGCTTTTTCAGGTGCTATTCCTTTCAGCTTTGCCATCTCCTCAATTGCCCTGTGGTTGTTTAAATCACAGCCAATACTATAAACAGCGTCAGTAGGAAAGATTACCAATCCTCCAGATTTAAGAACATCGACTGCTTGAAGTAGTCTTTTCTCATCAGGATTCTCTGGGTAGATACGGACTAACATTATGAATTTGCTTTTTTGTGATCGGCAAGAAATTGCTCTAGTCCGATATCGGTCAACGGGTGCTTCAAAAGTCCCATGATAGCATTCAACGGCGCAGTAATTACATCCGCTCCCAATTCCGCGCATTCTATAATATGCATGGTATGTCTCACTGAAGCAGCTAAGATTTCAGTTTCGTAGCCATAATTGTCATAAATCAATCGAATTTGACCAATCAGCTCTAATCCGTCAGAAGAAATATCATCCAGTCTACCAACAAATGGAGACACATAGCTTGCTCCTGCTTTGGCTGCCAATAAAGCCTGTCCAGCGCTAAAAACCAAAGTGCAATTTGTTCTAATACCGTTGTCAGAGAAGTATTTCAAAGCCTTCACTCCATCTTTAATCATCGGGACTTTCACGACAATATTTTCGTGAATTTTCACCAATTCTTTTCCTTCTCGAATCATCCCATCAAAATCGGTAGAGATAACTTCTGCACTAACATCTCCATCTACTAAATCACAAATTTTACGGTAGTGATCCATTACATTTTGCTGACCTGTAATGCCCTCTTTAGCCATCAATGAAGGATTGGTAGTAACCCCATCCAATACTCCGAAATCATTAGCTTCTTTAATCTGAGCTAAATTTGCAGTGTCAATAAAAAATTTCATGATTTATTTTTAGAAGTGATGCGACAAAAGTACGATGGTAAGCGTCCTTCTCAAAATAAAGATATCAAACTGATATTTTAATTTTCACAACATCGGTAAAACAAGTAATTTCAGGCGTTCAAAGGCATGCTAAATCCCTCAGAAAAAGTAGAATACCTGCGTAAAGCAGAGTCGCTTATCGCAGAAACTAAACTGCGAGTCGAGGAATTGCGGGAACTCACCAAACCCATCCCCCCAGAAAATGCAATCGGTAGGGTCAGTAGAATGGATGCTATCAATAACCGATCTATCAATGAGGCAGCCTTGAGACAATTGGAAATCAAGTTGTTAAATATGAAAATGGCGGTTGAAAAAATCGACCACCCTTATTTTGGAATTTGCGTCTCTTGCGGAACGGCAATACCTATGGGCAGACTGCTTCTGATGCCAGGAAGCACCAAATGTGTAAGATGCGCAACATGAAGCTCAGCCTCCTTTTCTCGCGACTTCTTGTATGCATTTTAAGTCTTTCCATGACTTATGCACTTCAAGCTCAGTATACTTTGAATGGAAACGCTTTAGTAGTTGGTGACAACTGCTATCGACTAACTCAGCAGGGAACTAGTTTTCAAAATGGATCTGTATGGTACACCGAACCCGTCGATTTGAGCGATGACTTTGAAGCTCAATTCCTCATGAATTTTGGAATCAATGATGCACAAGGCGCCGACGGAATGGTGTTTGTGTTTCATCAAGATGGACCGAATGCATTGGGAATAAATGGCCAAGGCATGGGATTTCAAGGCTTCGTTCCTTCCTTGGGAATTGAATTTGACACCTATGAAAATAGTGATCAAGGAGACCTTTTCGCCGACCATATTGCCGTGCATCGAGATGGTAACGTCAACCATTTTGCAGCCACGAACCTGAACGGACCTGTTGCTGCCGATAATTTTGATGTGAATATCGAAGATGGAGAAGATCATGTGGTCACGATTAAGTGGACCTCAATCACACAGCTCCTACAGGTCTATTTCGATTGTGAGCTCAGGGTAAACTTCAATTACAATATCGTTCAGAACATCTTCAGTGGCAATTCAATTGTGACTTGGGGATTTACCGGGGCAACAGGAGCATTGACCAATAACCAAACTGTTTGTTTGACCGAGAATATTTTGGGCTTGGATGATAGTTTCCAACTTTGTGCAGGAGAATCGGTAGAATTATCAGTGAACGGACCTACAAATGGAACCTATGCCTGGTCACCACCCGAGGGCTTAAGCTCCACAAATACCAATACCACAACAGCCACGCCGACTGAAACAACGACCTATCAAGTGAATTTCACTGACTTCTGTGGAAATGCTTATTTCGAATCTACAACCGTTGAAGTTTTCGATGTTCCTTTGCTTGATTTAGGTCCTGATTTTGGATTGTGTGAGGACCAGAGCTTCGCCTTTTCCATTTTGCCTGAGCCGGATGTTGATTATGTTTGGGAAGATGGGAGTGATAACCTTGATCGCAACTTGGAACCGGGAAACCTATATTGGTTAGAGGCCTCAAATAACGGGTGTGTATTTCGTGATTCCCTTGAGATAGAAGCTTTCAACGCTCCTCCCAATGATGTTTTCCAAGATATTTCAGCCTGTGAGTCTGATCCTCAGCTTTTAGAATTTGATGAGCCTGGAATTTCAATAACATGGCCTGATGATACCCAGGGAACAACATTTGAAATCTCGGAAAACGGAAATTACACGATGGTCTTTCGGGATGACATTACAAACTGCGAAGCTGAAAACACCATAGAAGTTACTTTCACTCCTCTACCCGAAATCGAGCT
>Ga0222674_1000338_pt1 | contig 18800 bp, 37 predicted proteins | sample AntAcemetagen866_FD_179804 | JGI IMG/M metagenome (GOLD analysis project Ga0222674, IMG submission 179804) | Saline water microbial communities from Ace Lake, Antarctica - #866 | ecosystem: Environmental > Aquatic > Non-marine Saline and Alkaline > Saline | place: Antarctica: Ace Lake...
CAGTTGGTCCAGTTGGTCCAGTTGGGCCTGCTACGACAGAATCTTTACCATTGTTACCACAGATTGAAACATTAATATTTTCATCTGTAAGTTCTATGTTTATATTTTCATTAGACATTTAGCTCAACCTTGCAGAAGGAATAATATTATATTTACCACGCAAAAAAGTTTCTCTTGATGTTGTACCATCAATAAGTTTCATATCATATTTATAATTGCCTAACGCTACATCTGTGTCGTCCATTGTTAATGGTAAATATCCAATACCAGCCACTGAAGAAGCATTTGCTGGAAATACAATATTTTTTGTTATAATAGCATCTGCGTCAATATCTTCATAATTAGATTTCACTGTAAAATAAAGACTCCATCCTGAAATATCAACGGCAACACCACCGTTGGTTATGGTAACTGTATATGTCTTTGTGTCTTTTTTAACCAATTGTAAGTCTACAGTCTTCATTATTTTCCCTCGCTAATATTTTTAATTTTTAAAGCTTATTTCCAGTTTTCTACATCTCTGGATGTTGCTTTAATAAAAGCATTTAATTTTGTGATAACATATTTTCTAATCTGTACTGACATTTCATCTGGTCGTTGATATTTAAAAATTGTTATATCACTAGACCAAATATCAGAAGTGATTTGATCTTGATTAAGAACATAAAAAAGCCACTCTGAATCTTCACTGTTTGATCTTAAAATAACAGAGTAACCATCAATACGACTATATAAAAAATAACTATAATTTCCAAATGTTTCCTTGTTTGTCAAACTGCATGCAAAAATAATATCGTTCATATAAATCCTTATATTTAAACAACATTCTTTTTTGATATTAATTTAGCACTTTTCCATATACCAAAAACTTCTTTAGCAATAACCAAATATGTTCTATGGAAGAACCAGGGAAAATATAAGTTTACCTCTATATAATATACACCCGAATCAGACCACTCATTGCCAAAAGATTCATAAATTAAATTTTCATATTGATCGTATATTTTAAATTCAATCATTTCATTTGACTGAAAATTTTTTGATGCAAACGCTACTTTGACTTTAGACATAACACTTCCTTATGCAAAATATCCACCACTTGTTACTTGAATATCAAGAGCATCTACTTTTGTTTCAATGGATGATAATGCTACATTGCTTGCGTCCACTTTTCCATCAATAGTATCAATTTTTCCATCAATAGTATCAACTTTTCCGTCAACGGTATCAACCTTTACATCAATAGCATCTACTTTTCCGTCAACAACTGCGATATCAGCATCTACGTTATCTACTTTTGATTCAATTGAATCAGCCTGAGAATGCAGATCATCATTATCAAATGCAACAGCATTAAAACTTCTAAAAACTATATCACTGTTTAAAGCTGAAGAAATCTTTTCTTGCCATTTTCCACTAATATCTGGTGTATATGTAAATGTGTATACTCCGTCACCCTGTTCTGTTACAGAAGGTGCTGGTGCTACCATTGTTCCATCTGGTTTTCTAACAGATAAAACTAAATCTGATAATCCTGTTGCAAAATTTAATGCAACATATACAATTTTTCTTTCTTTATTAATTGTTTGGTTCATGCGTTACTCCTAGTTTGCGAAATATCCACCCTGAATACTGATAGGATTTCCTTTTGATAAATTATATAAAACCGATTCTAATCCAGCTATACTTTGAATTGAATGAACATGGTTTTTTTCTGAAATTTCATTTTCATTTAACACGTATTGCAATTTTTTTGTGAACGGATTAAATACGCTTTTTTTAGATATTGACATAATTTTTACTTTTGTTCTTTAATATTTTTTGGAATAATTGCTTCTTTCAAATATGGATTCTTATTTACAAATTCTTGAATTTCTTCTTTAGAAAATTTTGGCACATCCGGAATTTTATTTTCATTCTTTATACACCAATCAACATAATCAGTATGTGTAAAAAATGCATATGCATATTGTTCTTTTGTCCAAATTTTTTCTTTAACTAATGCAATCCCTCTAGCGTTATAATAAAATCTTCCACTGAAAAATGGATGCTTTAAAATTTCGAAATTTTTGTTTCCACATCGACGACGAATTAATGTTGGCTGTCCACAATCCGGGCAATTATGTACTACAAATCCATTGACGATAAAATTTTTTGTTTCTGTTGTTAAATCATATACTTTCTTTTTTTCATTCACTGCATAAAATTTTGTCTCTCCACTATCTAAACTATAAAATGGTTGTTTTCCTATTAAATGCTTTTCCCATGTTTTTACTTTTTTAGAATCAGGACAATTTAATGGTACTCGTAAACTTCCAAGACGAAATTGTAAACAATCTAAATCTTTACTGCATATTGTATATGAAATATCTAAATCTTCTAAAATTTTTTTAATTCTTTTTATTTTGTGAAAATTAACTTTTTGGCTTTGTGTGATACCCAAAGCATTATTGTTATCTCTATGGCCATCACCAATATAAAATCCACATAAATAACCTAATTTTGTATCAAAATCTTTTTCTAATTGTTGATAAAAATTATCTATTTCTTCAACGTGCTTTGTTGAAATATAATATTCAAAAGCACCGTTGCTAAAACCGGATTTTTTCCATTTTTTTGTATATGTAAAATTAAAATGATTCAAAATCCAATCAAACGCTTTTTCATCATTCTTTTGTGTTAAGCAATATGCTTTTGAAAATTTCCACTCTGGGTGTTTTTTATCCTTTGATTGTTTGACATACCCATCTGAATCAATAAAACCCAATAAAATACCCTTATAATAATTTTCGATATTTTTGATATAATTAAATGTTTGTGTTGTTCTTCCATAGCAATCATATACTGGAAAATATTTATTTTGATGTAATGATTTTTCAAATCTTCCCTGTCTAGCTAAAATTCTATGATCTGGTGTAATAAAAAGTTTTTTGTTTCTACTTTCTAATTTAACAACTTCTTTCTCGCCCTTATAATGTGTGTTTAAAACTTTTTGCTTGATTATTTCCCAAGATGTGTTTTTTTCTTTCAATCCAAATACTTCATCGCCGATTTTAACATCCTGTATTTTTTTAGTTGTCCAATCGGACATTAATACAAGAGAATCTTCTGCAATGCAAGTAAATTCGAATTCGTTACGATTAAATTCAATATATTTATCCATTCTTTTTTCATACTGTTCAAGAGAAGTCAACTCATTGTCTTTTGATTCATCTTTGATAATATTCAGTCGTTTTTGTAAATCTAAAACTCTTGTTTCAACATCGTGTAAACTTTTAATTTGCTTATCAGAAATAAAATTCTTTGTCTCGTCGGCACTAGATTTACTTAATAAATCCTGAATATTATGTTTTAAAATTTCTTCAAAAACTAAATCAGCCAAACCACACAGATCGCTATAACTATCAAAATTATAATTGTTTAAATAATCAGTGAATATTTTTTGTGCTGATTCCTTATCTACATCAGATGAGAATCTATCCGTAATGTTTATTTGGCGTTTCCAAATGTTCATTTTTGCTTGCGCTTCAATAACAGCATCGCTGGCTCCTTTATTCTGTTTTAAATTTGCCACACGATTGATTTCTTTGTTTAACTCACCTGACATAATTTTAATCCTTACATGAAAAACCCAAGAAATTATTCTTGAGTATACAGTTCTTACGTTAAACTTTTTGTTTAAAAGTGTGTGTTGAAATAAAATAAGTTTTTTGGGAAAAAATGTTCATTTGGGGCAGATAACGTTAATTATCTACCAATAATGCAGACCGTAAACTGCTATTTTTTTAGAATGGGGTTCACGCCCATTACGGTTTTATATGGTATAATTCGATACGCAATACTTTCACTATAAGTATAACATATCTTTGTGTGATTTGTCAAGGGGTACTGTTTTTTAATAAATGTTGTAAACCGTTGGTATTAAACAATGTTTGATTTTGAAGACACACGAATAAAAACATTAAAATCAACTAAATGTTTGTAAATAGTTGCAATTAAACAAGTTGCATAATTGGGTTTTTTTAATCCATTTATTTTAAAATAAATTTTTTGGTTTTTGAATTAATAGTCAAAAAGTATCGCTTCATGCACAAATCATCAATAGTTTGTACAAATTTTACTTTTCATAATAAATAACCGTTGGTTCAAAAATATATTGGTAATAATCATTGAGCATAGAAACGTTATAATAATCCGTTTTATAATCTGTATATTTTCCATGAGAAGAATGTAGATGACCACAAATATGTATCTTGGTTTGCAACTCTTTTATTTTATTTCTTAAAGAAAATGATCCACAATTTTCGTCTGTTGTGGTAGTAACATCTAAAATATTTCTACATGGTGAATGGGTCAAAACAATATCTGTATTTTTTGGTATTAACTCCCACATTTGCTCTAGCTGTTTTTCTGATTTCATAAATGCCCAACTAAAAAATCTTAAACTATATGGTGAACCAAATATTTTAATTCCTTCGATTTGCACAGAAGTATTTTCTAAATAAATTGCATTACTAAAAAACATTTCTTTTTCTTCCATTACATAATTTGCCAACACCATGTCATGATTCCCTCCGATCACAACGATATGTTTAAAATTTAAAGTCCCTAACCAATTATTGAAATCTTGCAAAGCATTGAATGAATCTAATTCTGCATCACCAGCAAACAGTAAAATATCGCCATCTGGAATGTCCATCCTCCAATGCTGGCGATGACTGTCGCTAATACAAACAATTTTAATAGGTTGCTTTTTCATTATTGTATTGCCATGATCCAAAATATTAAAACAACTTGTAATAGCATTAAACTCCAAAATCCTATCTTGGTAACAATTTGTAAATTTCTAGCATAGTTCTCTTTCCAAATAGGTTTTAGTGCATATAGTATTAAATAGCTTCCATCAAGGGCTGGCCAAGGAATTAAGTTTGTAATAAAGCAGAAGAAGTTCATCATACTTAGCTGTACTAAAAAAAGATTTGGTTTGAAATAAATAACCATTGCAATAAGTTCATCATAATTTTGTGTAAAACATGATTTGATCGCAATCCAATCAATATACATTCCTAGAAAAACATTTTTGTAATTTATCCAATAGCATATAAGTGCAATCATAAGATTTACAAAAACACCAGCCAATAAAATAAAGCATTTTTTATAATATGGTTGTGACATTAATCCATTTCGTTCTTCTGTTGTTTCTCCTTCTATAGCACAATATCCGCCAAAAATCCACGGTGTCAATCTCCAATCTATTCCAAACATTTTTTTATGTAAATATGGTTTCCAAAAACCAACAGAAAAAGCATTAACTTTTACTTTACAAATCAATGAAGCAAAAAGATGGCCTAATTCATGTGCTATTATACTAAAAAGCATAGTTGTAAAGAAAACAAAATACATTATTTTTCCTTTCTAATAAAAATAAAATTCAGCCAAGCAATAGAAATTTCTATAGCATCTTTATCCTGATAAACATGAAACTGTGGTTTTTTCAAAAAATAAAAAATAAATCTTTTCATTTTATATACTCCTTAATTTTAAGCCAAGCTAATCGATAATGATATTCAGAATTGCATATAGCCCATTTCTTATCTTTAAGCATTTTTGTTCCTTCTGCACAAACCCATTTATATGTATTAGGATAATATTCTTTTAATCTGTTTAACGCAAATCGTTCAGCTTTATATTCAGCAATAGTTTTTTCTTGTAATGTTTCATATTTATCTGTTTTATGGAAGATATGGCCAAATTCGTGAAGACAAACATAGTTGAGTTGATATTTCCAATTGCTTTTTAATAACTTAGAATTTTCAATTAATCTATCCCCATACTCAAAACAATGCTTGTTTTGTTTTTCATTAAAAGTTATATTTGACCTATTACATTTTGGTCTATAATATAAAATAATATTCTTGTTGTATTTATCATTGAATTTTATAAGAACTTTTAAAATATATTCATGATACTTTTTATTTTTCATTTATCATCCTTGTATCTTAAAATAAGTATAACCAATTCATTGATTGATGTTGTGTTGTCATTCTTGTTTGTAAATAAAACATCTACAGCTTGATCCACAGAGTCAACTTGTAAAATTAAATCATTAATTCTTTTTGTTGAAACATCTGGGAAATAACTATGTAATATTTTAGCAATATCAAACACACCTGCCTTCTTTAATCTTCTCTGTATACTTGGAATTTTCATAAGTTGTCCTTTAGTTTAGGATATGGTAAAACAGAACATTTTAATTTTTTTAATAATTCTTTTTTTCTACGCCTATTACAAATTAAATAAACATATTTATACTTTCCCGGCATTTTTATTTGCTTTGCTCCAAGCAATAATAATTTTTCTCTGTCTTCCTTTTCAGAATTACCATTTCTGCCTAATGCTCGTCTTGTTATAAGTTTATCATTGTATAAGAATCTTGTTTCTTTATTTGTTTTACCCAAATATAAAAAATTCAATGCTTGATATATTGTACCAACATGATTAAAATAACTATCGGCATATGATAAAATAAAATCATACTTGTCTTTTAAAATATCAAATGTTTTTGAAATACAATAGCTTTCAAAATTTTTACAAGTATCATCTTCTCCATAAAACCTTGAAAGTTCTACACATATTAACTGTTGCTCATCATCAAACAAACACGACACGCAATGGTAATTTGCTGGAACAGAATATATACAACATCCTATTAATTTGTCGTCATAATAAAAACCAAATCTAAATTTTATTGCTTGTGGAATTTTATGTGAATAATGGTTTTTTTCTATATATTCTTTGGCTATTTTATGTGGTACTTCCTTCATTATTATTTTTGATAAATACATAAAACTTCCTTTATTTTAAAAATGGCTCGATGTGTTTCTTAAAACAAATTGTGCTTTTGTAATTCTGAAATTCTTTACAATCAGTATAATCAAAATGATCCATAACTCTAACCAACGGAAATTTTTCCGGGACCTCATCAAAGTTGAAACATTGTGAAACAATCACATCATTACGTTCTTCGTCAACATCGTTCAGTCTTCTGATCTGTTCTAAAACAACACCACCACGATAAACAAGAATTTGTAAATTCACATCATCGTGAATCCCAACAGCCTCAATTTTACCTAATATTCCTAGATGATAATTTTGCTTGTCATTAATAAGTGATCGCACAAGACTATTAATGTCTGACATGTTGTATGTCGATTTATATGGTGTCATTTTATCTCCTCTCTTTCTTTAAGTATAACATACCGGATACCCACTTGTCAAGGGCCTCACCATTTACCTTTCGATTGCTCCATAAGATCATTTATTAATATTAGCTTCCATACCGTGTTTACCAGTGAATAATAGTCTTCTTCAGATATATACATAATTTCCTCCCCAGGTTAATTATTAAGTGATTATATCACAAAGCTGTCCTTTGTCAAGATATATTATTTTGAGGCGATTAAGGCCCTTAATCGCTTCAGGTTGATAGTTGGTACTAAACTGTCAACCGTTCAAATAAATGAACGATGTTTCATTAAATAATCATTATTGATAAATTAACGAAATGGATACAGTTTTTGTTAATTTTTGGATGCGGAGAATAAGGCGCATAACCTCCGCAAATTGTACGCATCAATACAATTCCTTGTACGGTTTTGCATGAAGTTTAATTAACGTTTCATGCAATATGGGATCAGTATTTTATGGATTGACTTCCTATTTTCAGGAGTTGTTGGGTTAAAAAGGAATGTTCCTAATTGTTCCCGTTTATTACCCCTATATACCAACATTATTCCCAATTGTTACCAAATCAATGATTAGGTACTTATGCGAAAAATGAGGCCAGGGGTAGGGTATTAAAGGGCCGTAAGGCCCTGCGTGGTTATGCGAAATACAACCAAGGGGTGTCCATTGTCAAATGGTCAAATGTTGTAAACCGTTGCAATATAACAAGTTATGAATATGGTGCAATATGGTTCAATGTGAAACTACAACTAACATAAAAATGGATGGATGTATGCAGTAGAATTCAAATATAGAATTGTGCGAAAAACGCCCCCCGCCCCTTTATTACTCCGAATAAATGGTTATAAATAGGCTGTTATTGTATACCGTTTTACATAACATGCTGGTATGTATAACACTTCAATGTAAAGTAATTATATTATTATCTTACATTTTAAAAAATTGATCCTAAACACATATATATAAATTTTCCTTCAGATCTTGCAACACATTGGCATTAAACGCTTTATGACAGCCGTTTAATTGTCTATTGATGGCTATATTACATATATTCTTAAATCGTTGGCATGTATACACTTACAGCATATTTTTGTATAATCCATTAAATTGCGCTTGATGTGCCTTTTAAGCCCCTTGTTTTAATTAAGCATACACTCAGTCGGATTTATTCAAAGTGTTATGTGATGGCGCATTGTATTGATCTTATGTATATTTATATAATCCTTAAGCATTGCATATATACCACGTATTAAAGATATATTCTTTTAATTGTTTTATTCTTACTATAACAATAGAGCATGTAAATAATAATCTTTACTTATACATACAAACAAGGCGGTTAAATAGGAATATATATAAGGCTATTCATTCAATAAGGCGATAAAATAAGGGCTTTCATTGAACATATAAAGGAATTAATAAACAATTAAATAGAAAATAATTCTTTATATATTCATAACATGTTGATATATAAGGATTTACGTTAAAATATTTCTTTTGTCTTGCCCTTGTATTGCTCTATTAATACGCTATACTAATAGTGAAGAGGGACACAACAAATAAGGCGGTTAAAATGTTCAAATACACTCAAAAAGAAAAAGACACGCAAAAGGAAGAAAAAAGACAAGAATTAAACAATTTAGCTATTAAAGCAATTTTACGCATAAAAGGGGTTAAATAATGAGCATTCCTATATTTAAAAATACAGAACACGCTGAACAATACGGAAAGAGCATTGAAAATGATTTTAAAGCGATACAGAGCATGAAGGAATTTAGGGCAATGAATTTGCACATTGCTAAAAAGATGAGCAAAGCCGGACATGATGAGCAAGCTTTTTTTCTTATTAGCGGTCAATCTCAATTGTGTCGAGAATGCATTGAAAGCGCAACGCATACAGGCGGTTTTAAAAAGAATATTCTTAAAAGGTGAAAGCATGAAAACATTAATTTTGACAATTTTGGCGATTTTAGTTTATAGAGCGATAGAAAATATTGACGGTGAAAAAGGTTTTAAATTAATAGATTATAAAATAGGGCAAAAGATCAAATTTAAATTATTGGATTATATCAATTAAAGGCGGTTAAAATGAAAAACAATATACAAAAGGCAATTAGAATTTATAAAGAGTTTAACAATTCGGTTTTTTGGCTTAATGAATTAGTTAAACAAGGGCTTATAAATAAAGCTGAAGCCGGCTTAATTGTATTAAATCATAGTTAAATATTAATACCTTAATAAAGGCGGTTCAATATGTTAAACAATATCTTTTTAAAAAATAAGAATATAAAGGTGTATACACCTTGTCAATTTGAAACCGGTATAAAGGGCTATTGGTTAGACGATCAAGGAAAATTATATAAAGATAATATTATTATTCAATCGGTGAATGCTTTACAATTTCAAGGCATTAAAGATAAACTTTATAAAGCCGGTGAAAAGGCGATCTTTTATATTGAGAATGAAAGGGCTTATATTGAGGATAAAAAGGGGCTTATTACATTAAAAAATAAAAAGATTGTGAATAGGGCTTTTATTAATGATTTTATCATTAAAGAATATTGCAAAATTTACAATGGAATAACAGTATTTAAAAATAAAGAATGTTATACAATAGAAATATGGCAAAAATAAAAAAGCATACTATGACAAGACAAAAAATTTTAAGGGGCTTTAAATGGAAAATAGAATATTTTACGATATAGACAAAAAGAAAATTTATATATTCAATTCTAGCCATTCAATATATTTATATAATCATAAAGATCAATTTAAAAATGGCTTTGATGCTTATATTAGGGGCATTGTAAAAGATAATAAATTATATTTGCGCTTGTTTTATCCTTTTGATGATATTGATGAGAAACCTTTTTCCTTTATTAAAGGGGCAAGCTATACAATTTTAAAAGATGCGCAAGGGGCAATTATAAAGGAATTAAAAAAGCAAGGGCATAATATAAAGGAATGCTTTTTAAATGTTAGTAATGAGGATTTAAAGGACAAATTAAAATTACAATATGTTTAACAAAAGGAAAACTAAAAATGAATAATTTAAAAAGGCGGTATACAATGGAAAAATTTATAGGGATTATACTTTTGATTGCGGTTTCTTTTTTGGGATGGTATGCGCCGGATATAATCAACAAAATAAAATCATTCAATATAAAACAATAATTGGCGTACAAAAAAGGCGGTATAAAATGAAAACTCTTGCTTTAAAATTAACAGGATACACTATTAAAGGCGTGGCGGATGTAAAAATATGGGGAGGCGGATGTATTGAAATGGCTGATTTTTCCGTCCTAAAAATCAAACGTATAAAAGAATATTTAAATGATGGCGGTTTTGGATACGAAAAAATAAACGGCGCAATATGCCATGTATACCGGAATTATGAGGGGACGCTAGTATATAGTAGAACATTATATATAGGGAAAATTTCAGAAAATACTTATGCAAACGAATTTTAATATAAAAATCATAATATGAGGATGGAAAAAAATGGAAAAAATTACAGAAAAGCAAAAAATAAAAACCTTTTTACCTGTATTTAATGGATTTTATAATAGTATATGGGATATTGAAACGTCAAACATTCTATATAATGTAAACGAAACCAGAGAGGAAAACGGCTTGCCAATATTAGAAACGGATGAAAATTTTGATATCGAATATAAAGAATACGAAAATGACATTGCAAAAGGTTTATGCGAAAGTTTAGAGGAAATGCTTTCCGATTATGTAGAGAATATCACTTTTGAAAATTTATTTCATCCAAAAACTTACAATTTTAATACGGATTCCGTCAATTGTATCATCATACCAAAGGCGCAAAATATCAGAGATTTTATTTATAAAAATAAAGATGCTTTTTGTGAATATTTAAAGAAAAACTATACATCATATGACGGATTTATTTCAGCATATAGCAGTTTTTTAAAATTTTGGGAATGTGAAACGGCAAATTTTACAGATTTTTCAATAAATGAACACTATTTAGGCGCAATTTTAAATTTTATCTGTATACAAACAAACATTGATGAAATGGCTCTATATAGTGAAGTCATGGAAGGCATTTATGCTGATAATTATTTAAAAAACTGTGCGGAATGTTACGAAAATTTAACTTGTACGGATTGCGGAGAATTTTTGAATGTAGAGGATGGAAACCTTGTAAAAAAATATATTGAAAATACAGGAATTACGCCGTCAATTGTTCTATGTGAGGATTGCGCCGGAAAACTTGCATCTATCTAAACACTAATATGAAGCTTTTAAAAATGGATGAAAAATGCTTTTAAAATATCATAAAAATTCAGGTTTTGAACACGATGATTTATTGAACCTTTTTATTTTAACAGTAAATAAGCAATTTAAAACCTTGCGAATTACAAGCGGTTATTTGGACGAAAATCCGACGGGAAAACGGCTTAAACCTTTATCTTTAATAAATTTTATATGATGCTATTGACAAACGGAAAAAAATATGCTATGCTTTTATTAACGGAATGAAACACTAATATGGGAGGATGAAAAAATGGATGAAAAAATCACGAAAATAGAAAAAAATTGCATGGGAACATTGAGTATAGATGCAAAATTTAAAGGAATGCGGAAGGTTCAAGATTTTATTTTATATCCTATACCAGAGGGCGCAACGATTGAAAAAGTAAAAATTCAATCTGACACAAGAATAGGCTATATTAATTTAGAAAATGGCATTGTATCGTTATGCCCTCCGATTTCAAGCGGGGCATATAATCCGCATTTAATGTTTGCTAAGGAAACGGATATTTTAAGCAGATCAGAATTAGCAGGTTTTAAATTCCGACTAATTCAAACAGCAGATAAAACAGCCGGAAACAATAGCTTGCATGTTCAAACGGATAATTTAGGGGCGAATCAAGTATCAATATTCAATCTTTAATATGAACCTTTTAAAAAATGGATGGAATTATGTTAGAATATATTGAAGAAAAACAAGTATTAAAAACAAAAAAACAAAGACATTTTAAATTTGTTTATAATCTGAATAACAATATTATTGAATGCAATTTAAATAATCAAAAAATGACGTTGTATTATAATGAATTTATTAAAATGCATAATGAGAATGTAATAGATTTTTGTCTTTTTGTTGCAAATAAAACGCATTATCATAAAATAAAATACAATAATATAAACTATTCAAGAGATACAAATGTTAAAAGGCATAGAATGATAAAAGATGATAATTTAAAAATATTATCATGGCATAAATATGATACACCTAATTTTTATAAATAACAAATGCTAATATAAAACCTTTAAAAAATGGATGGAATTATGAGTATAAGATCAGAAAAACAAAAACAAGATAGAATAAAAGCATGGGATATCGCAAAAAATATTGCATTAGGTAAAATTGTATCAAAAGAAAATATACAAGATGTCAAAATTGAAGTAGACAAATATTTATATTGTATTATAGAAAATTGTCACACTATGCTTAATAAAATATAAATTAAAACCTTAATATAAAGGCGGTAAAATATGGATTATAATTTAATGCTAGAACGAATGAGAGAAGAAAAAGAAAATAAAGATCAACAAGAGGATTGATTATGACATATGCTATTGAGTTAACAATTGATAATAGTGAAGTAGATGAACAAATTGAATGTAATAATATTGAAAAAATAAAAAACGCAAGATGTAAAGAATTTGAAGTTTGTTATGATTATGCTTTAAAAGACATTGCAAAAAAATTTAAAAGGCGTTTATGGGGCTGTGAGGACGGTTATTATTTACTTGAAGAATTTTCTAGTCAAATAAAAATAGAAAATGCAAAGGTTGGGGATATAATAACATACCATGACATTAATGATTTTGACAGTGAATATGAAAAACCTTGTTCGGGCAATTGCTTTCACTTTGGAATTATTGCGGAAACTGATGGAACGATTGAAGGGACAATAATTAATAGCAAATGGGGCGAAGACAATGTTTATAAAACAAAAATATGTAATGTTGTAACACTATATGGGAATGCGGTTGTTATATGGAAACAGGTTAACTAAATTTAATACAATATGAACACTTAAAAAAATGGATAAAATTATGAGCATAAAACAAAGACTAGAATATTTAAGAGAACAAATTAGGAAAGAATGTATTAGTTATGGAGAAATAGCTGAGTTACAGTCATTAAAAGAACATATAGAAGAAGAGGACGTAGAATTATTACAATGGGCGGAAGATCAATCCGAAGAATGTAATAAAGATAATGAAATGAAAATAAATTTGCAAAAAGCTAAAAAATATGTTATACTTATATTGTTAGTGGCAATAAGTACAATATGTTCAGCAAAAAATATGGATCAATATTCTAAAGAAGAAATTTGTTCAGCCATTTGGATAGTTGAGGGTGGTGAAAATACTAATTATCCTTATGGTATCAAATCTGTAAATTGTGATGGTAAGGAAGATTGCAGAAACGTATGTTACAACACCGTAATTAATAATCGGGTAAGGTACGCTGATTATGGAAATAAGCAATATGGTACTTACTTGGAATTTTTACAATCAAGATTTTGCCCGTTGAGTGATGCCGAGTGTGAAAATTGGCTACCTAATTTAACCTACTACTTGGAGAAATAATTATGTGTAATTTTATTTCAGCAATAAAAGATGGAAATGAGTATTTTTATTTAACAAAAGATGATTTAAAAGGAAAAAGGATTAAAGAATTTAAAGAATATAACGGAAATTTTTGGCAAGAAGAAATTTGCGGTCATGGTGCAATAAATTTCTTCTATCCCGAAGTGAAAGGGGAGCGTTGGGAGTGTGAAGATTTTTCTTCTCTAAAGAATTTTCCTTCTTGTGTCGTCGAGGATATTAAAAAAGGAAACTTTCGTGGAATAGGAATTTGCATTGATATATTAAACAATGAAGGTAAAAAGAAATACGAAAAGGCACAACAACCAGCGTGGGCAGAGTACAACAAGGTGGAACAACCAGCGTTGGCAGAGTACAACAAGGTGGAACAATCAGCGTTGGCAGAGTACAACAAGGTGGAACAACCAGCGTTGGCAGAGTACAACAAGGTGGAACAATCGGCGTGGGCAGAGTACAACAAGGTGGAACAATCGGCGTGGGCAGAATACGAAAAGATTACACAATCGGCGTGGGCAGAATACGAAAAGATTACACAACCGGCGTGGGCAGAATACGAAAAGATTCAACAACCGGCGTGGGCAGAATACGAAAAGATTACACAATCGGCGTGGGCAGAACAGGAAAAGATTACACAATCGGCGTGGGCAGAATACGAAAAGATTACACAATCGGCGTGGGCAGAATACGAAAAGATTACACAATCAGCGTTTTGGAATATTGCTACTCAACGTAAATTTAGAAACAAAAATTGGAAATAATTTACTAATATGAACAAATAAAGAAATGGACGAAATTATGAAAAAATTAATGTTTATAATTACACTCGGATTAATATTAGTTTCAACACCGGCACTTGCAGGATTTAATTTTGGAACTGATACATATGAAAAAGTTGACAATATTTTAATTGTCAATTCACTTGGGGATCAAGTAGTAGAAAGTCAATTTAAACATAACGGTGTTGATCTTGGATTTAACGATTTTATACCGGAGAATGCTTTTAAGAACAATCTTTATAATGAAGGATACAACAAGGTGTATGATTATAAGCCTGCCGGTCTTGATGTGGTTGAAGTTGGCTATATGGGTGTAAGAGGTGATCCACGAAGTTATGATGCGGATTATGTATTAAGAGAAGAATACGAAAAATATTCATCCCAATATCAAGATATAAGAATCGAAAACAACACAACAGGTATTGTAAATAACACTGCCTTAATTAATAACGAAACAAACCAAAGAATTATTGGTGATAATATAATTCAGAATAATATTAACAATGAAATAGTTAATAGAATTAATAACGATAATGTTTTACAAAATAATATTAATAACGTAGATGCTCGTCAGACAATTGTTAATAATCGTCAAGACACACAAATAAATAATAACACTTCTAATATTAATAATAATTCTCAGCGTATTAATGACACTAATAATAGAGTGAGCGAATTAGAAGAAACGCAAGAAATTGTTAGTGGACAAATAAGAGTTTATGATAGTAAAAAATGGGAAGTAACAATGTTTGTTGATTATTCATTAAATAGAAATATGGTTGATAGAACGGGTGTTAAAATAAAATTTAAATTTGGTAAATCATACGAAGAAAAAATGATTGAGAAACTACAATATAAAGTAAATACAATAGTAAATAATTAAGGATTTGACGATGAATAAAACCGAATATAACAAGGAATATGCGGTAAAAAACAAAGAAAAATTAGTAAAATACAGAAAAGAATACAGACTAAAAAACAAAGAAAAATTAGCAAAAAATATAAAAAAATATAGAATTGAAAATAAAGAAAAAATAGCAAAATATACTAACTTATATAGACTAAAAAACAATTCAAAAAAGGTATGACTTGGGATAATCATGGTACAGGACACAATGGTAAAGGAATGAAAGAGTGGCATATAGACCACATTAAACCTTGTGCTTCATTTGATTTGAGTAAACCATCACAACAAAGAAAATGCTTTCATTATAGTAACATGCAACCTTTATGGGCTAAAGATAATTTAAAAAAAAGGAATACAATATGAAGCATTTATTAATAACAGGCAAAAGAACAGGAAAGTTAAACTGGATAACAATAAAGCTGTTTGTTTTTGAGATCAGTATTGCTTACTTAGGATTTAAAAAGTTTAGTGTTCGATTAACAATAAGCTATGGGTGGTAATTATGGGATTTTTTGACGATATTAAAAAAAATATATTTGATAGTGATGTTGACTTCTTTGCAGAATCAGATGAAGAAAAAGAAGTTGCTAATCAATCAAATCAACCCCTGTCTGTTGTTATTAAGGAAGGGCAATTTGATGTCAATAAGATTGTTTCCTATGAGGGTGAAACTCTAAGAAAATTTGAGTTTAGACCTTTAAAATGGGATCAGTTTATTTCTCAAGATGAAGCTAAAGATAGAGCCAAAACAATAATAAAGAAGATTAAGAAGGGACTTAAAAGTCATTTTCTTGTTGATGGTATAAAAGGTCATGGTAAATCGTGTTTTGTTGAATTATTTGCAAATGACATAGATGCTCATGTCATTAAGAGAATAGGTAAGCAGGTAAATGTTGATAATTTAGTCGATATCATCAATGAAATAAATGGATCAAAAAAGAAAAACGTTATGTTGTTTATTGATGAACTTGATACAATGGATTGGAAGGTCATTAAAGTATTAAATCCAATAATCGAAAGTTTTGAGATTGCTGGAAAGAAAATTAAACCGTTTATTTTTGTTGGTGCAACAATTAATAAACATATATTAATAAAAAACAATCCAGATACATTAGATAGGATTCCGACACACATTAAATTCAAACGATATAACTCTCTTGATATACTACAAATTTTAGAGCAATATATCAAAGAACTTTATTCGGATGAAAATATTGAACCGGAAGCATTAGTTACGATAGCAGAAAATTGTAAATATAATCCTAGAACAACAATTGCTTTATTAGAGGAATATATTGTTGAACAAGATATTAAAAAAGTTATGAAAAATTGTAACATAATTAAAGATGGATTAAACAATATTGATATTAAAATATTACAAACATTAAACACCTCAAATAAAGCGATTGGATCGAATGCTTTAGCTATGAAAGTAGGAATATCTCAACAAGAATATGAACGTCAGTTTGAGCCGTATCTCGTCGAATATGACTATGTTAACCGTGTACCAAGTAGAATAATAACGAAAAAAGGAAAAGAGTTTTTAAGATGTCTATAATAAAACCAACGAAAAATTATTGTTGCATGGACTGCGGTAATTTAATATGCTCAAAAACCGCTTGTTATGGACGAGGAAGATGTTATCATTGTTCTAACTTAGGTAATAAAAATTCTAACTATATAAATGGAATATGGTGCAATAAGCATTTTTGTGTTGATTGTGCTAAAGAAATGTCAATTATTAAATAAAGGAGATTTAAAATGAAACAGAAAGACATAGAAGTATTACTACAACGAGTGAATAAAAAATCTTCAAATAATAATATTTGGTTTACATCAATCACTATGACAAATGCTTATTTAGAAAAATTCTTTAATGGAACAGAGCATGATTTATTAAAAAAGAAATATGCAAAATATTTATTCGCTTATATTTTGGAATTTTTAAATGATAGTAAGAATTTAAAAGGTGGTAATTTTACACCTAATGTTCTTGAAGAATTTATTTCTGATATTAGACGTTGTACATTTGAATTAAGAAGAAGAAAATTATGGAAATGGATTAATGGTGTTACCGGAAATAAGTCAAGTGATGATGATTTAACACAATCATTGATAACATTTTTTCCTTCACTGGATAAACTTAAGGAAGTAAAACAACAATTAGGATTAAACTATGTTATTAACTAATTTTAAAAACTATCTTAAAATCAATGTTGGTTCAGCCAATAGTCAAAAAAGTTATTACAATAGAGTAAATGCTTTCTTTCAAGTACATAAAGAATTTACTAAAGAAACAATTAACGAATATTTGGCAAAAAAATTAGATACAGTTGGAGAATCAATGTTTAATGGGATTGTTACATCATTAAGGCATTACTCTACAATGATGGAATTAGATATTGTATTTCCAAAATATAAACGAGTAACAAAAAATGAAAAGGATTATTTTACAGAAGATGAATTAAATAAAGAATTGCTTTCATATTTTAAATTATTATTTTCACATAATGCTGATTTTTATATTTTTGTAGTAAGATTTTTATTTTATACAGGAATAAGACCAGATGAAATGACCAATATAAAAACAGTTGATATTGATTTTAAAAATAATATATTTATTTGCCGTAAACCAAAAACTTTACGTGATAAAAAAGTACCATTTCCAAATTGTTTAATTAAACCTATGCAACAATATTTACAAAAAAATAATGAAAATGCATTTAATGTTACTTATAGAAAAATATATTATATTTTTGAGAAAATAAATACTTGTTTACATTATAAAAAGAAATTAAATCCCTATATGTGTCGCCATTCATTTGCGCATTATCTTTTAGACAATGGTGTACCAGTAGAAAAATTACAAATTCTTATGGGTCATGTTGATTTAAAAACAACAATGATTTACGCTCGACCACAAGAAAAAGATGCGCTTGCATCATATTTTGATAAAATAAAACCAAAGATCAGATAATGAATTTAGACCAATATGGATATTAAAAAAAATGGATAAAATATTATGAGCCTAGATGAATTAGAAAATAAATTCTTTAAAACAAATAAACAAAAGACAAACATGCTCTTTCAAACGGAGGATTGTGTAAATGGGCTAAATTTGCCCTGTAGTAAGCTATTTGAGATCAAATCAAGTGGTAACATGTCATGTCTTGAGTTATCGCTACAGTGGCTATCTAAGGCGCAAGAGAAGGGGG
>Ga0222674_1000339_pt1 | contig 18733 bp, 7 predicted proteins | sample AntAcemetagen866_FD_179804 | JGI IMG/M metagenome (GOLD analysis project Ga0222674, IMG submission 179804) | Saline water microbial communities from Ace Lake, Antarctica - #866 | ecosystem: Environmental > Aquatic > Non-marine Saline and Alkaline > Saline | place: Antarctica: Ace Lake | collected...
CATTAAAATTTTCTCTAAGATCCAAAATGTTGAGTTGCGCGCTCAACTGGAAGCTTAAAACTAATGCGCTAAATACTAGTAGAATTGTTTTCATCTGATTTTCAGAAGTTTGCTGTGAGTGAAATGTTAAATCTTCGACCTTGGCCAAAGAAAACGGTCGCCGATTCTGCATCGAATCCTGTTCCAGGAATACTAGCGAAAGGGTCATTGTTTCTGGCGTCGGCAATATATTTGACATTGAGCAAATTGAAAACGCTCAATCTCAGGTTAAAAGGAATGTCTTTGTACTTAATTCTATATCCTGTATGGAGATCAACCAGCTGATAAGCCGGAACTTTCCAGGAGTCTCTTCCCGCATTCACCCCAACTAAATCTTCCGGGTTGAAATTAGCGTAGAACTTGTCAAAACGAGTGATACGAGTTGAGATGTAAAAATTCTTCTTGTATTCATAGCGCAATGAAGCACCGAATTGCAATTGTGCGGCATCGCCAACGTGCACACCCCTCGGGTCGAAGGCTAAGGTGTATGGTTCTCCAGTGTCTGGGTTGATGACCAATGTGCCATTGTTTCCTTCAAGCTGACCTTCCTCTTGTGATTGCCAAGTCCAATCAGCGATGGATGCTAATGCTTCTACCTTTAAGGATGGACTAATAATATAAGCTCCGTCCATCTCAATTCCGGTATGAAGTGCATCCATATCTGGAATGAAAACGAAGGCATCTTCACCAGCCTCTAGAGGATTTGGAACACGCACCGATTGATTGACAGGACGATTTTGCCAAATGGTGTAATATCCGTTTACATTAAAAGCGACTTTCTGACGTGCATAGGAGTAACCCAACTCATAACCTTGAACGAGTTCATTCTCATAATTATCAGAGATGTCGTTATTTCGGGTAATAACATTGTCAAACTTAGGGGCTCTTGAAAGTAAACCAACGTTCACAAAGGCATTCATGAATTCGTTGATGTTGTAGTTTGCGCCAGTCTTAGCAGTGAATCCCGAAAGCTGAACCCAGTCAGTTTCATAAGGCTTGAGTCCCGCGCTGTTGCGGTTATATGTTGTGCCGTTATAAACGACGGTTGTTGGATAAGCTATTGATAAAGTGGTGTCAGACAGCTCCAATTGTTGAGCTCTGAAATAATCTCTCGCTTTATACCAAGAGCTTGCTCCCGATAAATTGGCGAAGGCAGACCAAACACCTTTTTTATACTCCGCTTGTACAAATCCTCCGCCCCATTTTACATAACCAATATCGTGGTAATCTATCTTATCACCTACTCTTAGTTTCGTTTCTGATTTAATGTTTCTATTGGCATCATCAAAAACATAATCCCCACCAATCAAGTCATAAGGCTCTCTGTAATGCTCTCCTTCATAACTTCTGTAGTCAACTCCTCCAGCCAATGTCCAAACATCGGTCAATTTATAGGTGGCAGAACTTAAAACACCATACCAAAAGTGGTTGTTGTAACTGGCTCTAAGGAAATTGGAGGATTTAGTTTCTCCATCAGCATCTAAATTCAATCCACCTGGACCGAACTCAAATAGGACATTGTTATCATATATCTGTTGAACGTCTATTTGCCCATCTGGACCAAGTGAATTTTCTGCATCTGGGAAGGAGATTAGGCCTGTTCCTCCACCTTTTCCAATGGAGAGATACGCTATGTTTGAGATGTATAGCTTTTCACTCACTGACCAAAAATCTCTCAATGCAAATTGAGGCTTGTGGTAAAAATTGAGACGCTCCGTTAAGGTTTTAGATGCGCCCGCCGTATAAGCGTTTGATTCTCCAAATCCAGCAGGCAGGTATGTTCGTTCTTCATAAGTCCCCCAGTGAGGATTGTATCGAACACCCCGTTCATCATAAAATGAAATGATCTCTTCTGAGACGCCTAATTTTCTTGCTGTTTCATGATCCCAGGTGGCAATTGGTCTAGAAAAGCTTCTTTGCCCATGCTCTTGGGGAGCACCCATGGCAGAAAGACTTAAAATGTGCTTGCCTATTGCTTTTTCAACCTTGAGGTAATAGAAGAATCCTTTGGTGTGTGTGTTGTCAACCCAGCCATCTCCTTGTTTAAAGGATCCCGCAGCAGTAATTCCCCACCCGTTTTTCATTCGTCCACTTGTAAGTCCAATGCTAGTTCTAAAAAAGGAATTGTTCGCTACCTCTTGTTTTAAGGTGATGCCTTTTTTCGAATCAATGCCTTTGGTGATGATATTCATAGTTCCACCAACAGAAGGGATAGCAATTTTGGCAGCACCAAGTCCACGTTGTACTTGAATGGTTCTTGTGACAGCATCTAGTCCAAACCAGTTTGACCAATACACCGCGCCGTTCTCCATATCATTTACGGGGATTCCATCCAACATAACAGCCACGTTAGTTTGATCAAATCCTCGGATAGTAATTCTAGCATCTCCATCTCCACCACCTTGTTGAGTGGCGTACACTCCAGGAGTGCTATTTAAGATCATCGGCAAATCCTGAGAGCCAAGTTCTTCCTGAATTTGGGCAGGAAGAACATTGGTGAAGGCTACAGGAGTTTCTCTTTCACGAGCGACATCAGCGACAACTTGAGCCTCGCTCATTAAAATAGTTTCAAGACGAAAGTTCAGTTCTAAGATTGACTTGTTTAATGTTACCGTTTTCAGAATTGGCTCATAACCGATATAAGTAACCTTCAATTGGTAAACGCCATAAGGAATTTCCAAATTGTAATTCCCATCATAATCTGCAGTGGTCCCTTGGTTATCACCATAAAGCACATAAGCACCCACTAGTGGTTCTTTGGTGTCTGTATCACTGATCGACCCGCGAATAACTCCGGTTTGAGCAAATGAATGGACACAAAGAGCCGTTCCGACTAAGGCGGTTAGAATCTTGAACATTGTCTAGTTTAGTATCTTACTTTAATAGTAATCTGCTTCGGCTCATCACGCCGTTTTCATCCCATACTTGAATAGTATAAAGACCCGCTGGATTTCCATTTAAATTGAGTTCGAAACTCATTAAGTTAACAGCATTTTCAGCTACAACACGTCCGTCAAGAGTCAAAACACGATATCTTGAAAGTGTTGCAGGGCTTTTAACTGTAACTAGTCCGTTTTCAGATGGATTAGGATAAACCCCAATTTCGAAACCAGCAACTTCGCTAACACTATTGATTACTGATCCGCAATCACAAATGTGCGAGCCGAGATTTTCGAAAGTGTTTGCAAGCGTAGAGTCCCACTGAACACTGATGTCAAAGGCATCAATTGGATTTACATCTCCCGCTGTAACTGTAGCTTTACGTATCAATGTATGGTCAGTTGACCAAGCAGTCTCCAAATTCGCTGTCCAAGTAAATTCTGGGCCATTATTCCAACCACCACCATCACTTGGGTTACCTGGATCTTGACCAATCTTTCCAAAAACATCAACCACAACGTTTCCGGTAATTTTTCTCAAAACCAATGCGTCGTTTCCGTTAAAATAAAGAGCATTGTTAGTGTCATAAAGAGGACATAGGAAAACGTCTGCTTTTTCTTGCAACTCATCCCAAACTGGTGCTTCTTGACCAGTGCCATCAGGGTCACGCTTGTCTAATACAACAACATAAACACTTAATGCAGGCATGATTCCGACTAGATCTAATTTTTGATTGTTTGCAGCACTTGTTGCACCGTTCGAATATCGTTCAAGTCTGTAGCCAGAGAGGTCAACAGCGTTATTCGTAGGATTGTAGATTTCAACAGCCTTGTTGTTTGACCATCCTTCAATATATTCTGAAATAAAAATTTCATTGCAACCTTGCGCATTGGCAAGACTTACAGCAAACGCAAAAATCACAGAGAGTAATGTTGTTCTCATATCAAATAGTTTGAATTGTTTCAATGTGCGAAAATAAGAATTTAACGGGCTTGTTTCCACCCTTTGTTGAGGGTTATTCCATTGAATTAACAAATCAATAATCTGTTCAGATATTGGGAATCCGATTTTCTTTGGAGCTCAAAAGTCGAAAGATGGCGTAAAGGCTAAGCGTTTAAATCTTTTCCAAAGGATGGGAATACTAGCTATGTGAAGATTTGAGTTTTGACGATATGCCTGCAACCTTGTGGATAAATCATTCGTCTTGAGTGAAATGATACGGAATGAGGGTGTATTTTTCAGCAGAATTTGGAATTATTTAGCAGGGAAGCCTTTCGAAACTGCTGATTTCTCTGAATAATACATTATTTTAGAGCTCTGTTTTGAAAGACAGACTCATACCAACAAGACCGAATAACCTAATTGTGCCGATGAAATTTCTAAGGCATCTGCTTTTAGTTCTGCTGATAGGCAATTCTATTGCTTTGAACGCCAATCACATACTGGGAGGAGATTTAACGTACGAATGTGTAGGGGGAGATCAATACGTGTTTTCGCTCAACCTCTATGTGGACTGTTTTGGAGCAACAGCGGCTCCTATCGAAGAGAACCTATTCTTCCAGCCAGCTTGTGGATTCCTGTTTTCAGCAACTGCTGATTGGCAATCCACGATAGAAGTCTCGGATTTGTGTGCAACAGAAATCCCAAACTCAAGTTGCAACGGTGGATTTATTCCAGGAACCTGGTTGGTTTCTTATACCACTGATCCTATTACGCTTAGTGATGTATGCCCTTGGGAAATCACCTGGGCAGCTGGCGATTGGAATTATTTTGTCAATATGGACAATGCCGGTCTACCAACGGCTTTTTTCAGCACAACAATCGATTTAACCAACCCTCAATGTGGCGAGAGTGTTAATTTCAGCAATGCTTTGCACGTTCCTTATGTCTGCATGGGCGATGCTATCAGCTACGACATAGATATATCTAATCCTTCTGGTTATGACTTAACATTTAGCTTTACGGATGTTCTTACAACTGGCGGAGTTCCCGCTCCTTATGAAGGTGGATATTCTGGAGCAACACCAATTCCTGGCATCACAATAGATCCGGTAACTGGTCAAATAGATTTTACCGCTCCAATGCAAATTGGAACATTCTCCGTTGGTGTATTGGTTGAAATGTTTGATGCTGGCGTATTTGTTGGTTCTGTGATTGAAAGTATTGCCTTCGTTGTCAGACCTTGTGTTGTGGCGCCAACCGTATTCGATCCTGATGGAATTCTTGCCATTTCAGCGGGAGGAAACCAAATTTCAGCGGTTGAAGCGGAAGTCTGCGTTGGTGACTCAATCTGCATTGAAGTTCACGCTTCTAATCTCGATGCATTCAGAACAATCGAGCTTACTTCAGATTTTGAAGCACTTTATCCAGGGGCCACTTTTACGGTGACTGGAACTAACCCTGCGGTTGGTGAACTTTGCATGCTGGCTGACGCTAGTTATCCAGCCACATCTCTTATTACCATAGATGCCCTCGACGATAATTGTGCACCACCAGGAATGGATCAATTGCAAATTACCTTGCATGTTAGACCTAGCCTTATAACTGCATTCACGGATACCTTAACCTGTATTGGTAGCTTTATCGATCTGGATGTTCAAGGTGATGTGCTGTACGATTGGAACGTAATCAGCGGAGATCCAATCGATGTTCCCGCGAATTTTTCTTGTTTGAATTGTGGTGACCCAACCGTCTCTCCTGCAATAAGCACTGTATATCAGGTGATTGGGTCTAATGTTCCGGCACTTTGTAACCAGAGAGATACGATTACCGTGAACGTAGCCTTATCGGCGATTGATTCAATCAAAGTGAATGAATCATGCGCTGGAATGGACGGATCAATTGATTTTAGTGTATTGGTAGGCTCAGGGAATTATTCCTTCGATTGGTCTGGTCCGAATGGATTCTCAGAAATCACGGAAGATATTTCAGGTCTAGAGGGTGGACAGTATAGTGTTGATATTACTGACCTCGACATTCCTGCTTGCGACGCAACTTACGAGGTGTTCATTGACTCTACACCACCACCTAGTGGCATGCTTAATAACGACACTACCATTTGTGCTGGTCAATGCATTGATTTGGATTTTACCCTCACCGGTACTGGACCCTTTGATCTAACTATGGTTGGCATTGCCAATCAGATTGATGTCGCCGATGGATTCACTTTTAACGTTTGTCCTGCCGCAACCACTACATATACCTTGGTTTCAGTCACCGATGCAAACGTACCTTCGTGTAATACTGCCATAAATGACGATATCGTTGTTACTGTTCGACCAACTGTTACTGCTAACTTTAGTCCTCCTGCAAACATTTGCGCAGGTGAAGATATGGATTTGGTGCTGAACATTGATCAAGTCGGAAGCTACAATGTCACCTATGACGATGGTACGAATGTTGTCAATTTGGTTGGAGCTCAAGATGGAGATCTTATAAACGTTTCTCCAGCATTGACCACTACTTACACTGTCACATCGGTGTCCTATCAAAACGCTCCGAATTGTGCGAATACAACCCCTACAGCAGTCAGTTTGGTGGTGAACCCGATTCCAACAGCAGTATTGTCAGGTGCTGCATCGATTTGTGCTGGACAACAAGCAACACTCAGCTTTGAGCTTACCGGTAACGGGCCATTCGATGTTGATTGGGACGATTCAGTTGTAACAACAAACGAAGTTAATATCGCTGATGGCTACACGGTAAACGTCAGCCCCGCAGCTACTACTACCTATTGCATCACAAGTATTGGAGACAACTCAACTCCGGCATGTTCCCAATTGGTGAACAGCTGTGTTGATATTACAGTGAATCCACTTCCAACAGCGGGCTTAACACAAGACGCTACCATTTGCAATGGCTCTGATGTAGATCTGGAATTCGAGCTCAATGGTACTGGTCCATTTGATGTTGAGTACACCGTAAGTGTAGGCGCAAATGTCATACTAAATGGTATTGCTGACGGATATCTTGAAAACGTAAGTCCAATCGTAAATACTACCTATTGCATTATTGGCTTAACTGATTCCAATACTCCTCAATGCAGCGCTGTAGTAAACGAATGTGTTGATATTACAGTAAATACATTACCAACTCTTGATATTGATGGCAGCTCTAACATTTGCGAAGATCAATGTGTAGATATTCCATTAGTCATTACAGGAGCAGGTCCTTTTAATGTAGAGTGGGAAATTGAATTGGTAAGTGACGGAACGATCACCCCGCAGCCTGACTTGGTGGGAGTTAGCAATGGTGATTTACACAATGTTTGTGCTTCAGAATCGATAATTGTTCGAGCGACCTCTATCAGCGACAACAATAATCCTACTTGTACGGCAATAGTCGATACAGAATACACAATTACGGTTGTTGAATATAGCACAGTAGTGCTTTCTGGTGACAGTACCATTTGTGCTGGTGGAGATGGTGAGTTGATATTGACTATAGAAGGGATGGGCGGCCCATACAATATAGACTTGGATGATGGCTTAGGAAATATCACCAATGTTGTTGGTGTAGTTCCCGGTGATTTAAATATTGATAACGAGTATGTGGTTCTTGTGAACCCTGCAGCAACATCGACCTATTCTGTCGTCTTGTTCACTGATGCAAGTAACAGTTGTGTTCAGTTCTCTGGAACAGCTACCATAACTGTAGCTCCGATTCCAGTCGCTGTTTTCACGGCAGATGCACAAATTTGTCCGGGCGATAATGTGGATTTGGATTTGGGATTAACTGGTATTGGGCCATTCGACATTACTATTAATGATGGCACCGCTGACGATGTGGTTATCGGAGCTTTAGATGGAGATGTATACAATGTATCACCTGCTGTGACAACGACATACACGTTGACTTCTGTAACCGACATGGGCAGTAATGCAGAGTGTGAAGCATTGCCCGCTATCGATGTGGTTGTATCTCTATTGGTTACACCTCAAGCTACTAATATTGACACCATTTGTGATGGAACAGGAGAGTTTTATCAAATCTACTTTGAAATAACAGGTGGGAATTCTGCTACTTACAGTGTTTCTGAAACTGGCGTAGGAGCTGGAGTTCTCAATGCAGTTGCACCTTTCGATTATTTGAGTGATTTTATCCCTTCGGGTCAAGGCGCTTCATTTGACATTCAAGATGGTGATGGTTGTGGAGCAACGACTCTTACTATTGACCCATATTCTTGTCCAGTGATTACTGACGCTGGAACCATGGACCCCGTGGCGATTGATGCCTGTGAATCTGAAGTGGCTTTAGGAATTTGGAATAACGATGAAACGCTAGATGCCAATGACCAGGTGATGTTTGTGCTGCATACTGATGCCACTGCAAACCTCGGACAGGTATTGGCACTTGACTGCGATGATCCTGGTTTCAACGATGCGGATACCCCACTCGTTTTCGGAAATGGTGTTGGTGAAGTTGAATTTGAAACTACCTATTACATTTCTGCTGTAGCAGGCAATGATGATGGCACGGGCGATTGCGTTGACCTCAATCATGTGAATATATCGGTTGCCATTGGAACACCTGTTGTCTTCCACGAAGAACCAGAAGCCGATTTAAGTGGCGGAGAGATTCTATGTGCAGGAGATTCTACACTATTAAGTATTGATTTCACAGGAATTGGCCCTTGGACCTTTACCTATGCCATCGATGCGGTAGATCAAGCACCAATTGTGACAGCACTTGATCCATACACTTTTTATGTGCAACAGAACGGTGACTATACTTTAACCGCCGTATCGAATGCACTTTGCACAGGAACAACATCTGGAAATGCGCTAGTTTCTGTGAATCCACTTCCTACAGTATTGCTCGGCCCCGACGGAGAGATTTGTGCTGGCGATGGCTACGATTTGACACTTGACCTTACCGGAACTCCGAATTGGAGTATCGATTTGGTTCAACAGGATGAGTTTGGACTTGAAGTGGCAACAACCAATTATGTTGCGGCAGCAACACCTTTTGACATTAACCTCACCGAAGAAGGCGACTACTATGTTACTCAGATTACGGACGGCAACGGTTGTGTTCTTGAAGACGATAGCCCTTTGGTGAATTTGATTGTAAACGTACTTCCAGAAGCTTTGATCACAATGCCTGACACATCAATTTGTGAAGGGCAATTTGTCGACATTCCAATTCAATTGTTCGGCAACGGTCCTTGGGATGTTGTGTTGGGATTAGATGCCGCACCTCAGCCTTCAGTGAATGAAGTGAATGATACTTTAATCTACACAACCAATCTACCCGAACTTGTTGAAATACTGCAAATTACGGATGCAAATAACTGCCAAGGATTAGCCGGGGCAAGTGTTCAAGTGACTACAATTGCCATTCCTTTAGCTGATGCCGGTCCTGACGTCACAATTTGTTCAAATGTAGATGTCGTCATCGGAACCGCTGCTGTTCCAGGTTTAAGCTACTCGTGGACACAACCAAGTACGGAACTTTCGGACGATGCAATAGCTCAGCCTACCTTCAACGCAGAGAACACTACAGCTTTACCCGGTGTAATTAATCTTGTCTTGACAGTCTCTGAAGGAAACTGCTTTGCCACCGACGATGTTGATGTTACAGTAGATCCAGAACCAATTGCAAATGCTGGACCTGATCAAACGATTTGTTATGGTGAAACAGCCGATCTTGCTGCTTCTGGTGGAATTGCTTGTGTTTGGGACCCGAGCCCTTCATTAGATGATGCCGCAATTTGCAATCCTACGGTAACAACACTGCTTACAGAAACCTTCACAGTGCAAATTGAAGGGGCAAACGGTTGTTTTGCGACTGACGATGTAACCATTACAGTGCCTGAAGAATTGGTTCTTACAATAACCGATTCAAGTCCTGAAGTGTGTTTCGGATTATGCGATGGATTTATTGATTCTGAAGGAGAGGGAGGGATAGAGCCTTACACAATTACTTTAACGTACCCCGATTTAACAACTGCTATAGGTGTTGACTTTACTGACCTTTGCGCTGGAGATTATACGGTGACTTTAGAGGATGCCGTTGGTTGCACAGTTGATGAGTTGGTTCAAATACTTGAACTTCCTGAATATGTATTCGATGGTGTTGTGGATAGTGGAAACGTCTGTTTTGGAGAAAGCGACGCAAGTATTACGCTTACGTCTGCACAGGCGGTTGAATATAGCATTGATGGGGGAGTAGCTGAATTGCCAAATCTACCGGGAGGGCATGTGTTTGACGGACTTCCTGCTGGAGATTATGATGTGACCGCAACTGACGCCGTAGGGTGTACAGTGACAGAAAATGTTATCATTGGCACATTCCCACAAATCAATTTTGAAGTGGATGAGGATGCTATAGTTGCTTGTTATCAAGTACCGGTTGACTTAGGAGCAGAGGCTCTTGGAGGATCTGGAGTATTCGATTATTTCTGGATGACAGAAGCTGAAACAGCCTTCGATACAGGCCAACAAATCAGCTTTATTCCTACAGATGAAATTGTACTGTTGAGTTATGCTATTGACGATAACGGTTGTGGTTCAGACACTTTGAGTGTTGAAATCACATTCCCGCCTCCTTTTGAGGCAACCTTGACCCCTTCTATCACACAGTTTATCTGTCAAGGAGAATCAATTACTCTTTCAGTTGAGGCAAGTGGTGGAAATGGATTCCCAGCGCCAGAGTGGATAGGCATCTATGCAAACGAAATTGTAAGTAATCAATTGAGCTTTACAATTACTCCTGAAGATGATGAGCTTTATGAAGTTACTATCACCGATGGCTGCACTCAGCCATTAATTGATACAGTTTCTGTTGTTGTGATGGATATTCCCAACGTTCAAATTGGATATACGGGCGACAATGGATGTTTCCCTGTTGAGGTTCAACTGATCAATGAAACAGAGTCAAACATGATTGCTTCATGCGAGTGGTCATTGGGAGATGGCACAATCCTACCTGCATGTATTGACACGGTGAATTATGTATATTCTACCCCAGGTTCATACGAGGTAGCATTGACCATAACCTCCAATCAAGGCTGCTCTGCTACTGGAACATTAGCGCAAGACATTGAAGTTTATCCTTATCCTGATGCGAATTTCTCTTGGGAGCCACTACCTCCAAATATTTTGGAGAATGAAATTCAGTTCATCAATCAAACATCATTAGGAAGCACCTTTGAATGGGATTTTGGAATCTTAGGATCCTCTAACCTTCCGAATCCAACAATCTCATTGCCGCTGAGAGACCAAGGATTTTACCCTGTTTGCTTAATTGCTACGAGTATTTACGGCTGTACAGACACCATTTGCCAAGTAGTAGACATGGAGAGTATCCTATTACTCTATGTGCCTACCGCATTCACTCCTGATGGTGATGGAATCAATGATGTTTTCTATCCAGTCGTTTCGGGAATATCGCAAGATGACTACACGTTCAGAATCTTCGACCGTTGGGGAAATCTAGTCTTTGAATCAAACATTATAGATGAACCTTGGCTGGGGAATTATGATGGAGGTGAACACTATGTCCAAAACGATGTATTCGTTTGGCAAATGAAGTGTAAACTATTAGATTCAGGTGACAACAAGGAATACTTCGGTCGAGTCACATTAGTTCGATAGTAAAACTGAACAATCTTGAGCTTCCAATAGTTAGGGTATTAGAGTAAAGTGTTGTATAGTCTATAAGGGATGTTAATACCTAACTTTGCCAACCCCGAATCCTATTTTTATGAGAAAATATTTCGTGCTTTTATTTGCTCTTGCAATTTTTGGAGCAAATGCCCAAGATGACGCCCACCCATGCGGTCAAGTTCATCAGACAGAAGCGTTTTTTGAATCCCATCCAGAATATCTTCAAGATGCACAAAGAGCAGAGCAAGATTTAGAAGAGTATACTCAAGAGTATGTTGCCAACGATCAAGATGGGCAGCGGGGAACGGTATATTACATTCCCGTCGTTTTTCATGTAATTCATGAAGGAGGTGACGAGAATATATCTGATGATCAAATAGCAGATGCAATAGATGTTCTAAACCGTGACTTTAGGTTAGAAAATACTGATGCATTGAGTGTAATGTCTGAATTTGCTGATATCACCGCTGACATTGAAATCGAATTCCGATTAGCTCAAAGAGATCCCAACGGAGACTGTACCCGTGGAATAAATAGAATCTATAGCCCACTTACGAATCAAGGAGATTCAGAAATGAAATCCTTGATTCAATGGCCACGCAATAAATACTTGAATGTATGGACATGTGCATATGCCGGCGGAGCAGCAGGCTACACATTAAAGCCAGGCTCTGTTAATGGCAATTGGGGAGCGGCTATTGATGGAATCGTACTTCTACACACATATACAGGTTCATTCGGAACGAGCTCAGTGAGCCGATCTAGAACGCTTACACATGAAGTTGGACATTGGCTAAACCTCGATCATTGCTGGGGACCTACGAACGACCCTGGGTTAGATAGCAATTGCAATTTTGATGATCAGGTGAATGACACTCCAAATTCAATCGGATGGTCAAGCTGTTCTCTAGGAGGATCTTCTTGTAGCAATGTGAACAACATTGAAAACTATATGGAGTATGCCAGTTGCAGAAAAATGTTTACGGCTGGACAAAGCTCTAGAATGAGAGCAGCTCTTACTTCAGGAATAGCACAAAGAAACCAGTTGATTACTACCTCAAATCATATTGCTACAGGAATTCTTCAAGCTGAAGACCTCTTGTGCGCCGTTGATTTCGATGCATCCAGAAATGTTGTTTGTATAGGAGAGGAAATTGAGTTTAATGACGGATCTTTTCATGGTGTCAATGAGTGGACATGGAATTTTGGAGATAACACCTCTATATCAGGAACTGATCCCGAAGAATTTGAGAATCCAATTCATAGTTATGACCAAGCAGGAATCTATTCTGTGAGTTTGCTTGCTGCTAACGGTTCCGATGAGGAATTACTGATTAAAGACAACTACATAGTTGTATTAGACTCAGCTGAATTGGATATGCCATTCTCAAGAAGCTTCGAATTGGGAGAACAAGATAACACATGGTTCATTCAAGATGATGATGGTGATGAGTTGTGGGAGGAAAGCACTGTCGCTGCTTATACTGGAGATAGAAGCATGCGATTGAGGAATTACAATGCACCATTAGTAGGCACTAAAGATGCTTTCCAAAGCTCGACTTTTGATATGAGCGGGTATGATGCTGTGTATATCTCATACAAGTGGGCTTTTGCAACAAGGAATACCGAGACCGACGATCGATTAAGGGTATACATCTCGACGAATTGTGGGGACAATTGGATCTTGAAAAAGCTCCATAGAGGCTTTAATGATTTGCCAACTGCTCCTTCACACAATGGATCATTCGTGCCATCCGGTACAGCTGAATGGTCAGAAAATGAGATTGTAATAAATGCAGGCTCACAATTGGTGAGCTCTTTCAGAATTCAATTTGAATTTGAAAATTATGGAGGAAATAACCTCTACATCGATGATATTAATATCACTGGACTGACGACAGTTGGTGTTGAAGAGTTAGCACAGCAAGGACTCATTGGACTGCAGGTTTATCCAAACCCGACCAATTCTGTAGTAAACCTAGCTTTTGATTTGGTTAAAGCCGATAGAATTGAAGTTGCATTCCGCGATATGACAGGACGATTGGTTCAGCAACCAACAATAAAAACCCTTCCTGCGGGATCTTACAATGAGGAATTAAATGTTTCTGGTTTAGCTGCTGGAGTCTATATTATGGAAATTCGCACATCCAAGGCTAGACAGTCGAAACGCCTTGTGGTAGAATAAAACACTATGATTTTTTAGAGTAGATAGGCTGGGATTTCCAGCCTTTTTACGTTGATGGGAATTCTCACTCTTTTACTATTCTTAATGATTGTGAGTTCCCTGAATCATCTTTTAGTTCAAGGAAATAGATGCCTGAATCTGCTGGAAGTGTGAGTTCAGTGTCCTTATTGTTAATCCTTCCTTGATTCAACTGACGCCCACGACAATCCAACTTCCTGTATCATAAATGCGGTCGCTTAATCCTAAAATTCTGAACTTACCCGAACTGGGATTAAGATTGACTGCAATCGCTTTTAAAGACTTCGCTTCGATTTTATAGACATTACAGGATAGTGTAGGGTTCTGTTCGCGTCACTCAAACCATAGTTCGGATATACGATCACTTCGAATTTAAAGCAAAAAAAAGAGCCACACAGGTGGCTCTTTTCATTGTTGTACTGCAATTAATTACATGTCTTTTGATCCTACCATAATAGAAACACATCCTTCATGAATCAAGGTGCTTGCTGTTTCAGTTTCAGGAACTCGTATTCTAACAATTAGCTGCTGTGTAGAAGCGACTTTGAAATCGAATAGATTTCCTTTGTCAGAACCATCATCGCTGTGGTTGGTGTATATCATTTGCTCTGAAGTATCAAGCACTTCAAATTCAACTTCGCCAAGAATCGGGTGCCCGCAAATTAGGAGTCTATAATCTTTGTCATCATAGAACGTAAGAAGCAACTCGGCTTCATCACCTGGAATCAATACAGCGCTGTTAAAGCTGTCATTTTGTGAATATCCATCCAATTGCGGTAGGCATTTTTTCTTTGTAAAACTCCTGCACTGAGCTGAACTTAGTAGTGGAGCAATAAGAAGTATTGGAAGGAGGATCTTGAAGAATTTCATAGTCCTTTAATTTTCTAGTTCTATTTACTTAGTGTATTTATCTCTGATGGTATGAATCTTCTCCGTGATAAGAGCAAGTGTTTCATCGCTCATAACAACTTCAGAAGAACCACCTATAACAGTTGTACCTGAATTGTCTGTAGAAGTTTCAGTTTTACCCTTATTTATTTCTACTCCAGCGTATGCAGCTGCCATTTCGTTGACATCTTTCTTTACTTCAGTAAGGATATCACTAGCTTCATAACTGTCAAGCAGCTTCTTAAGGTCTTCAATAGCATATTTTTGCTCAGCAACTCTTTGGCGGAGTTCTGGAGTCTTAGCAGACAAATGTGCCGTTGCTAAATGCAGTCCTTCAAACCATCCACCAGCAATAATCAAAGCAAGTAAATCTTCCCGATCTGCTTTCTTTAGGTAGATGTCAAGTGAGAAATATGTTTCGCTAACGATGTTGAGAACAGAATCTCTGTCTCCCATGTGTGCGTTCAAACGCTCATAGATATTGCTGTCTATAGCACCCTCAATTCCGAGTTCGGTACACAACTTTTGCACTGCGCTCAAATAAAGAATAGCTTCATGATCTTGGTCGAACATGCTGCTATAGCTTAAATCAGCTCCATAAATCCCAAGATTCAATGCTTGTTGACTTGAAGTATTGTAATTGCTCAAGCCACTAACACTATTCATTAGCTCTTTGTCAAAATTAGCTCCTGCTTTCTTGATCAGAGAAGCCATCGACATCGGAGATGGGATGGTATAAAGAATTTTCCTTATCTGTTCTTTTTTGAAATCATCTTGCTCATTAGTGGTCTCAGAAATAGTTTCTGTGCTTTCATTGCCATCTCCAGTCACACAAGAGTGTAGTAGAATAGCGCATCCGAGAGCCAGGGGGAGGACCAATAGACGGATCTTTTTCTTCATGTTTTTTTAATTGTTGAAGGTGTTAATTGCCCTTCTTCGCTTTAGAGTGAAATTAGGAAGGACCTTCTCTAGTACGGGAGTTGATAATAAAAGTTATACAAAACGCGATGTTAATTGATGAATGTGAAAAAAAACTGGCTCAATGTGCCTCCAACCAATTGTTTCCGACACCGACATCAACTTTAAGTGGTACAATAAGTTTAAAGGCGTTCTGCATTTTGTCAATTACCATTTCCTTCAATTCTTCGAGTTCAGAGAGATGAGCGTCAAAAACCAATTCATCGTGCACCTGAAGTATCATCTTACTCTTCATAGATTTTTGTTTCATAGCAAGATGCATATCAATCATGGCCTTTTTAATGATATCTGCTGCAGAGCCTTGAATAGGAGCATTGATGGCGTTGCGTTCTGCAAATCCACGGACAATGGCATTGTTTGAATTGATGTCCTTTAAATAGCGACGTCTTCCCATCACTGTCTCGACATATCCATGTTCTTTCGCGAATTCAACACTTGTGGAGATGTAGTTCTTGATTCCAGCATACTCGTTGAAGTAATGATCGATGATGTCTTTGGCTTCTCCCCGCGAAATATTCAAATTTTGTGAAAGCCCGAAAGCCGTCTGACCATAAATGATTCCGAAGTTCACAGCTTTGGCTTTACTTCTCATTTCTCGGTCAACATCAGCTAAATTGACGCCAAACACGCGGGCTGCAGTTGCAGCATGGATGTCTTCCCCCTGTTGAAAGGCTTCAATCATGTGCTTGTCTTTACTCAATGCTGCAATTATTCTCAGTTCAACCTGAGAGTAATCTGCCGACAACAGCGTAAATTCTTCAGACCTTGGAATGAAAGCTTTTCGTATTTCACGACCTTTTTCTGTTCGAATCGGGATGTTCTGCAAATTTGGATTGTTGGAACTCAATCGCCCGGTAGCAGCAACTGTTTGCATAAAGGAGGAGTGAATTCTACCAGTCACCGGATTGAGCATTTCTGGAAGTGGATCGACATAAGTCGACTTCAATTTCTTGAGCTGTCGGTATTCTAGAATCTTTGGTATGATTGGATGCTCATCAACCAACTTAGACAGCACGTCTTCTGAAGTTGATGATTGTCCCGATTTCGTTTTCTTGATCTTCCCGCCAATATTCAGTTTGTCGTAAATAACTGGGCCGAGCTGTTTCGGAGAGTCAATATTGAACGTTATCCCAGCCAATTCTATGATGTCTTTCTCCAGAACGATGATTTCAGTTTCCAACTCCTTGCTGAAATTATTCAAATGATCAGCATCCAATGTAATGCCTTCCAATTCCATATTTGCCAGCACTCTCACCAAAGGAATTTCAATGTTATTGAAGAGATCTTCTAATCCTGCGGCTTTCAACTCTGGCTCGAAACAATTCTTGAGCTGTAAGGTGATGTCAGCATCTTCACCGGCGTATTCAACGATTTCTTGAGGCGATAAGTCGGCCATGCTTCCTTGGTCCTTCCCCTTTTTTCCGATAAGACTTTCGATAGAAACAGGACGATAGTTCAAATATGTTTCCGCAAGTAAATCCATGTTGTGCTTCATATCTGGATTAATCAGATAATGTGCGATCATAGTATCGAAGACTGAAGCGCTGATGTCGATATTGTATTTTCGCATCACCTTGTAATCGTACTTGAAATTTTGTGCGATGATGCTTTTTGAATTGTCTTCCAACACTGATTTGAACAAATTCAAAATGCTGACTTTTTCTTCGTGACTTCCCAAAACCGGTACGTACCAAGCTTCTTTCGGGGTGATAGAGAAAGACATACCCACAATTTCAGCTTGAATAGGGTCGAGTCCTGTGGTTTCAGTATCGAAACTGAATTCCTTTGACTTGGAGAGAGTAGCGACTAGTTTTTGCAATTCCTCAGGAGAATCAACAAGGGTATAGTTGTGTTTTATGTCAGCAATTGTTTTCAATTCAACAGGAGCCTCCACAGCTTCTGGAGTTTGAGTTTTTCCGCTTAAATCTGGCTTGGAAACTTCTTCTTCGCTATTTCCAAAGATGCTCATTTGTCCATTCGAAGGTATTTGTTCAAGCACTTGAAGATCTTCGTTGAGTAATCTTTTAGCCAGTGTTCTGAACTCCAATTCGGCCAAGACTTCTCTCAGAGCATCTTTATTCATCTCCTCAACAATGAGGGCATTCTCATCTAATTTGATGGGTACATCAAGGATAATTGTCGCTAACAACTTCGAAAGAATTGCCTGCTCAGCGTAGGTTTCAACATTCTCCTTTTGCTTTCCTTTCAGCTTATCGGCATTTTCCAAGACATTCTCCAAAGTGTCGAATTCCTTGAGCAACTTTGCCGCTGTTTTCTGGCCAATACCGGGAATTCCTGGGATGTTGTCGACCTTATCACCCATCAAACCCAACATGTCAATGACTTGCAGCGCATTTGAAATTCCGAATTTCTCGCAAACCTCTTTTTCTCCCCAAACTTCGGCCCCATTTCCGCTTCTGCTCGGCTTATACATGAATACATTATCTCCAACAAGTTGACCGTAATCTTTGTCAGGAGTCATCATATAAGTGACGAATCCCATTTCTTTCGCTTGGTGAGATAGTGTTCCAATAACGTCATCAGCTTCATAACCATCTACCATTAAAACAGGAATATTGAAAGCCTCAACGACCCGTTTATGTAAGGAACTGACAGCTTGATGTCTTCCGGTGTTGCTTCACGGTTGGCCTTGTATTCCGGATAGATTGCTGTCCTAATTTTTTCTTTAGGAGGATCCATTACCACTGCGATATGAGTGGGTTTCTCCTTGCTTAGAATTTCTATTAGGGTATTGGTAAATCCAAAGACCGCAGAAGTATTCTGTCCTTTTGAATTGATTCTTGGATTGGCAATAAATGCATAGTAAGCTCTGTAAATCAGGGCATAAGCATCTAGTAAAAATAATTTTTTATCTGCTGGATCTGTCATGGTCTCTGAATAGGCCATGAATTTAGACAATTCCGCTCAGGATAAAGGAAGGAGATTACTTGCGGATGCTTTTTTTATAGATGGGAACGGTAGAACAGGGCTCACCATACATCAAGCTGCGAACAACAGGTTTTAATTTTGAGCTTAAAATCATGAATGCTGAAGGGGAAACGTATTTATCTGAACATCCCTTGATTACCACTCGAGCATCGACGAAATTTTGAGGCTCGACGCTTCTTAGACTTTC
>Ga0222674_1000341_pt1 | contig 18674 bp, 21 predicted proteins | sample AntAcemetagen866_FD_179804 | JGI IMG/M metagenome (GOLD analysis project Ga0222674, IMG submission 179804) | Saline water microbial communities from Ace Lake, Antarctica - #866 | ecosystem: Environmental > Aquatic > Non-marine Saline and Alkaline > Saline | place: Antarctica: Ace Lake...
GCAGCAATCCCAAGGTATGCGGAACTTACAACATATGCGAAACCAACCTTTCGCATATGAGTTTTGAGGCTAATTTTGCCGACTTATGACGGGATACCGTTCCGCTCAGCCCTACGTCCCGGGTGGCAGGAAAACCAACCGGTCACCTTCATGACCGATGGTGGTGATACCGTCCAAAACATCGCCCGCGATATGGCTCCGGCGTCCGAGCATATTCTTGACTGGTTCCACATTACCATGCGCATCACCGTCATGCAGCAATATGTGAAGGGGGTCAGCCACCCAAACCCGGATGAAGGCACCGATCTGGCCCGTTTGCTGCGACAAATCAAAGGCTATTTGTGGAACGGGAACCTGCATGACGGTCAGGTTGCTATTGACGACCTGGTCATGGATCTCGACGAGATAGAGACAGACTACGCCAGCATCAAAGCCTTGCGCAAAGCGGCATCAGAATTCCAGACCTACATCAACAATAACGCAGGCATGATCCCCAACTACGCGGAACGCCGTCGCCAAGGCGAGCGCGTTTCCACAGGATTTGTCGAAAGCACCGTCAACACCGTCGTCGGCAAACGCTTCTGCAAACGTCAGCAAATGCGGTGGTCAAAAACCGGCGCACACCTCATGCTGCAGACCCGCACGCGGACCCTCGATGGCACCCTGCGCCAGAAGTTCGAGCAGTGGTATCCGGGAATGAAAACCAAATCCGAAGACCGGAAAGCAGCCTGATTGCCCCACACTTTTTCGTACTCTCCTGTAAGCGCAGATTCCGAGCACCAGCGCCAAATATGCTGTGGGTCAGCGACTTTACCTATGTCTCAACGTGGCAAGGATTTGTTTACGTCGCCTTCGTGATCGATACCTTCGCAAACCGCATTGTCGGCTGGAAAGCGTCGCGATCTGCCAAGACAGATTTTGTCCTGGATGCGTTGGAACAGGCGCTTTATGCCCGCCGTCCAACCTATCAGAGCGGACTTATTCATCATAGCGACCGCCCCTCTCACGGTTTGCCATGCAAACCGTTGCCGGGCAACGGGACGGGCAATACGTGTCTATTCGCTACACCGAGCGCTTGGCAAAGGCGGGTATTGAGCCATCCGTTGGCAGCGTCGGAGATGCCTATGACAACGCTTTGGCCGAGACCATCAACGGTCTTTACAAAACCGAGGTTATCCGGCGGCGCAGTTCATGGAAAACCATGGAGGAGGTCGAGTTGGAAACGCTGAAGTGGGTCGATTGGTTCAACAACAGGCGCCTGCTTGAGCCCATCGGAAATATCCCACCCGCAGAGGCAGAGGAGGCCTTCTATGCAAACTTGAACACACTCGATATGGTCGCGTAACACGGACTAATTGGTCTCCGGTGAAACCGGGGCGGTTCAGTTCAAACCAGCGCCCGGCCGTCCACCGGATCGCCCATGTCGCGGACGAAGTCAAACCAGCCCCCATGCCCGTTGCACGCGGGGTCAAACCCCATGAACACGTCTTGGCGGGCTTCTTCGCGGGTTTTGTATTTCCTGCGTCATCGCTGCTCTGAATAGCCGCCCGGACCTTCGGCGTGGTCGTCGCTTGCTTATGAAGATGGATCAGCATGGTGGTCCCCCGTCCCGTTTGGCGGGAAAACAGTCCCCCGGACTGTTTTCTGGCCCGCCGCACTCCCTCAGAACTGATCTTGACATGAACAGGGCAGATCGCCGAGGGGATATGTGATCATCCGGGATGGAACAGCTAAATAGATGTGTTGACTATTCAACGATTTTTATGCACAAGATCTGAACCTTAACCCTCAACTTGACCGCCATAATGTGGCCCTTCGGTGGGCGGCGATATTGTCAGTCAGCAATTCCGGTCGCGAGACCGATAGCAAAAATGGAAACATTTGATCCGTGCCGTTCTTCCGCGCGCCCGAAAAGCTAGTCTACTTCGCGCATGTTCCCAAATGTGCCGGCTCTGCGGTCGAGCATTATCTTCGCCAGAGATTTGGCGGTTTGGGGTTTGCTGATGAGCACTTCTTTTCCTTGCCAAATTCCCTGCAATGGTCGCGGAGTTCGGCGCAACATGTGCCGGTCAGCATTCTGGACCGGCTGTTTCCATCGGGTTTCTTCGACGCCTCCTTTGCGGTTGTGCGCCATCCGGTCGACCGGTTGGTTTCCGAGTTCCACTATCTTCGCGACCACCTCCTGCGGATCGACCCGAGCGAAAGTTTTTCTTCTTGGCTCTCCCAAATAGACGGCGCCCTTGCGACGACCCCTTGGCTTTACGACAACCACCTCAGGCCGATGACCGAGATGGTGCCTGTCGGGGCCACCGTTTTCCGGCTCGAAGACGGGCTGGAGTGGATCATTCCCTATCTGGACGCCCTGGTTGGCTCCAGTGACCATAGCTTGCAGTTCGCCCGGGTCCTGACCCGTGATGCGTCGATCCCAAAGGTCGTCCCCACGGCATGCGACATCGCGACGATCGAGCGGATTTACAGGCGGGATTTCGACCGATTCGGCTATGATCTGGATTCAGCGCCCGCTGTCGTACCGTCGTCGGTCGCGCTTCAGCCCATGGCCGCTGCGCGTCCCGATCGAAGCGCCTTGGCGACAAAGTTTCGTGACACTGGGCTTGGATATTTCAAGGATGGAAATATGCCTGAGGCATACGCTAACTTTCGCTTCGCACTGAACTGCGCGCCGGATGACGCGCAAACCCATGCTTTGATCGCCAGTACCGCCTTGCGATTGGGCGCGCTCCATCTGGCCTTGGATCATGCAGCTAAAGCTTTGGACCAGCAGCCTGACCAGTTGGACGCGCTATTGGTAATGGCGGGTGCACGGCTCAGGCTGAAACACGCCAAGGCGCGCGCGAGTGTCGAGGTCCTCATGCCCTTCGAGCAGCTGGGCGATTTCCGTTCTCTACTACGGATGGCCGTCGAGACCGCTGAAGGTAATTACGAAGCGACATTGGTCGACATCGCCGATTATACTGAAAACCACCCTCAAGATATTTTTGCGAAAGAGTTGCTGGGCGAAACCTTCCGCGCCTTGTGCGAAAGTCCGGACCAAGACCGGTTTCAACAGTTTCTCGATGGGGTCGGTGTCTTGGCGGATGAGGGAATTGCGCTGCCGCTGGACAAGCCGGATGCAGGGCAAGCGGCCTGCGTCGACATCATCATCCCGGTCTACAATTCCCTTGGTGATATGCAGAACTGTCTCAGGTCGATCCGCCGTTGTTCGTCCAGTGCCATCCACAAGATCATTCTCGTAGATGATTTCTCATCGGTCGAAACAGCGGCTTGGCTGGCTGATTACCGGGAGCGTCACGATGACGTGCTCTTATTGCGCAACGCCGAAAACCTTGGTTTTACTCGTGCCGTGATGGCAGGCGTTGGCGAAAGCAAGGCAACCTATATGCTTTTCCTTAATAGCGACACCGAGGTCACCTCGGATTGGCTGGACGGGATGCTGCAAGCGATGCGCGCAGGACCACAGACCGCTCTGGTTGGCCCCCTGTCTAATAACGCTTTTTATCAGTCGATCCGCCCTGCCTCGCAGGGCGAGTCCGAAGACCCTTTGGGCCGCAGCCCCGACGACTTCGCCGCATTGGTCCGGACATTTACGAGACGCGCCTTTCCGCGCGTGCCCTTCCTTTCGGGCTTTTGCCTGCTTGTCCACCGCGGGGCCTTTGACCGCGCAGGCGGCCTTGATTCTGAGGCCTTTCCTTATGGATATTGGGAGGTTCAGGACCTTGGCCTGAACCTCACCGACCTTGGTTATGACTCGGTCATTGCAGATAACGTTTATGTTCACCACGAAGGAAGTGGCAGCATCAACAAGGCGCGCCGCGACAGCCTGACGCTCGCAGGTAAAGCCCAAATGTTTGAACGCCATTCAGCCCTACGCGTCCTCATCGCCGAAGCCGTCAGCGCGATGGAGCCCGAGGTGGCCCGTTTCGTTGCCTGCTGGGGGGCAAAGGAAGACTTGTTGAAGTTCGGCGTAAAGCAACCGCAGCTAGACCGGGCCGCGTTAGTTTTCGGTCCTGTGGTCGAGCAAAGATGTCTAAAATACCCGCCGGGATCGATGGCTGGACAGGAACTCTGTTTGTTTGTGACCCACTGCCCGCTCGGAGCGCCGCATGATTATACGCTGGCCTATTTGTCGGAACTCAAGCGGGCAGGTCTGCTAGTCATCGTCTGTCTGGTGGTGGAGGATCTGGCGATCCCGGTTGCCGATAGCCTTATGGAACTGGCCGACGGTGTGCTTCTGCGAAAAAATGGCGGTTACGATTTTGGGGCTTGGGCCGACCTTCTGCGGCAGTTCCCGCAGGCTTGGGGGGCTGGCCGGCTTTACTTTGCCAATGACAGCATCCTTGGGCCTTTTAAGTCTCTTGGCCCCATCATCGACAGCATCCGTGACAGCAATGCAGGGTTCTTCGCACTCAGCGAATGCACGACGACAAACCTGCATATGCAGAGCTTCTTCTTCGGCTGGAATCAAGCCAATCTTGCCTCAGGCGTCTTGCGTCGGTTCTGGCAAGATGTGGGCAATTTCCAAACCAAAGCTGACGTTATCCTGAACTACGAATTTGGCATTTCGCCGCTCTGCACTGAACTGAACGACACCACCCAACAGATCATGTTTGGCTTTCAGAAAATCTTTGGGTGTTCACCTGCGGAACTGTCGGGCGTGAACCCCACCCATCATGGCTGGAAGTTGCTTTTGGCGGTAGGATTTCCCTTCGTTAAGGCCGACCTTTTGCGAGATGGCGTGGCCAATGTGGACAGCAACGACTGGGAAAGCGTCTTCGCGGCACAGGGTGCCGATACCGAGGCGCTTCATCGCTGCATCGAGGTGTCAAGGATCAACCGTCTGGATATTGGGAGGGTGGATGGCTCTTTGATTGAAGGCTGATTGGCCGATTGCTGCGAGCCGTGGCCCACGAAATCCCTTTTCCAGTCGTGCCAGTCTAGCCTCAAACGGTCGCGGGACAGGTCGGATTGATGTTCGGGCCGCCCTCTGGCCATAGTGCGCCACGCATTGTGGGCGCATCGGCGCGGTCTCTCCCAAGAAATACGCGAGTTTGTGCAAGGGTTAGGCTACTGCGCTTTTTGATAAATAGTGGTATACTGAGATTCCTTTGGAAGCCGAATTTGAGGTCTTGACGCTTGTGCGTGGAACGATTCATCTACGGGTATGATTTGTCCCGGTTTTCTTTCTGCAGCGGAACGCCTTGATCGTAAGCATCAACGCAGTTGCATTTGTTTTTTGATGCGCTTCGCTATTTTGGCCGCCTTGGGGTCGTCCAATTCGGAGAGTTCTTCGACGATAAGAGCTTGGTGGGCCTGATTTTCCAAGGCAAAGCGGCCGGTTATGACAATAATCTCCTCATCTGCTATGGCAAGAAGCGCCCGAATGATCTGACTGGTTGGGTTTCTTCGGAACTCGGCTAGCAGATCAGCTCTTGCGACGTGATGGCCCAGGTTTCCAGTTGTAACCAATGCTGCTCGCCGTACTGAAAGGTCTGGATCAGTGAGGCCTGTTTCCAGAATGTTTAGCGGCGGATTTGCTGCTTGTACCAGGGTGAATGCCAGCGCGCGTACTGTCGGTGCTTCATGTTCCAGCCACAGTATGATTTGCCGTTGTGGCAGGTTTAGCGCCACAGTTGTCGCGGCCTGTAGCGCGACCGGCAGCAAGCTATCGGGCAGGCCGGGGTCTACAAGGATCTTTCTGATCTCGTTTTGTGCATCGGGAGTTCCTATTTCCCCCAGAGTTTGCAAGGCAAGGCGCTGCTCAGGCAAAGGACTTATGATCCCAAAGCCTTTGAAACGGTTCCAAAGGGCCACGAGTCCAGGAACCGCCGCATCTCCCAAATCTCGCTCGGCAATCTGGGTGCATAGGGAATGGATATTGGACAGTTTGGCCTTGGGCACCTGCTCAATGAGTTCCTGGTCATCAAGAGTTTTTGGATCGCCCTCGACGTTCTTGGGCGCGATATCGCTGCGCCCGGTCCCACGCTCCCCAAACAAATCCCATTGCTCGGGCAGATCGAGTCGTCCGGTCATGCGGTCTCAGCTTTCTGCTCTTCAACCATGGCCTGATATTCCCAAGGCAGCAGCTCGTCGATGCGGTTGACGGGATGATCCTGGATGCGTTCCAAGACCCAGGCAAGCCACGCTTCAGGATTAACGCCGTTGAGTTTGCAGGTCTCGATCAGAGTATAGGCGATGGCGGCTGATTTACCGCCAGCTTCCGAACCCATGAAAAGATAATTCTTGCGGCCCAGAGTCACCGGCCGGACGGCGCGTTCGGCGGTGTTATTGTCCAACTCCAGGAAGCCGTGATCCAGATAGGGCCGCGCCTTGGGCAGACGGGTCAGCGCGTATCGAATGGCTTTAGCCAGCGGTGTTTTGCCGGAGATTTTATTCAACTGTTCCCTGAGCCAGGCCTCCAGATCATCAAAGATCGGCTTGGCGTATTCCTGACGCAGGGCCACGCGGTCAACGGGCGATTTTAACCGCGCCCGCTTCTCGACCTCGTATAGTTTGGCAATGCGCTCAATGGCTTCTTGCGCCATGGGCAATTTGTAACTTTCAAAGACCTTCACAAACTCACGTCGGATGTGGACCATACAAGCCATCTCCGTCACCCGCCCTGTGCGATAGGCATCATTATACCCTGCATAGGCATCCGCATGGGCAAAGCCCTTGTAACTTTGTAGATGTTCACTGGGATGCTCTGCCCCCCGACTTGTGGAGAACTGATACCAGGCTGCAGGGCGCGCGGTGCTGGCCCAAGGCCTCTCATCTCTCGCGTAAACCCAGAGCCGCGCAGTTATGGCTTTGGCCTTGTGATTGCTACGGCTTTTGCCCTTCTGCAGCAGCTTGACGGTCGTATCATCCATAAAAATGGCTTGCCCTGCAAACACATGATCCCGGATCGCATCGGACACCCGCTCCAACAGCTTGGTACTCTTGCCAACCCATGAGGCCAGAAGTGATCCGCTGAGTTCAATGCCTTCGTTCTCAAACATCTGGCTCTGGCGATACAGCGGCAGATGGTAGCCGTATTTGCTGGCTAAGATATGCGCCATAAGCGCAGGGCCAACAAAACTCTTGGGAATGGGGCGGCTTGGCATCGGGGCCTGTACGACGGCCTCACAGCAGGTGCAGGCCAGACGTGGGCGGATAATCTGGTTCACGATGTAATGGCCGGGCACATATTCCAACTCTTCCATGACATCTGCGCCCAGCTCTTTGAAGCTGCCGCCACAGTCAGTGCAGGCATCACTGGGCGTGAGCCGTGTCTCAACGCGCTCGAGGTCTTTGGGGAAGGGCTTGCGCTCGCGCGGGGTGCGCGGCGGTTTGGCCTCTTCGCTGGCAGGGGTTGCGTCTTCATCTGCTTCGGACGCCTGTGCAATCTCATGTTCTTCGAGCACCAATTCCAGCGCAAGCTGATCAAGGCTTTCCGAGCGTGACCCAAAGCGGTGTTTCTTATGCCCATCCAGTTGCATGCGCAGGTCAGCAATGATCGTGTCGCGGCTTTGAATTACCACAGAGTGGGCGGAGCGTTCTGCAAGCAGCGCCGCTTGCGTCGTTTCCAATTTGGACTTTAATCGCTTTTGTTCGGCCGCGCTGGTCAGGTTCAGCCCCAGAATATTCGCATCTTTAGCAGCCAATTGTGCGGCGATAAAAGCCTGCACATCAGGGGGTAAATCTGCCAGATTAGGAAGCGGCTTATCCATGTCCTTTTCTAGCAGGCTTGGGGGCCCCTGTGAATCACGAATAGGCTAAATCACCCACAAAACATAGGCCTAGCCGACCATGCTTGGTCGCCATGTCTTCTTGAGAATACGCCAGTCAATGCCTTCCATCAGCATCGCAAGCTGTGCGCGGCTCAGGCTAACTTTGCCCTCCTTGGCCGCGGGCCAGATAAAGCGGCCCTGCTCAAGTCGCTTGGTGAACAAGCATGCCCCCTGGCCATCCCACCAGATGACTTTGATCTGATCGCCGCGCCGTCCGCGAAACAAAAACAGATGGCCAGAGTATGGATCACCCGCCAGAACCTGCTCTGTTTGTGCGGCCAGCCCGTTAAACCCACGCCGCATATCCGTCACGCCCGCCGCCAGCCAGATCTTTGCATCTGCCAGTACAGGGATCATGCCGCCAGTCCCCGCGCCAGCTCCAGAACAAAGCCCGCATCAACGCCATTACTGATGGACAGCTTGCGACCATTCTCAAGGGTGATCTCGATACGGGCATCTGGTCGCGGTGGTGCAATGTCCACCACCACGAGTGCATCGGTCACCTCAACAGCCGTAAAATCACGGGTCCCGACGTCTGTTGGCTGAAACCGCGCATCACCGCGCCAAGAATATATCCGGCTGGTGGGAACCCCATGCCGCTTTGACACCATCGGAACGGTTGCTCCCACGACAGAGCTCTCGGCAACCAACTGACGCTTGAACGCATCCGTGTATTTGGACTCGGGGCCTCTTCGCTTCTTGCTCACATCAAATTCCCTGTCATTGCGCGGGCAAATCGCCAGCTTCGCGCAACAAATGACAGGTCGAGTCAGAGCGAAATAGAGGTGGTTCCCTTGGTGCTTACCAACAATCGACCGCATCAAGCGGACAACGCTGCTCTCATAAAATGTGGCCGTTTTTGACCCCCTTCGTGCGTACAGGGCCGTGTCGCCATGCTCAGACGCAAATTTGATCAGGTAACCGAAGTAGAGGGGCAAAAGCTGATCCGCCGCATTTCGGAAGATCAGGGTGAGATTGTTGGAGCATATGCGGCTGACCTTCTGGCTGCCCCACGTCGCGCAATCACATAATCTGTTGACGCATCAGTTGAAGATGCCGTCCTTCACGAAAGCCCTGGTTCACAGTCCGGCGGGAAAAACGGCCCTCCAAAAACGGTTCACGGGACTTCATTCGCTCCATGACAGCCTCAACCTCCTCCGTCAGGAAATCACTGACCTTTTTTCCGGTGTCATGGGTCTCAACCAGTTCCCTGGCAAAACCGGACATTATGTCCAAATCCATCCAGGCATCATAGCCTTTCGCCTCATCTTTGCGTTCAAGGTATCCCTGATATCCGCCACAATCTTCCGGCGGGCAAACCCCGGAACCACCGGTGCAAAGAGGGTATGTTTTTCTCGGCTGGGTATGTTTGAAGTCCTCAACACGGATTTCATGTTTCCAATGATCACCCATGTCGTAAACATAAGAAAACCGATCACCCATCCGAAAGCCAAACTTGCTGAGGGGAATGTCCGGATTTTCCGCAAATAACTCAAACGAGCCATATTGAACAGCCCGAATATCAAACTGGAACAGGTGAATACCCTCCCAACCCATCGTCAATTGCAAGACGCCGTGCAGCTCCCGCATGGTGGTAGTTGAAGGAACCAAAATCCGCCGCCATACCATTGGGCTGATCCCCAAAAGGCGGATCTTCAGCTGTATGATTTCCGAAGGCACTGTCATTCAAAAATCATGGCATCACTCTTACGTCAAAGCAATTGCCCCGCACTTTTTCGTACTCTCCATGTAGGAAAACCGGTCATTTAGGCGCAACCAGAAACCGCTCAGAGGAATATCCGGGCTCGCGGCATGCAATTCCCAAGATCCATAGTCGACGGCCCGAACATCAAACTGAAAAAGGTGAATGCCGTCCCATCCCATCGCAACCTGAAGGGCCCCACGCAACTCACGCAAAGTGATGGACGAGGAAACCAACACGCATCGCCAGATCATCGGGCTGATCCCCAAAAGATGGATCTTCAACTGGAAGGTTTTGGGCGCAGAAGGCATCAACAATTCCTGCCAGCATCAACAACAAAACACAATTGCCCCACGCTTTGGGGTGCTCTCACCGTTTTCCGTGTTCCTTTTCTAAAACACTCAAAGCACGGTTTTTACGAGGAAATACCTATCCCTAAACCGCATTCTGAAAGCAGCAGTGGATTCCAACCCGGTAAACCCTTTTCAGAACGAAAACACGGGGCTGTTCTGTGGTACTTTACGTACCTATGTTGGGACGAGGTCCAGATGCGGTAACCTAAGAAGGCCCTTGGATGACCAAGCTCATTGTACAGATCCCCAGCTACAACGAAGCCGGCAGCTTGGCCGGAACGGTGGCCGATATCCCGCGCCGGATCGACGGAATCGATCATGTCGAAATTCTGATCATCGACGATGGCTCGACCGATGCCACGGTCGAAGTGGCCCGTGCTGCTGGCGTCGATCACATCATCCGCAATAAGTCGAATATGGGGCTGGCGCGGACATTTTCCAACGGCCTGCACGCTTGTCTGGAACGCGGTGCCGACATCATTGTCAACACCGACGGCGACAACCAATATAGCGGCGCCTCGATCCCCGATCTGGTCCGCCCGATCCTGGAAGGCCGTGCCGATATCGTCGTCGGCGACCGAGGCACCCAGGAGGTCGCACATTTCAGCCCGCTAAAGAAGCGGCTGCAGCGCTGGGGCAGCGCTGCGGTGCGGCGGCTTTCCGGGCTAGACGTGCGCGATGCGGTGTCTGGATTCCGAGCCTATAGCCGTGAGGCAGCCCTGCGCACGAATGTCATGAGTCGGTTCAGCTATACGGTCGAAACTTTAATCCATGCGGGCAACAGTCACTTAACGGTTGTGTCGGTCCCAGTGGTTACTAACCCGAAACTGCGCGAGTCTCGGCTCTACACAGGCATGTTCAGTTTTGTTCGCAAGCAGATGCTGACGATGATCAGGTCGTATGCGATGTACCGGGCGTTACGGTTTTTCTCGGCACTCGGCCTGATTCTTGTCGGGATCGGGGCATTGCCGGTGATCAGGTTCCTGGTCCTGTTCGCGCTTGGTCAGGGTCAGGGCAATATCCAGTCGCTGGTACTGGGTGGGGTTCTGATCATTCTGGGCATGATCACCTTCGCCGTGGGGCTACTGGCAGATGCAGTGGCAGCCAACCGGCGCTTGGCGGAGCAGACCTTGGAAACCGTGCGCCGGATCGAGCTGTCGATGGTGACCGGGCGAAGTAATCCTGCGGGCGATGAAGAATGAACGCGACGAAATTTTTGAAATCGAGCTACGTGGGAGCGATGCGCGGGGCGCGCGGACTGGCTCGGGCGACCGGTCTGCTGGCAGCACTGGAGTTGCGACCCGATCGGCGGGCGCATTGGCTGCGCAGCCTGTTCGCAATTCACGATATTGATGCGATGGTGGCACTGGACGTGCCTTGGTGGAGTTACGATGCCATCGACGCAGTCGAGGCATTTCTGGCAGTGCGTGAGCAGGCGCAAATTTTCGAGTATGGCAGTGGCGCCAGCACGGTCTGGGCGGCCCGGCGGGCGGCCTCGGTCGTCAGCGTCGAGCATGATGCGATCTGGCATTCGATTGTCGCGCGCAAGCTGGACGGGTTCGGCAATGCAACGCTCGAATTGGTGCCGCCGGATTCCGAGACCCATGCCGACTTTCTATCGCGCAAACAGGGCAGCGCCGGTCGCAGTTTCCGTGCCTATGTCACCGCGATAGAACGCCACGACGGGCCGTTCGACCTTATCGTCATCGACGGGCGCTCGCGCGTGGCCTGTCTGCGGCAGTCTTTGACGCATCTGGCGCCAGGCGGGATGATTGTGTTCGACAATTCCGGGCGCGCCGAATATCGGGCTGCGCTGGCCGCACTGGAGGGCGAATCGCAGACTTTGCGGGGCCGGGTGCCATCGCTGCCCTACCGCGACCAGACCACGCTGATCCGGCCCGGTGTCACGGTCACATGAGAGCGAGCCTGGGCGAGATCTGGGTCCGGCGGCTGCGCGACATCATTCGGTTGGCGTTCCGCCTGATCATCGCAGTGACGGCGTACTATTTCGCGCGCGCTGTGGTCGCGCATTGGTCAAACATAGCCGCGTGGCGGCCCGGCATTCTGGCCGTCGTGGTTGTGATCGCGATGGTGCCGATCTATGCAGCCAGCCTTTTTCTGCTGGCTGAACTTTGGCACAGGCTTGTCCGGGCAACGCAGGACGGAGCCTTCTCGCGCGCGCTGACCTACCCGTCTTATGCCATCACCCAGATCGCGAAATACCTGCCCGGCAATGTGTTTCAGTTTATCGGTCGCTATGTATGGTTGAGCCGCGAAAACGCGGCCCAGGCCGGGCTGGTGCTGGCCTCGTTACTGGAAGTGGCCACAATGGTGGCGTCATCGAGTCTGATCGTCGCGGTCGGGCTGGCGCTGGGGTTCCTGCCGGATCTTCCCGGTATCGAAGACATGAACTCAACCCATTGGCTGGTCGCGGCCGGTATCCTGGGCCTTGGACTGACCGCGATGTGGATTGCCGGTCGCAAGCAAGGCCGCGTCGCCCTGCCAAGCGTGTCGGTTCTGGCGCAGGGGCTGGGCTTTGCGGTGACGTTCTTTGCCCTGCAGGGGCTGATCTTCCTGATCCTCTGCCGAGCGGTCGACCCGTCCGCCGGTATTGCGGTCATGACGATTGCGACGGCGTCCTGGCTGATCGGCTACCTAACCCCCGGCGCGCCCGGTGGCATCGGTGTGCGCGAGGTTGTCATGTTGCTGCTGCTGCGCCCAGTGATGCCGGAGGTCGATGCGCTTATCGCCATCGCGCTGTTCCGGCTGGTGACGACATTGGGCGATCTGCTGTGCTGGCTGGCAGGCATTACCCTATGGCGCAGACCAGCAGCGGAGTGATGGTGGGTGGGCTCGATGGGACCGCCGCCGAGCTGCACGCCCTAGGGCAGTGGACGCAGGTCAGTTTTGAGATGCGCCGCTTTCGCACTGTTGTGGGATCAGCGCATAGCCCGGGGCGCGGTCGTCTGTTGGCACGAACATGCGCCGGAAACGTTCTTTGGTGTTGGCCGTCATGGCGGCACAGACGGGTTCCGGTGATTGTGCGCCAATTTCGGCGTAGTAACCCCGCCAATACGTTAGGCTGCGCGGATTGCCAAACAGAACTTCTCTTCGGATCTCGACGGCTAGATCCGAAGCCAATCGTCCCTGAAGTGCGAGATTGCCCAGCGCAAATATCAAACAGATCAAAATTATCGCGCCCCCGCTGCCAAGCACAGCACGGCGGTGTGGCAATTGCCGCCCGACAGCGAGAATTGCAAATATCGACAGGGGCATCAGAATCGTCAGATATCGCGGTCTCAGCGGCTGCCCCAGCGTAACCGGATTCAGCGAGACAATGAAGAACGACGTGAGAAGGACGAAACTCAAACCGGTGAGCGCGATCAACAGAGAGAGCCGGTCTTTGACAGTTTCTGGCGATGATCGCAGATGCCGTGCCGTAATATAGAAAAAGGAAAAGATCGACAGCACGAAAATCGGAACATGGAAAGGTTTGGCCGTATACCAACGCGACAGAATACCTGCGTCCCACAGCGCTGCCTGCTCCTGCACCAGGAAAGCATTTTCCTTCATCGCTCCGATGTGGCCGCCTTCTAGCAGCAGGGCGAAAAGCCTGCCTCCAGGAAGAAAATATCCTACCATGCCGCTCAGCACGACCGTTTCGACAATATATAGACTGATACCCGTCAGAAGGAATGTCAGAGCAAACCGCGTACCGGCAAGCATCCATACCGCCGCAATTGCACCGGGAACGAAGAAGATGTTCGTCTCTTTCGCACCGTAAAGCCAGAACAGCGTACAGGCCGACAAAAGGGCAAGCTGGTTGGGCGAAATACGCCCCTGGCTGAATCGCAGAAAGGTCAGCACCAGCAGTGCAAGCGGTAGCAGCCCGGCACCCGATGGCAAAAGTTGAAATGTGGCGCGATAGATCAGCGGGTCAAAGTACCAGACTCCCGCGAATATTAGCGCCGGAATTGCACCGAACGTTCGATGGAACACATACAGAAAAATGACACCCGCAAGGGTCGAAGGCAGCGCTGTGGAAAGATAATAAACGGCAATGTCATCGCTAGTCAGCCCGATGAGCACTGCAGCAGGGCCCCAGGATGCCCAGCGCAGATAGTGATGGTCTACCAAGTCCATTGCCCGGACGATATCGAGCGACCCATTGGCGATGTCGCGGGCGAGCGACCATTTATGCGCCGCGTCGCCTCCGATTTCTGCTTCGGGCACCAGCAGAAAGAACTTCAGGATCTGAGCGCCAACAAAGATGAACGCGATCCAGTAAAAGCCGCCAGCGACTTCATTAGAGCGGGCAAATGGTGTCTTAGGCAAAGAATGCATTAATCTGGCATTTCCCAGTTGGTGGTGAATTCAGACGCGAGGTGGGGGTCGAGTTGGGCTGAGTGCAGAATAGGGCGCTAAGCGGAATTTTGTGGTCAGAAATTGCCTTAGGACCTGAGGCAAAATAAGCGCTTCGGATAGGATGGGGCAGCGATATAGCGGGCGTCAGTATCCTCGTCCGCCCTGCTGCTTGAGTTTTTTGACGCGATGCCGCTGATAGGCCTCGATTTGGCGGAATACAGGGCATCGCCTGTCGAAGATGAGATGAGTTATGGAAACGATGAAAGGGGTTTTGGTGTCCGGTCCGCCTATATTTAGGCCGCAAGCAATCCCACCTTCGTCTCCCATGTAAAAGACGTCTGTCACCATGCACCTGCCTGGAATCGTAGACTCAGGCGACTGTTTCGCGAGAGTTCCTCTGACGTTCGGCGACAGTCTGGTTTCCAATGGAAGTGAGGCTTCTATTTCCGCTAGAAGTCGATCCGTTTTATCAGGGTTGTCTATCATTGCCGCTTCCGTTTTCCATGACCGCCATCGAGTTATGCCCAAAAGTTGGTGACGGCGTGATCAGGCGGCGTTTTGAAGTTGCTTGATCCCGTCCTTGAAAGCAATCCCTTGGATCACTTCGGGCAGACGGTTTGGCCCTGAGATCTTCCTCCACTTCTTCTTGGCGGACATCATCAGCCTGAAGACCATGGCGAGGGCGGTCTTTCGGTTCAGGCAGCCTTTGGTCTTGCGCGTGCGGTTGCGGACCGTGGCAAAGACGCTTTCGATCGGGTTCGTGGTTCGGATGTGTTTCCAATGCTCGGCCGGGAAGTCATAGAAGGTCAGCAACACGTCGCGGTCCTTGACCAACTTGGCCACCGCGCGCTCGTATTTTACGCCGTAGGTTTCCACGAAGAGATCGAAGGCCGCATTGGCTTCCTTCTTGGTTTCTGCCATCCAGATGTCTTGCAGATCGGACTTCGCCTTTTCGTGCAGCGACTTTGGCATTGCGCCAAGGACATTGGCGGTCTTGTGGACCCAGCACCGCTGCTCACGCGTGGTAGGGAAGACATCCCGCAGCGCCGCCCAGAACCCGAGCGCACCGTCCCCAGTAGCCAACTCCGGCGGCACCGTGAGGCCGCGTTTCTTCAGCCCCTTCAGCAGGTCCCGCCAGCTGTCCGCGTTCTCCCGGAACCCGTCCATGATCGCCAGAACGTCCTTCTCTCCATATTCGTCAGCACCGATAATCACCAACATACATTGGCGATCCCCGTCCAGACGCGGCGTGAAGTAGACCCCGTCTGCCCAGATGTAAACGTAGCGCTTGCCCGACAGGTCGCGCTTACTCCAGGTCTGGAACTCGTCCCACCACGTCGCCTTCAGCCGCGTGATTGTCGAAGCCGACAGCCCCTCGGCATCCGGCCCCAGAAGGGCGGCCAGCGCCTCGCTGAAGTCCCCTGTCGAAATGCCCTTCAGATAGAGCCATGGCAGCAGTTCCTCGACCGACTTCGCCTTGCGCAGGTAGGGCGGAACCAGCGAGGACCGGAACTTGATCTTGCTGCCATCCTCATTTGCACCACGGTCACGCACGCGCGGCACCTGAACCGGCACCGTGCCGATCCCGGTCATAACTTCGCGCTCAGGCAGGAACCCATGGCGGACCAAGCGCTGGCGCCCTTCTTCGTCCAGAAGATGCGCGTGAGCGGTCATGAAACCCGACACCTCCGCTTGGATGGCCGTACGCAGCAGCTCACGCGCTCCGGCTTGGATCACCTCTGTAAGTGGATCTGGTGAAAATTCCGATGGCAGCTCGAATGGAACAACGGTAGATTTCGACATGTGGCATATCCCTTTCTCTTTGAGAACTGACGGCGACTCGACACCGCCATGATATGCCGCCCCTCAGGGGCCATCACCAACTTTCGACCATATCTCCCCATCCGGTTGCGCTGTCCTTGGCGGTTTATGGACCACGACAACAACGGGTGTTCCTATCTGTGTGCAGGACGTAAACGATAGTTGGTTCTGGTAGCTGACGTGGTGCGGCCCGTTATGCGTAAACAGTGTTGCCAGCTTCTTGTGTTAAATATGTGTTAATATATGGGTTACGCTTTTTTAGTGGGTCTTTTTTACAAGTCGAAACAACGGACTAAGATAACTGTTGGTGTGTAGTAACACGTTCAAAGGTGTGTGATAGCACGAAGATCGGTGTGTGGTAGCACGTTTCTGCTTGTGGTGTGTGGTAGCACGAAAGAACTTGACTCGGTGTGCAATAACACGAATTGAGGACATATGGTGGGTAATAACACGAAAGCTCGGCCCCCTCTTCTTCCGGACCGAATGCAGCAAGGCGATTTTTTCGTCTGCGATATCTTTGATGCTGCGCCTAAGGGCGACATGGCATCAATGGAGCATCCTGTATTTTCGATCTCCACAAAGCCGGACAAAAATATTCGTAGATATGAGAATGGCGATGTTTTTGTTGAGATTGTCCCTTCTGTTAAGGGACTGGCAACAGTTTATGATCGTGACATCCTTATTTTCTGCATTTCTCAAGTTATTGCCGCGTTGAATGATGGCCGAGAGGTCAACCAGACTATTCGGTTCAAGGCGTTTGATCTCCTAACCTCAACCAACAGAGGTACTGATGGGCGTGGTTATGAACAGCTTAGAGCCGCATTTGAACGGCTGTCCGGAACCCGCATTGCTACAAACATCACCACGGCAGATACCGAAGTGCTGGACGGTTTTGGCCTGATTGACCGCTACCGGATCGTTCGGGAAACCCGCGACGGTCGGATGCAGGAAATCGAAGTCAAACTGTCGGACTGGGTATTTAATGCGATCAACGCTCGTGAAGTTCTCACGCTTAGCCGCAACTATTTCCGGCTTCGAAAGCCGTTGGAACGTCGCCTATACGAGATTGCACGAAAGCACTGTGGATATAAGCAGCGTTGGGCAATTGGTCTGACGAAGCTCAAGGATAAGTGCGGCTCCTACTCCACAGACAAGGAGTTCAAACGCCTTATTTCTAAGATAGTTGCTGAGGATGTCGCTCACGACCACATCCCAGACTATAGCCTTCGTCTTGAGGGTTCTCAGGCTGTATTCTACTCGCGTGGTTCGGTCCCTACACCACAACAAGACGTATTTGAGGGGCGGCTTGAACCAGATGCGTATGATGCCGCACGGGAGGCAGCTCCTGGCTGGGATACACGCCATCTGGAACATGAATGGCGTCGTTGGTGTGGCAAGGAAGAGATCGAGCCGAAGCACCCAACCAAGCACTACATCAAATTTTGTGAGAGCTGGTTTGAGAAAAGAGGTCGCCCATGATCAGGTTTAATACCGGTTATGGAAATAAAACCGGTGCCGAATTTAATTCGGGTCGCGAAAATATATCCGGTATGGGAAATATAACAGGTATTGAATTTAAAACCGGTTATTGATACGTTACCGGTAAGAGAAATAAAGTAGGTTAGTTAAATGCCGGTCATCGTAATGGCGAGCCCTAAGGGCGGAGTCGGAAAATCTACTTGCGCAGTATTGCTAGCGTCAGAGTTCGCTCGGATGGGTGCTGACGTGACTGCTTTGGATTGTGACCCAAACAAATCCCTCACACGGTGGGCGTCCCATGGTTTACCCAAGGGCGTGACACTTCACAGTGACGTGGGCCGTTCCGAGATTGTGACTACAATCAAAAACTCTGACGGGGACGGGAAGATCGTGATCGTCGACCTTGAAGGCGTAGCATCGCAATTAGTAAGCCGTGCAATTTCACAGGCTGACTTGGTAATCGTGCCGATGCAGCCAACTGCATTGGACGCCGAGATTGGATCGGAGGCACTGGCGCTTGTCAAAGAAGAGGAAGAAGCCCTTAGCCGAACGATCAAACACGCGGTCGTTCTGACAAAGACAAGCGCTGCGGTGAAAAGCCGAGTGCAGAAAGAGCTGGAAAACCAATTGCGCGGGGCAGGGATCGACATGATCGAACCGTCTCTTGTGGCCCGTGCCGCATTCTCAGAACTTTTTGCCTATGGTGGTGATCTTACTTCAATGCTGAACAATCCAGACATTGTGACCGGCGGTAAGGTGGACAAAGCATTACTGAACGCAACGGCATTTACGGAGGCGGTATATGAGCGGCTCAAATAGATTAGCGGGCCTGACAGCGCGACCCAAGGATACAGGTCCAGCCGAAGTGCGGAAGGTTGATGAAGTCGGCGAGGCTAGAGGCTTCGTGGATCGCACCCCACGAAAGAAACCGGGGCGTAAGCCAAGCCCAAGGACATACCAATTGCATCCCAAGGTATTCCCTAGAGTAGGGGAGGGCATTGCAGCTGAAGCTGAGCGGCTCGGCATCACCCAAGGTCAGCTAATTGAGCAGATGTGGGACCAGTATAGGGGACGTAGGGCTGAGCGGAACGGTATCCCGTCATAAGGATTTCTTCCAGCCCCACAATGGCGTAGGAAATGCCCTTAAAGTGAAACGATAACAGTCAA
>Ga0222674_1000342_pt1 | contig 18648 bp, 18 predicted proteins | sample AntAcemetagen866_FD_179804 | JGI IMG/M metagenome (GOLD analysis project Ga0222674, IMG submission 179804) | Saline water microbial communities from Ace Lake, Antarctica - #866 | ecosystem: Environmental > Aquatic > Non-marine Saline and Alkaline > Saline | place: Antarctica: Ace Lake...
ATATCTGCTATCCAGCTTTGCCAAGGCCGCAAAATATTCATCTCGAACCGTCTCAGGCGCGACAGCTGCGTAATGCAAGGTCATTCGCAAGGATCGGTGACCTAGCAGTTTCATAACACTGACGAGGCTCATGCCTCCGTTGAGAAGTGCAGTCGCGTATGTGTGGCGAAATCTATGAACGGTGACTGGGTCGGGAGGATTCAGACCAGCGCATATTTCATGCAAAGCGATCCGGATTACCAAAGGTGGTGGACGCTGACCCTTGGACGTATAGAGCAGAAATTCAGGGTCCCCGCAGCGACTAGTTTCGCGGCAATTATTTCGTGCATGATGACGCAGGCGCTCGATCGCTTTTATGGCATCATCGTTCAAGGGCACTAGGCGTTCGCTGTCGAGCTTTCCAAGAGGGACTTTGAGGAGATGATGGCCACCATGATCTTTTTGAGCGCAGTTATATGGTAGTGCGAGAAGTTCCCCTAGTCGAATGCCGGTGAGCCGCATCAGCAGAAGTCCAATTTGGTAGGCGTCGTCCGATTGTTGGAGGCGATTGTATATGATGGCGTCAAGGTCAGCTGACAGAGGTTTCGGCAGATAAACCGGAAGGCGGGGCAAATCGCCGTTGCGTAGAAGATGTTCCGAATCATTGCGTAGTTGCCGCCGTTCTCGGAGCCATCGAAAATAGATACGCGTTTTGAAAATTATGTTGCGTCGCCAGGAGGGGCTGATTCTAATGTCTTTTAAATGAGTGAGCCAGTCCTCAATGTCGGGGCGCTCCACATTTTTAACTTTGATGCCTCGCTCGTCAAGAAAGCGGTGCAAGTGGCAGATAGCACTTTTATAGTTACTGTGAGTCTTCGCTTTGGAATTTGTCGCTGTGATTTGCAAAAATTTTATTGCACACAGCGGTAGCTTGCCTTCATAAGAGCTACACGGGGGCTTGATGTTAGGCAATGAATCGATCCCCTCGACAAGAAATTTTTCCTCGTCTTTGAGCCAATGCAGAAAGAATCGCAAGCAGTTGTTTGCTCGGTAACGATAGCGTGGCTGATAGTTGCATTGCACGAGGTGGGTTTCAAACTCGCGCATGTGTACAACTGACACCTTTTTGAGGGGAATTCCTTTATCTTCAAGAAAGTGCATCTTAGGAATTTAACTCAGGTTCCAACAATCCAAAAATTTTCCGAGACTGATACCTCGCCTTTGACGAAGGCTTCCAGCTAAAACGCTTATCCTTGAGAAAACGGGTGACTATTGGGGGCGGTGGCGTTTTTCGACGACGCACCCGAAAGCAGGTGTCTGGCCACAGACTCAGAGGGTCTAGGCTACTACGCCCATCCCAATGAAGCCAAGCCAGGTAGCGACGGATATGCCGCAAACATATTTTTTGAGAGGCAGCTTTCCAGACGCAAGTTGTTATCTTCAATCCAATCATGAAATGAAGTGAGCAAATATTTTGTTTCGACAATAGTTTTTTGGTGCCACCGTTTTGCTTTTGCATCGCAGTAGTCCTGCACGGGTTGCGGTCGTCGATCACTAATGCGGCACATCTCCGATGTGGCACCATGGCATAGAGCGAATGAGTTAACGACGGAATGCCCATTTTGACGAAGCCAATCGAAATAGCGCCTAATTTCGGCGGAGACTGGTGGCTTGGTATGCCGGTGCCGCAGGGCGCCCCCTTGGTTTCGCTACATGGCGAAAAACATCGTTGCGCGTCACCGTTTCAAGAGTTAGCTGGTTTTGATCAAGCCATCGGTGAAACGCAGCAAGAACGTAGATCACGTTTTGACGTCTGCTCTTCGTCCACTGGGGTGATCCTGTATTGCTGTAAGATTTAAGCGGCTCCGCCAGGTCATCCAGGATGGTCATAGCGCTTCTTTAGCTTCTCCATCGCCTTGTAAAAGTCGGCAGCGATGTCGGCCATTGAAAGTTCAATATATTGCAAAGTGGTCTGAGAGTCAGCATGGCCCATCATACGTTGGATGACCGGCAGTTGGACGCCCGCCCTTGCCATGTCAGTGCCAAATGTGTGACGAAATCGGGGGTAGGCATAGGAGCGAATCGATCGAGGAGTGAGTCCGCGCACAGAAAGTGCCCGCAGCAAACGATTCGCCATAGTGAAATCGGCACCGTTCCCGCCAACCAGTCGGTAGGGCGAATCCGCTGACAATGCTGTCGCCTCGACTTTGAAATAATCACCGTCGGCCTCATTGTTTTTGGACGAAATGCCGTCCTGCCCTTGCCTCTTTGACAAATTTCACCTCATTCCAAAAAAGTTTTTTGACATAGCGGCGGCACTGTTGACACGTCACGCCGGCCAATTCAGGCAAGCGCGATGTTTTGACGACAACAGTCTTTGCCACTGACAACTTTTGTAAGTCAGTGGATCGATAAACGGAAGACGGATGCGTCACGGTATTTTTCTGGGCAATACAATTTCGATGCCGTTGGCGGTAACGGCGCTGGCGTTCACGGTGACAATGTCGGCCCGTTTCTGAGGCATCATAGCGTTTAGTTGCAGATCGGCGTCGCTGGCGATAACCAGCTTGTCGACAATTTATTGAGCAGTAGCATTGGCCGCGCCAACAAGACCGACAAATAGTGAATTGTTCACAGCAATTGCGGCAGACGCGTACAAGGCCATCAAGGGATGAATCTTTGTTCCGGATATCGACAGAGCACGGCCCCCATTGCTAATGGTGCGCTCTAAGTTGGTGCGCCACTAAATGCTCATCGGTTCATTCAAGAAAAACCTGAGCTATCACCAACAATTTCGGCTTGATAACGGGGCGAGACAACGATGGAATTTATTGAGACGCCTACGAGGGTAGGTACTCCAAATTTAGACTTCTATCTGCCGCCCAAGCTTCTTCGAAATCCTTTCTTCGAATGTGGGCTCGCGTGGTGGCCCGTCACCGGCGGCAACCTTTTCAAAACCCGGCATAAATGAGGATTTCCGTCGGTGCTCACTACGAATACTCGTTACAAGTGCTGACCAAGTCGGTGCATCACCGCATTGTTCCAGCAAATTTTTTGCGTTTTGAAGATAATCGTGAGCATGATGATAGGCTTTAGCACGCTTCTCATCTAGGATTTCAAATGCCTGGGCAACATAAATCCGGGCAGCTTGCTGCGGGTGTTTTTTTGAAAGCGCTTCAGCGATTGGAATCGCATTGCCGTAAAATATTGATTGTAAAGCTTTATCTTTTTCACCAGCGAGACGTATAGCTAAGCGCTCAAATTCTTTGAGCTTATGTAGTGCGACAGCTGCTTCTTTAAGGTCTGCCTTCTCAAAGGTGATGAGCGCCTTATCTTTGATATCCGAATGCTCGTTTTTTGTCGCTGAATCTAAAACAGACTCAAGCGAGTAAATTGACGGGTGCTTTTCAAAGTCAGCCCAAGCATCGGAAACAGCATCGCTTCTGCGTCCACAATTCTTCAAGATTTTTCTACGCAACTCCTTCAATTCGTATTCTTTATAGTACCTATCTTCCTTTAATTTTAAGCCTTTTTCCGCCCATTCTAGGGCGTGATCGTATTTTTTTCTGCCCAGAAAAGTGCTGGCAAGGTTGAAACAATCCTTCTGATCAACACCATATCGTTCGCAAAATCCAATTAGCGCCTTCGTATTCTTCGCCTCGGCGTAAAGCAATTTTAGGCTTGCAATGCCCTGCCTTAGCCCAATGGATTGGGACGGTTCTTTAGACAGAGTATTGAGTCGCCCTAGCAGTTCTGTCTCCAGTGCTTTTCGGTAGTCCTTCTTGAGGGAAGGTATTATCGTGTTTTCAAGGTCCGAAAAAAATCCGATTTCGTCTGCATCTATCCAATGTTTAAGCCTCTGAAGGTATTCGTCTCCCTTCACCCCCGCATCTTGATTGCATCGAGTCCAGGCGCAAGCTAACTCATCCAAGAAACTTCCAAGATCATTTCCAGAGTGGTCAATTTCTTCGCTCTTTTCGAGGCCACCTGCGATGAAAATTTCAAAGATTGGCAATGCGACTCTTGGATGTTTTTTTGCGAATGTTGCAAGGCCGTCCAATAAATCAGATAAGTCGTTGTGGAATTCGGAAACCTCTCGCCACGAAATGAATTGCCCGAGCATAAGGGTGTTCTCGATTTTCCTTTTCCAGCAACGACTTTCGTCGCTATTTACAGTTCGCGCCATGTTCGTTCATCTCTCCGGTTAGGTCTTCGGGTTGCTCTTTCCAAATTTAATTTACGAATTTGTCCCAATTGGCTTTATTCTCTGATGTCTTTCATTTGCGTTTTTTCTTGCGATGAATCCATTGATGGTAAGAATCTAAAGAATGCGCTTGTGACTTACCCCAGATGGCACGGGTATTTCTCGGAACCTCATTGATGCCAGCCATTGAGGCAGCATCACTGACGCTTCCCCCAGACATGGCAATTGCCCACTCCCAGTCATCGCGTTTTACTTCCGCTAAACATTTGGTCATCGTCGGGTCGAAGAGAAATGCCAGCTCATCTCCTTTTCTTCGTAGTTCCTTCTGGCGGTGGCGTTTATGGCTCATTTCGCAATTCCTTTATTTGCATGAGGACTAAGGTAAATTTCTCCTTAATATCAATACTGTGCGACCAATATCCAGTCAACTTTAGTTTCAACTGCTACATTGTTGATACTGCTTCATCTTTTTGAACCACGTCTTCCCGGCCGATAATTGTTCCGCAACCCGACTAAATTTATCCCAATTGTCCCCTCTGACGTCATTCATTTGGAGTTTTTCGCTGACTTGCCCTTGTGACTACTGTCGGGCAACACAACCTTTCCCAGCAAATTTGACTATTCCATTAGCTCTCAGCGGCGATGCCACTCGCAACCTCTCCTACGTGGGTGAGAGAGGTCGTCTCGTCGGCCTTAAATCCACTGAGCCAAGGGAGCAAACAATTATGAAAGTCAGTCATATTGCCATCTTCACAATTCATTGGCCGGTTAACCAGCGAAAGGAGGTCGCCATGGAAAAATTAAAAAACCTAGAAAATATCTCAATTGAATTTCAGGTAAAGATTCAGGCTAAAACTTTTCGATTGAATTTTTGCAGCAAGAAAGGAGCTGCAATTTTCACTACTATAGTCCTCGGAAGGTTAATTTGGGGTATCATCCGGAGCGAAGTCTTTTGACCCCGCTTTTTTCCTCAAATGCTAACGCTTCTGAAGCCAAATCACTTATTGGTAAATTACCAATATAAACTGGCCGGGCAATTTCAGATTGGAGGGAAGATGAGTAAACCTTGATACTTAACGAAATCGCGATATAAGTTGGCAAAGGAGTGTCCAACCAAGCTGTTTTATACAGGCAAAAAGGAATACGCGAGTTCCAAATTGGACGACCCATTTCTTGTTGCACGGAATTAGGTGTCGGCTTAGATCGGAATCGACTGCCTCAATGACTGGAATACGCAAATTGGACCATAACCTGTCAGTCAATTCAGATTGTTGCCTGTAGATAAGGGAAAATACTCATATGATTTCAGTATCTAAATTGGCCCAGAAAAGATCAGGGTGGTCTGCTTTTGTGCAAGATCATATGGAAAACGGCAAATATATTTTAATTCAAACAATGGCTAGATTATTTGATCTCTGCTTAATTTATTCACTCTTTTCTTGGTTCCACAGGATAAGTTTTAGCTTGTGCCGAACCAGTCTAATTCTCTTGTGCCTGCTATCTCTAGCTTCTCTCTCTCCAGGAACGATAGAAGCACACTTGCAATCTAATTTTAAACCTCTGAAATAGTCTCGAATGTTTTCTTCATATCCGAAGTGGCAAATCAACCATTCTTTAGCGCTTTGATTTAAACTTCAACTGCGCTCGCCCCCTATCAGTGTTGCGAATTCAGGGGCGTGGGGATCGATGCGGGCAAGTAAACGTCAATCTGTGTTCCTTCGTTTAAGGTGGAATAAATCTTGAGACTACCTTTTTGAGAATCAATAATTTTTTTACATGTGGCCAATCCAATTCCATGACTCGAATTTTTCAACGATTCTTTGTGATAAAACGGCTTGACAACGTGAGGCAGATCCTGCTTCGAAATCCCAATCCCGTTATCTTTTATGGAAAACTTCCAAGAGCCGTTTTCACGTTCCGCAGTAATATTGATGATCGGAGAGGCATCCCCTTGGTACTTGATTGCGTTTCCTATCAGGTTCTGGAATATGTGTATTAAACAAGCTTTATTCATGTAAACAACCGGAAGGGTTGAAACAACAATTTTTGCATTTGTTTTTTCTATATCCAGCTGTAGATTCGATCGTACATTGTCAATTACGTCTCCGAGATCAATCCAATCACGTTCCAGCCCTTCTTTTTCAGCATAGCAGTATTGAAGTATGCGGGTAATGAAATCAGACATTGAGTACGCTTGTTTCAAGCCGCTTGAAATTAGAGTTTTCTGCTCCTCATCCAAAGAAGATTGACCTTGCATTTGCAACAGAATGTAATTCGCTATTACGCCCTGAAGCGGATTTTGCAAATCGTGCGCTGTTATTTTGGCGAAAAGATCAAGTTGCTGATTCAGCTCTCGTACCGCATCTTCACTTCTTTTACGTTTTACAAATTGGCCTATCTGATGTCCAGCATCAGATAGCATGCGGCGTAAGACCTCATCATGTTCTCTATTAGTTTTACTAAAAAAGAGCATCACACCGATAACAGATTCGTCAGCTAGGATTGGAAAAGCCACGGAGGCGCACAATCCTAACTCCGCCATCAAGGTTTTTCTTTTGAAACAAGCATCGTCGGTAATGTCACTGGTCCAGATTGGTTGTCTTTGCGCCCAGGCTAGACCCGGAGTTCCTGCACCAATTGAAAAAGAAAAATCAGTATTAAACTCCTCCAATTTTCGTTTATCGATAAACTCTGAAGTCCAGCAGCGATCGAATTCCAATTTATCTGTCTCGTCATTGAGCTTCCAGTATTCTCCTACATCCCAGCCAAATTTTTCACCCATGATTTCGAGAATCAAATCGATAGCCCGATTGATGGTTGGCGAATTTGCAATAATGCTAGTTACTGAAAAATGCGCAGACCAAACTTGATGGTAAGGTTGATTCTCAAATTTGCCGGTATAATATTTTTGTAGCTCCATTTTCAGGGCCTCCTATTTTCAATTGCTTCATAACTCAAACAACATACTTCGAAAAATAGAAAAAATAGTTACTCTCTCCTGGGTTTATCGATGTGAAAATAAAAATCCAAAAGACCAGTAAAGCAATTCTTAAGGGTTTTGTGTCTGCGAGGTGTAATCAGCGCTTTTTTCTAATTTTTGCGAGAGTTTCTTTACCTGATGACTCAATGCCTTTAGCTCGTCAAGCATTTGGGTTCTCTCCCCTCGCCCTTCTTTTGCCCGTTGTGCCGCTGCTTCATCAGTTTCGGCGTGCATCGCATTGACGATTACAGCTATAAATAAATTGAGCATCGTGAATGTCGTTATGAGAATAAAAGGCAGGAAGAAGCCCCAGGCATAGGAATATTTTTCCATAACCGGACGAACGATCCCCATCGACCAACTTTCCAAGGTCATTATCTGAAACAAGCTATAAGCACTTTCACCGATCGAGCCAAACCACTGGGGAAATTCTTCTCCAAAAAGTTTTGTCGCCATCACGGCTCCGGCATAAAAAATGATCGACATAATTGTTGCGACCGCGCCAAGACCTGGTATTGCTAGCAATAGACCGTTAACAACTTTTCTAAGAGAAGGAACAACACTTACCATGCGTAGGGTTCTTAGCACACGTAGTGCCCGGATTACAGAAAATGGACCAGATGCGGGCAGCAGCGAGATGCCAACAACTACGAGATCAAAGACTCTCCATGGGTCCTTGAAGAATCCCATGCGATACACCAATATTTTAACTACCAGTTCAATTGTAAAGATACTTAGGAAAATTCGGTCGGAGTAAATAAGGAGTTGGTGAACGTGTTGAGGAAAACTTTGTATCGTTTCGAGCCCCAACGTTACGGCGTTGATGGTGATGATAGCCACGATGAAATTTTCAAAGCCCTTTGATTCAATACGTTTCTGTAAGCTCAATTCATCTCCATTTTGTAAAAATAACTCAACTCCGTAAAAGGAATATAATTTGATAAAAGTATCGCCCTATTAGATAGGAGGCGTTTCTCGGACAACCTTTGTAGCAGATAAATGTAGGACTTATGGAGGGGCTTGGGCTGGGGCGTTGAGCTATTGCTCAGGGGAAAAAAGGCTTGAATATTGGTCATCCGAGTCACCATTCTGTCTTAATGTATGGCCTCCTTTCTAGTATTAGCAGGTCCGAGCATTAATCTGATATGCAGTATCGAGTAAGTACGCTATCATGTAAAATAGATATATAACTGTGTTTATATCGGATTAATCGATCTTAAAGGGGACTGGACATGCAGTGGCTAAACTACCATCACCTATATTATTTTTATGTCATAGCCAGCGAAGGCAGTGTTACTGAGGCCACCGCCAAATTGAAGTTAGCGCAATCAACTCTAAGCGCCCAGTTGAAACAATTTGAAGATGTAATAGGATTCAAGCTCTTTGAGAGAAAGCACAGGAAGCTGATACTGACCGATGTTGGTCTCCGCGTATTTGACTATGCGCATGAAATTTTTTCATTGGGAAATGAGCTCAAAGATTCACTTGGGGATTTCGAAGATTCGCTTCGCGTATCTATTCGACTTGGTGTCATGGATTCGATCCCAAAAAAACTTAGTCGCAATTTATTTAGGCAGATTGCCCAGTCACATGGCGCGCGAACGATTTTTTCGGAAGAGTCCCTACCGTCACTATGCGACAGGTTGGAAAAGCATGAGATCGATTTAATACTGGCAAACGACAAGCCACCCACCGAAGGAAAAAAATCTCGTTTCCACGCTAAACTTGTGGGAGAATTGAAAGTGGTTTTTGTGGCAACTCCGGACAAAATGGACCTGAAAAAAAATCTCCCAAGGTCGCTCAATAATCAACCCATGATCATGCCAGGTGAGCACAGTCCACTTCGAAACGAGATACTCGAACATTTTAAGATTAAACATATACAGCCTGTGATTGTTGGCGAGGCCGACGATATTGAGCTGCAAAAAATGCTGGTGTTAGATGGTCATGGATTTACTGCGTTGCCACTAATATCTGTCGATGAGGAACTTAGATCTGGATCGCTGATTTGCCTTAGTGAGACCCCGATCTGTCATGAAAATTTGTGGCTTATTTCTAGCCACAGGTTGGTACATAACCCAATCGCAAAAATGTTGCTCGATTCGTTCCGACCAACACAGTGAGTCTAGAATTGGTCTTAGATGCTGGGACCGTCGGTGTTCGCTCGAAATACCCTTGTTCTTGCATCCATTGAATCGAAAAAACAATAATAAGTATCCCTAAATATCTATTTATTTAAAATGAGATATCTTCCGATATGGAGTTTGTAGCTGGCATCGTAAGCCTTATTCGAGGTCGGTAAAAACCAGAGCTAGAGGGGAGAAAATATGTCAAACAAAATGATCTCAGCAGTAAAATTTGGGGGACAAGTGGTCCTTGGTGCTGGCGTAGTTTCTTTCGTCGGATTTTTATTCTGGGCTCTCGTCATTGGTTTATAGGGCTACGAGAAGATCTCATAGCTAAAGCGAAAAGTAGCCACCGCTATCATAACGAGCCCCTCGGCTCTTGATAGACGCCAATGGGTTCGCATGAATGCAGCTGTCAAAACTATAGTTAAGATTAAGAATGCAAATGGGATACGGGATTCAGGACTAACCGCCATGGGGGCTAACAATGCTGTGGAACCGATCACACCAAATATATTGAATATATCTGATCCAATAAGCCCGCTCACTCCTAGCTCGGTCTGTTGTTTTACGATACTGACGACAGCGGTCACCAGCTCAGGCAAAGATGTTCCTATAGCAATTACGGTGATACCGATTAGCCATTCTGATATTCCAAGTTCGGTAGCAAATATTTTTGCTGAATCTACAACTAGGTTACAACCTAACAGCAGCCCGGAAAGCCCAAGAATTGTGAGACCTATTTCTTTTAAATGACCGTACTTAGCAACAGTCTCAGAAGGGATAGATTTTTCCTTTGCCTCAGTCGGTGACTTGGTTATGAGAAAGGTTAAATATCCGATTAACAGCGAACATAAAATAAAGCCGTCCAATCTCGAAATGAGGCCATCTGAAAGTGCGAAAACACTAAGTAAAATCGACCCTAATAGCAGGAAAAAACAGTCGCGAAATAATGTAGGCTTATCAATGAGAATCGGGGATGCCATTGCACACAATGCCAAAATGAAGCCAATATTAAATATATTCGATCCTACGACGTTTGCCACGGCCAACTCTCCTGCTCCCTGTAGTGCCGCATATCCGCTGACAGCAAACTCAGGAGCCGATGTTCCTATTGCAACAACCGTTAAACCTACAACTGTTTTTGAGAGCCCGAAGCGTCTGGCAAGTGTCGATGCTCCTTCAACAAAAACATCGGCGCCTTTAATCAGTAATAAAAGTCCCACGACGAACGCAGCCCAAAGATATTCGGTTGGTATGAATTGGACCATATTAGTCGACACCTGCGTTGTTCTATGAGACTGGAGTCTCTACGGCTCTCCATTGCCTAAAACATAATATAGATAAAAATAGGTCATAACATCGTATATTCAAATATTAAATTTTCAGATAAACTATAACCAATTGATATTATAAATAATATTTCTATTCAGCAAGTCTTATATCGATAAATACGGTTAAATAGACTTTTTATATCTATTTAACAAAATCAATGTCTCTGCCGTAAAGTAATTGTGTCGGGAGAACGCCAGTTACGGAGTTCTTCTTGAGAAGAACCATTTACGGAGGGATTTAATAATGCAAGTTCTAACACAAGAATCTCAAAAATTTGGACTATTGCCAGCAATTACCAACTCGAAAGAAACAGGAGTACATACATCGATTTTTATTCCATTAGAGGAAGGCAGTACGAATTTTTCTATCCGGTCAATATTTGATTCTCTTTACCAAGAAGCGAGCGGTCTTCTTCAAAAGTCAATGAGGCGAAGCGAAGCTGAGATTTACTTAAAGCCGGTGAAGGAGGTTCTCAGCTCCTATCAGTCGATGACTGGAGTTAGAGGGATAGCTATTTTCCGATCAAGAAACGCTTTCTACCACACCTTCCTACACGAGCCACCTCCGCAGCTTGTCGTGGTAGCATCAAGTTTTCATATTAAACCGTTGATTCACTGCATCTCAACTCGTGCAGTGTGCTTTGCCCTCACAATAACTTCCAGACAATTGAAAGTCTTCAAGGTTGATGGAGATCAAGCTAGCTTGGTTCAGAAGTATTCAAACGAGTTTGATGAAGTCGAAGGAAAAAGGGAAGGCGGATTTATAGGTCAACGAAAGAGAAACAAAGAGGTCATTGAAAGATTTGTTCGTGACGTGACCGGCCGGCTTGTCAAGGAATTCAAATTGCGTCGATGTGATGTTGCTGTGTTGGGGCCAAAATCTCTGCGTAAACGGCTCATAATGGAGCTATCTGCGAAAGCCCAAGTTCAAACTTTTTACGACACGACAATATTTTCATCAATCGGGGAAATGTCAAAGACACTTGAAACTGCTTTGAAATTAAAAAATAAAGAACGGTCGCAAAAATTTGTGAACAGAGTCGCGAAGTCAAGCGACAAGAGCCTGATGACTCCTTCATTGCAAGATATTGCTACCGCCGCGGTGCAAGGGAGAATCGAAAGACTTATGATTGATCCCTCGGTACAAATTTGGGGACTTTTAGATCGATCAAGTGGCCTAATAACCACACACGCTGAACAAACCTCAGATGAAGATGACTGTGTCATCGATGACATTACGGAAGAAGTTATAAAGAAGGGGGGTGATGTAGTATTTTTCGATTCAACTCGGTTAGAAAACGTGGCTCCGTACCTAGCTACTCTTCGCTGGTAACGGGTAGATATTTTCATTCAAGCAAAAAGTAATTAGCAACGAATCTGGAAAACAATTTAGCTTATAAGAAGGAGGACAAGATGATTGAGCCATTATTAGTAGCGAGTATTTTTTCATTGGGACTATCACCCCCATTTATTAAGGTTTCTGAACGAAAGTCATTTGAAGATTGCTTAATAAAACCAATCGGAACTATCGTCACGAATTATCCGACTGTAGAGTTGCTTAACATGCGATTTTGTGAGGTGGCTGCTGACACTGCTTCGTTGGAAGAAAGCTATCAGAGAAAGAGTGCTGGGGAGGACACCGATGGATGATATTGTAGGTCAAACGGCATTATTGGATGTTGCTCAAAGCATGCTAAATGATACTGGTGGAGACCACAGAAAAGTCTTGGGCGAGTTGGAGACAGCACTTCGGGAGTGGCAAGCTCCTCTGATAAAGGAGAAGATTGGTGGTGGTTGTTACCCCAAGCTAGCCACTGAGGTGTTGACTCACACCAAAACCGAAAGCTAGGGAGACTCAGACGAAAATGATACAACTACTGCAACAGCTGGAAAAGGGCTCGCTGATATATTAGTTTAGAAAAACTGGATGTTCAGCGGGTCGGCGTTTAGTTTCTACGGAGTGATTATGGCTCATCAAAACGAACAGAGTAGTCTAATGGCGCCGGCCCTCCTACTTCTATCTGCAGTAGCGGGATTTGTTCTGTCGAACTCACCATTTTCAAGCCATTACGCGCAAATTTTAAGTACAAAAATTCAGATCGCCATTGGAATGCAGGACTTGATAAATAAGTCCGTTTTGCTTCTTGTTAATGACGGCCTTATGGCCATCTTCTTTCTGTTTATTGGCTTGGAATTAAAAAGAGAAATTGTGGTCGGTGAGCTATCGAATTTACGCAAGGCTATGTTGCCGATTTTTGGAGCAGTTGGCGGCATGGTCGTGCCAGCCCTGATATATTTCGGATTTAATCCTGCGGGTGAAGCCTCTAACGGTTGGGGCATCCCTATGGCAACGGACATAGCTTTTGCCCTTGGAATCTTGGCTGTTCTAGGGTCGCGGGTACCGACATCTCTGAAAGTCCTGCTCGCCGCAATTGCCATCGTTGACGATCTCGGTGCCATTCTTGTCATTGCGATATTCTATACTGCCCAAATTGATACCCTTTCTCTGATGTTGGCGGCAGGTTTTTTAGGTGCTTGCGTCTTCGCGAACTGGCTTGGGGTCATGAAGCTTTCAATCTACATGCTTTTAGGCATTCCACTTTGGTATTTTATGTTGAAGTCCGGTGTTCACGCTACCGTTGCTGGAGTATTGCTAGCGATGACCGTCCCGTTAGCATCTAAAAAGGAAAGTTCCGCTCGTCTTTTATCCGATATTCTTAAAAACGAAGCTTCTCCACTAGATAGCCCAGCCGTTTTTTTGGAAAAATCGCTTTTTAAATGGGTAGGCTATCTAATTATTCCCGTCTTCGCCTTCTGTAATTCTGGTGTTGCGCTAGGCTCAATCCAATTCGGCGCGATTTCTCTTGGGGTGATATTTGGGCTAGTTGTAGGTAAACCGCTTGGAATTGTCGGTGCTGCATATGTTTCCAAGAAGATTAAAGTAGCGGATCTACCATCAGGTGTCTGTTGGACTCAAATGACCGGAGTTGGATTTCTAGCAGGAATTGGGTTTACCATGTCGCTTTTCATTAGTTCCCTGGCCTTTGATAATGCAGATTTCAACAATGAAGCAAAGTTTGCAATTTTGTTGGCTTCGCTTATTGCTGGCTCTTTGGGTGCATTTTTAATGATGAGGGCGAAACATGTTGTGAGAAGTGGGTGACTTCGCCTGCAATGAAATTTCTTAATTGTATTCTCTTATTGTAGGCAGTCTTTCTGCCTTGTCAGGACCAGTTAATTATTTATAAATGTTTTTTTAGGTATTTTTCAGCTGTAAGTATTTTCGGTGATAAAATTGCTTCTTTGGCTAAAACCGATCTATTTGTTTCTCCTTTGACCACATCGGAAATTTCTCGGCGAGCATAGAATTCTGGTTTATAAGCAATATCGATTTCGTTTGGGTTTACTTTCGATTTAATTTTTTCTTTGTTCACCTCTTGTTCAATATGTTCTGTATTTACTGTGACCTTCCGAACTACACAAAGCACAATCAAGGTAAGAATTGTTCCCAAAACTGCGGACCCCTCTCTTCCCATCCCTGCGCTCGCTCCAATTGCTGCTGTCAACCAAATGCTTGCTGCTGTGGTGAGGCCGCGATTGTTCTTGTCTCCTTGAATGATCGCGCCTGCACCTAAAAAACCGATACCCGCGACTAATCCCTGTATTACCCTCGAAAGGTCGTCAATATAAACTCCAGCTTGAATGGGAATAATAATGAACATAGCTGAGCCAAGTCCTACCAATATATGGGTACGAAGTCCGGCCGATTTGCTCTTTGTTCCGCGTTCATAACCGATTAGTCCGGCAAGAAAGGCCGCCATTGAAAGTCGAACGGCCATCTGGGTGAATTGCTCGACATCGCTAATGTCAGAAAACTCTGCTTGAATTGAGGCCCAAACTATTTGCATTGTGTCCACTATTGAAACTCCGAGCGGAATAATTGGTTGGCTAGATTGTATCATTTCCTAGGCCCTGGAAACAGATGGAGATGTCGGCACTTTTTATCCACCAATTACAACCGCATCGAATGCAGACAAGGTCTCACTTTCCTAAGACTCTTGTTATCGCAATATTCGGGGCCGGGACGAATTTCGTTCTGTGAAGTTTAGAAATTTTTTGTAGAGTTCAATAGAAAACAACTCTTCAACTAACTTTTAGCAGTGGTGCATTTAAATGCAATAGCTCCGTAGGTTAACGTTAATTCCGTTTCATTTGTTGTTTGATTGAATATCATCGAGAAATCATAAAAATGAGGCACTCCCGCTGATTCCATATGGAACGCTTCAAATCGTTGTCCTGCTTTTGTGAACCGAGCTCTTGTTGCAACGCCGCGAAAGTCAGCTGAGTCCTTTTCTAAAGAGATAGAAATCCATTGTGACTCTCGATCAATGGTCGCATCAACAATCCTTTCACTGCTTAGACCGCGACATTCATAGCTTTCTTCCGTCGATGTGCTTTCGACTAACCTTAAGTTTCCTAAGAGCGTTTTTCGTTTAGTTGTACTTCCAAGCAATACTGCGGGGAGCGATATTATCGTCATCAGCATAAATAGCCGTTTTAGCATACATAATCCTAAAGTCTGAGGTTTCTTTCCAGGCTATGGGAGTTTGAAAAAATTGTCTATCTCGAAATGTTATTTCGGTTTTTTGGGGGGATTCTTACACACTAGGCGAACTATCAACCGTGATTGTGCTCACCATGGTTCCCTCCGCGGTTCTAGCCGCATTCCACATTCATGCTGTGACAGATAGGAGGGAAGCAGCCCACTGCCACATCGAATAAACCAATATTTATTCTCCTATTTATCTATTTATTTGTAGAAGCGGTCTGTGACACACTATGAAGGTATCTGGGACAGTCTTTGCTACAGCTACTATTTTTAAACTTCTATCGGAGGGACGATGAAAGGCATTTTCTTTATACTATTGCTAATTCCTTCACTTAGTTTTTCCCAAAGTTTTTCAGTCCAACCAATAAGACCTTGCGATAACTGGTGGTACAGCTCTGATGCCGATGGCTATATCTGCTGGATCAGACCATCTACAGTTTATATACCAGATGTAGGTGAACTGCAGGAAGTCATCACAAGCCTGCAAGAGCAGATTGATGATCTCAAAGAGCAAATAGCTGACCTTAAGTGAAAAAATAAAAGGCAACATCTATCGAGCACTCAGGTTTTCGTTCGCATGGCAACGTAGGGTAGATGATCGATCATATCTGCAATACTCGGTTTTACGGTACCGCCCATTGCATTGTGCTGGTCCTCCCACTCTTGCAGCATGGTGTAGACGGAAAAGTCGATCATTAGCAAATCTTTGTAATCAATAACAACGTCCATCTCGGTATCTATGTTTTCTAGTGCCGTAGCAATTTGAGGGATTCGAAAGAATGTCGCTGTTCCAGCAAGTACTAATTCCGTTTTATCCCCTTTTTCCTCGACTCTGACGACTGTTCTGCTCATCGATTGTAGCGAGTGGAGCGTTGAAAGAACTAGGCCGGCGGCTACACCAGTTAACACACCGAAAAAGACTAATCCGATCGTAGTCGTTGCGAAAACCACTACTGCGAAACGATCGTATTCCCATAGATGTTTCACATCATCGATGCGAATTAATTTGGTGACCGAGTGAATAAGAACTGCCGCAAGGACGGCTTGAGGAATTTCACTCAACAGACCTGGAAACAATGCCACAAACGTAAGTAACCATAAGCCACTAAATATCGTCGACCACTTACTTTTGGCACCAGCCATCACGTTGGTAGTGCTGCGGATAATCACCCCAGTTATCGGTATACCTCCAAAGAGGCCGCATAGTGTGTTCCCGATCCCCTGAGCCGTGAGTTCCTTGCTGTAATGTGTTCTTTCACCGGTATGCAGCTTATCAACAGCAGTTGCACATAGAAGTGTCTCCGCGCTTGCTATAAACGCTACCAATAAAGCCGTTTTAATTACGAGCGGGTTGAATAAATTATCCCAAAGGGAAAGGTCTAGGTAGGTAATTGACGAAAATATTTTTTGGGGTAGATCAATTCTTGTAACATCCATACCAAAAATCGAAGTAACGGCGGTGGCAAGAAGAAGAGCGATCAATGCCGCTGGTAAAATCTTCAATTTTTTCGGCGTAAATTTGTCATAACCAAACAATAGCAGTAGTGTCCCAAAGCCCACTTGTACGGTTTGGCTGACCCCAGAATCTGTAAATTCAAGTATTGCAGAGAACGCTGCAGAAAAGTTAGCGAAGACAGTGCCTGCGCTTTCTTGTCCCAATACAACCAGCAATTGCCCAGAAAAGATCACAATCGCAAAACCGGTCATCAAACCCAAAATCACGCCAGGTGTTACCGCTCGAAAAAACTGCCCCAACTTGAGTACCCCGGCAAGTATCTGTAGTAAACCGGCGAGAAGAATAGACCAAAGGAACAACGAAAAGCTGTGATGTTGAATAAACTCCCAAGAAATAACAAGTAGCCCATTGGCGGGTCCCGTAACAAGTAGTGGGCTACCTCCAAAAAAGCTCACGACGACACCGCCAATGACACCACCAATAATTCCTGAAATCGTCGGCGCACCAGATGCAACTGCGATACCCAAGCACAAAGGCATGGAAACAAGAAACACAACGAAGGATGAGCTCAGATCGGCTTTTGGGACAAATTTTGAAACCTTAGACAAAAAAGCACCCTCTCCGCTACTATATGGGATTACATCTACTGATTAGTCATTTTATCTGATTTATTCAAATAAGGCATTGGTTGCTCCGTTTTTTTATATATGCAAGGGCAGTATCTATGGTCGAGGTGCCCGTTTTTGTAGCTTACTCAAAGGTCCACAAACTTTTTAAAGTCCGCTTCTAGATTCTCCAAATTCCGTCCAAGAATATTGAAATGACCAAGCTTTCGGCCTGGCCTGGCTGTTTTGTTATAATCATAGCGTTTAACTGCAAAAAACTGATTATTTAGACCTGGGAAATTCTCTGGCCATTCGCCAATAGCGTTAAACATGCCAACTGGGGCAGCAATTTTTTGGTCGAAAAGATCCATTCCGAGACCTGCCATCAACTGTAGATCAAATTGAGAAAGCATTGCACCGTCTAAACTCCAGTGTCCGGAATTGTGGACTCTTGGAGCCATTTCATTGGCAATCCAATGGTCACCATCGACAAAAAACTCGACACATAGCACACCTACATAGTTCAGCGATTCAAGTAGTTTCTCCACTAACTCTCTGGTTTGCTCCAAACCTGGAATAGATTCCGTTGGTATCGATGTTAGAAGAATTCCCTCGCGATGCGTATTATTGGTACTGGGTAAAAATGCTGTCATCCCACTAGCTGAGCGAGCAGCAATGATAGAGGTTTCGAAATCAAACGTAAGGAATGATTCAAAGATATAGTCGACCCTTGCATTAGAACAAATCTCTTGAAGTTCGGTAATATTTGAGACCCTATGTTGCCCTTTGCCGTCATAGCCGGAAAAACGAGTCTTTAAAATACCTGGAAAGGTTCCTTTAAATTCAGAGGCATCACTACCCCGTTGAATTTCCACAACATCAGCGGTCGCAAACCCGCTGGTTTTGAGAAGATTTTTTTCTTGATAACGATCTGCCGCGATACGCACGATTCGCGGTGCCGGAAAGACATTCTTGCATTTATCTTCCAGCAATTGCAGGTAAGTTTCTGGAACATCTTCCAGCTCGAAAGTTATTGCGTCATGCTTAGAAATGAATTTCTCAAATTCTTCGTCTTCTAAGTCGAGGGGGCTAAGAGAAACATCACAACCAAGTTTCCAACTTTCACATCGAAGCATTTGACCGAGTTGACCATTTCCGACAATCCCTATTTGCACTTGCTGTTACTCCAATTCAGTTGATAATACTTGTTCACACTGTTTTGCGCGAAACTGCTGTAGTTTGCTATGAAGAGCTGTATCGCTGACAGCTAAAATGGAAACGGCAAATAATGCTGCATTAGCGGCTTCTCCAATACCGAAAGTAGCAACAGGAACACCCCGCGGCATTTGAACGAT
>Ga0222674_1000343_pt1 | contig 18632 bp, 19 predicted proteins | sample AntAcemetagen866_FD_179804 | JGI IMG/M metagenome (GOLD analysis project Ga0222674, IMG submission 179804) | Saline water microbial communities from Ace Lake, Antarctica - #866 | ecosystem: Environmental > Aquatic > Non-marine Saline and Alkaline > Saline | place: Antarctica: Ace Lake...
CCAAGAAGCGATAACGGCTTTTTTCCGAGGAATTCGAAAATACAAACCAGAATTAAAAACTCTGATCACCGATAACTTCAGGATCGTATCAGCCTAATCCCGGAAAACCTAAACACGATCGGTATAAACACATCCGCTAACTCAATATCCTCTAAAATAGTTTCTAATCTTTTCTTTGTAGAAAAGGGAGGTGTGAGATGGTCATATATTTTTTCGATATTATTTTTGTAAGCTTTGGCCAGGGTACTGGATTCTTTTGAAAGGTCTTTTGATGATAACCAAGCGGTAAACGCATCTCTACCGACTAATAGCTCTCCTCTTGGGGTGAGGTAGCTAAACTGAGAACTTATGATTGGCTCAGCATTAGGAGGGATGGTCACAGTTGTTTGAGGATTTCTTACTGAGTTGTAGTGAGTATGCGGGGGTGAGCCTATTTGCTCTACAAGCCCTTTCTTCTTTAGGTCCCTTAGGTGCCAATGGATTACCTGCGTAGACAGCTTAAACTCTTTAGCCATCTCGCTGGGGCGCACGGGGCCATATTTATCAATAAAACCTAGCAGCCTATCTTTGGTATCATTCCTCATATTTTATATTTTACAGTAAAATATAAAATATAAAAGTCTAAGACTTGGATATTTATATTATTCTATAAAAACAGTGTGTTAGTGTTATTTGGTGAGAGTGTTGGGTTCTATTTCTTTACACCTCACTATTTATGCAACCTTTCTTCTAGAATCCGTCAATAACATATAGGGTCTAATTTAGTGGATTTTGCATCTCAAAGGATGACGATGGATTGGGATATTTTGGTAGAGGAATTAGGGCCTAAGTTATTTAGGTACTTCACTGTACGGCAATCATATGGTCAGGCCAGTGATCTAGTTCAAGAAACCTTACTGAGACTATATGAATTAGTTTACCGCGGTAAGTTTGATCCAAATAAGGGCAAGGTTCATTCGTTTGCTTACGGGATCGCTTATAAAATCCAGCAGGAAGCAGGAAGAAAAAATCGAGTGATGGGTTACGCTGATGAGATTGACGATATTCCGACGACGGACCCATCGAATAGTTTTACGGAGTGCCTTGCGCTGAAGAAAGCTATAGAAGTTACTTTAAGCTCCTCGGAACAAAATGTAATTCAGCTATACCTAGATAAAGAATTAAAGCTTGAAGAAATTGCCGGTATTTTAGAAATTCCAGTTAATACCGTGAAAAGTCACATGAGTCGTGCGAAGAAAAAACTACGTGAATATTTGCAAGGAGATAAATGATGAATGATAGAGACAAAGAACTAGATGATCTTTTGACGCCTATGAGAGGTGTCAATCCCGGAGATCTCAATATTGAAAAATGGAAACGCTCTATTAGAAAACGGCAGCCTGTTATTAGAAAATATCAAATCTGGGGAACAGTCGCAGCTGCGCTGATCATTGGTTTTGTATTAGGGGTAGGGTCATCTAAGGTGTTTAGTCATCAAAATAGCCAAGAAGAATCTTTCGCGACCTCTGCAACCAAAGTAGAGCAATTCGTCAATATAGATTGGAAACACTATTAAATCTTTATTTAGGAGAATTGTTATGCGTTACTTGGTTATGAGTTTATTGTTGTTATCTAACGGAGCTTTTGCGCAGAAGTTAGATTTTACCGAGATGTGTGCTCGTATGGAAGTTGTGGCAGAGGTTTTTACTTTTGATACCAGCGGTAAGTTTCTTGATAAGAAGAAGGAGTATCAAAGATCTTCGGTGAGCAAACCATGGTCGTCTATTTCAGAAAAGGAAAAATGTAGTATTGGTTCAGGGTGGAGTTCTAAGTGGGACGATAAAATGCCTACTTTAGCTCTTAGGTATGAATTAGAACTCCGCAAAGACTTAACTCTTGAGTTAACGATCAAGCAGTTTAGTGGTCATGGACGACAAGCTCAAAAAGATAAACCGATCAAAGAGGAAAAGTTTCGCGTAGATAACATGAAGCCAGTGATGTGGAAATCAGTGCTTCATAAAGATCCAGTATATGTCGTCAGGTTTACGCCTAACCTCTCTTTCAGAGAGAAGCCGAGAGATATTGGTGATATGGAGATATCGGGACGTAATATTATCATTACTGATAAAAAAGGGTTTGTTTGGACTGATGAGTTTTCTATAAAAGAAAAGTATATTTCAGTTAAAACTCACCGTGGCAGTGTAGCGCTGAGCTACCTTCCGTTTAAAGGTGCTTCATTAATCGGCGAAGCGCACTCCAATGTTATCTGGGTAGAGGACGAAAAAGGCACAAGCCTAAAGCTAACTGCAGAGAATTCGTTTTTACCTGATGGGATTACTGGGAATGTGTATGGCTTGTTCTCTCGTAAAACTACCAAAAAAATAGGTAGTGTCAGCGCTCAGTCTTCGGACAAGGAAAAAGAGTTTGTAGAGCGGATTAAGAGTGATTTTTAGTTTGAAATATTGATTGCTAATGAGTCGAACTTCGAGTCGGACAAGAGAATTGTTCGACTTTTTTTTGTTGTTTTTAAAGAAAGTGAGAAGCGTGTCTTTTCAAAATACGTCTATTTAACTATTATAGTATGGAGTGAAGTGGAGGTATCGGAGGTATATATGAAACTGTTTTTTGTATTTTTCATCACGAGTCTAGTTATAATCTTCGGGTGTAAAAGTGTGGATAGGCAGGGTATCTCTGACGTTTCAAGTGTTGGTGGAGTTCCTGTCTTAGGAACCACTGTTTTGGGACAATCCGCTGTTTCGATCTTGAGTTCAAAAACACCTTATATTAAAGACTCGTCAGAGAAAATGGGTTATAGGCCTACCGATACATCCTTTTGTTCTGGAGTCTTGATTCATCCACGGATTGTAGCAACCGCCGCCCATTGTTTTGAAAGAAAAAAACCCCAATGGATTTACTCTCATTTCGCTGATGATGCCTATGTTCCTGGACGATTTTTTAAAGTGAAAAATTTCGAAAGTCACCCTAAGTATAGTTCTAAGACGAGCATTCTTAGTGTCCCCTCTCCTTTTCAAACTAAAAAAGGAATTACAAAAATATCGTTATCTAAGTATTGGCCAGCTGATATAGCTTTGGTACTTCTGACCGAGGTGGTTCCGAGTCGGTTGAAAATAGCATCAGATGTTGGAACTCTCGGAGAAAATGTTTTAGATGTGAAGGTGAACCTTGTAGGGAACGGGTTAGACTCAGAAAATTTCAAGGAAGCTAAGCTACCGTGGAGCCCTAATGTCATCGATGGTAGGGTTTTCTTCAGGAGTTCAAAAGATCTTCTACCTGAATTTCAGTTATTCCACGTACTGCTCAACGGAAACATGAAGGTTTGTAAAGGAGATTCAGGTGGCCCCGTTTTTAGTAAGAAGGGTTTTTATCTACTTGGTTTGTTGGGGGCGCTCTCTAACTCTAGTGAAACCGGTACAGTAGAAGAAACTAAACACTGCGGCAATACTGCCCACGTAACCTATCTGCAAAGCTTTTTACCATGGGTTACGACGGTCGCAAAATCTTGGGGTATTGAATATCCTGCGTTGTTAAAATAGTATGATGGAGTGACAATGGTTTCATATTAACTATTTATTTTTATTATGAATCGCTTACATTTTATAATTTAATTATCGATTTTTAAGGTTTCATGGTAAGTCCGAGCTTCGTCGGTGAGGGGATAGGGCTCTACTATTGCTTGAGACGATTTTTGAACGGAAGGATCACATGACCATTTTCAAATTGAGTGTTTATAGCTTACTTATTTCTGTTAGTTGCTCATTGTCGTTAACAAGTAATTTGGCCTTTGCCCGGTTTGGGAGGAGTCAGGTAGTGATGACTACCATTAAACAGCCTGCATCGAGCAAGTCTAATGAAGAGCTTTTTCACGCGTATGTCGAAGATGGAAGTTGGAATAACCTGAAATATAAAAACTTAAAAACGAGAAGAACTCGTGATACCGGAATTGATGATCCATTGGCTTACGCATGGAGTGGTATTTACTTGGCTTATGTTGAAAAAGATTCATGGCAAGACCTTGAATATATCGATATGAGAACGAATAAGAAGAAAGATACGCGAATTGATGACCCTTCATTTATTGAATATAAAAATGGTACTTTATACACAAATAAAGGTAACTACACTTTTAAGATAACTGATTAGCTCTTTTTAAAAAGAGATATTGAGTTTTTCTGCTATACTTATCAAGCTTTTATCGAAGCTCCAAATGCGATTATTCGCTACCAACGTACTGGCGACTAAATGAGAGTCTACCCAGCCAATGCCAGAGGCATAAAGTTTTCTTTTATTGATCATGTAAAGAACTTCGTCGTGAGATGAAGTTGGTAAAAGAGGAAGGGACTGAAGTAGTCCTAGAATTTCGCTTCTAAACTTCAGTTGGCCACATGCAAGTTCACCAATGATAAACTCATGTATAACGACTTGATTGTCGGATAATAATGAAACTAGGCTTTCGTTTGGAGACCGAAAATGTTTAATCCAAACCGACGTATCAACTAGGATCACGAAATACGTCTCCTTGAAGGAGCTTTAGCAGTTTTGTCTTTACCTCCTAGAGAGATTAAGCGTCCACGAGAATACTCCGCAATCAAAGCCTCAAGTCCCGCATGTACCAGTGCAGTCTTTTCTTTGATTTTAGTCAGTTCCATTGCCTTTCTGATAAGTTCATCATTTAAGTTCATTGTTGTTTTCATTGTCACCCTCCTGATGGTATAGTTCATATGTGTAAGTATGTATCATTTGTATGTATAGAATACCAGATTTAGCCGTTATTCACAGTGAAAACAGACTAATATTAGATGCGTTTGAAAATGTTTGAGAGTTATTAGAAGGATAGGGAAAATATGTCAGTGAGAGAATGTTGAAGCAGTTAATTTTTCATTAAAAATACTTTCCAACACTACCCCGAATTCATGTGCATCCCCCTGTAATCAGGTAAGTGCCTGCTTACCGGCGTAGTCCGAGTTTAGATAGTCACATACCCGCAAAAATTTAGCTTAAAGCACTCCATATTTGTGATGTAAATAGTTAAGATAGTATGTAGATTTAAAGGGTAGGTCATAACCCTACAAAGACTTACTTTATTTTGCTTCACTTCTTCCGATGAGCAGATCAGGGAATTTAATTTTAGGAGTTTTAATGGCTAGGTTTCTTTTATTCCTCATAAGTTTCATTATTTTTGGCTGTAAAATGGTTAATAACTCGGAAACCAAGGCGATTTCTCCTGCCATAGGTCCTGCTGATCAGGAGGAGTTTTATGTTTATAGTTACTTACATAACTCGGCAAACATTGAAAAATATACGAAAAAAAATGAAGACGGGTCAATGATTGATACATTCAATGCAGTGTGTTTTTATCGGGTTGACCTTAACAAGGCTAACAGTAACGACGGCCTTACCGAACTCTTCTTTAAGGCAAGGCCGATTACCGGTCACGCAATTGACTTTAAACGCTTTACCGAAGAGTTTGAAGTTCCTAAAAAACTACCTGAAAATGTTGACTCTTTAGAAATTGTCGTTAAGAACACAGTTGTGATGGGGGCTGTACTTATCGATTCTATGGCAAATGCTAACGATATGTTCGACCGAGACCTTACGGGCGCGTCTAGGAAAGAGCAAGCTCTCAAAGTACACAGAGTCGATGGTAAGAGGTTGAATTTTATTTTGGAAAAAGCAAAGAGATTTGAAGCTAAAAAAACGAAGGCCTGTCCGAAGATTCACCCAAATGCCGAGGCAATGCACAAAGAAGGCAGACGGCGACTTTAGTAATTGACGTGTAGTGACGCACCTGATGACCGTGTCACTAGGTGGCTCCTAAGCTATTAGCTACGCCGGTTTACACTATAGTTTTCCAAAGATCGTCGGTACAAAAAAAGTCGAAATCATACTGAGATTTCTCAAGGATTTTTTCCATTCAAAGATCTTACTAAGGGTTGATAAAATAAATTATAGGATTGGTATAGGTCTGCTGGGTACCCTCGGCGTGTAGATAAGCCCCGTTCGTCATTAACCCTACCTCTCGCTTGAGCAAGCTCACCTTGTGCTTGGGCATTCTCTGCGAATTTATCCCAGGTCTTTGCATATCTCTCTCCACTCCCTGGCGGAAACCAGCTATTACGAAGATCTTGAGCTTTTGCTTGATATTTTTCTACCTTCTCATAATAGCTCTGCTCAACCGTACGATTATCCTTCGCTGCATTTTCAAAAAAGGATGCTCTTTCCAAAGTCTCCAAACCACCGTTGTTTGACTCTGCAAGTTTTTGGGCTCGCTCGATATCTGCGGCTGGCCACCCCAATCGTCGTGCCTCTTCGGCGATAGCATTAGGATCAGATTTCTCACCACCACGGGGATCTGGAATGGTTAGATTACCCACCTGAAGCGACATGTTAGGGTAGCTATCGGCAGAGGGATAGAAGTTATCTGGAGAATCAGGGTTAACCTTAGCATTATAAGAGGTAGGCCCCAAAGCTTCCTCAGCAGTTTGGGTCGGGTAGGTCCATTCGGTGGGAACTTTTTGTTCACCTGTTCCACCATAGGCAATGTCTATCATGTCTCCACTCAGGCCGAACCCGGCTTGACGTGAAACAGATAGAAATTCTTTGAGACTCTGTCCTTCTACACCATTTAAATAGGCTTGTGTGGTTTGAGGAAAATAGGATTTTGTTCTTTTTACACCACCGCAAGCGAGGGATTCGATGGTATTAGCGGTAATGAGTGAAGAATACAAAGGCATCGATGCGATAACATTAATTTTAAAAAGTTCTAGACGTTCCTTTGATATCTTACCAGATTTTGTTAATGCTTCGAGATCGCGCAAAAAAGCTGCTGCCACGTGTGCAGACTGTTTGAAAAGCATTGTGTTGGATGTGACGCCCTTTACGAGATAACTCCTTGCTTGCATATTGAGGTAAGCGAGAGAAATTAGCCTCACCCCGTGAGTTCGAATTGAGGTTTCATCTTTCAGTCCGAAAAGTAACGCCAGATCGGATCCACCGGCGAAGCAACCAGGTTGTTTTTTTACGTCGTTAGGCAAGCTTAAGTTTTCTGTTCCCTTACTACAACTGCTAGCGCCACTTTCTGAGCCCAACTGAATATGCCCAGCAAGGGCCTCGGATTTAATTATCCCAGGTAAAGCAGATAGAACATCGGACCAAGCTTTTCTGTTTTTTGATGATACTTTTGTGCCGCTTAGAAAGGGTTTCATCGATGCCGGTGAGAGGGCTGGCCGTGATCCGCAGGTGGGGATATCGTCTAGCCCACTTAAGGCCTCAAGTGATTTTAGCTGTGTATTATCACCCATTGGTTTGCAGGATATTAACAATGATATAATAGGTATCCATGCGGACTTCTTTGTCATAAACAGTTCCCGTACTGCGGAATTTTCACAATATCCTCTATCAGAACAATTAACTTAAAATTTACCTAAAATCCCTAACTTAGTAATCCTCCTAAGGCTTATCGGGATTTCTTAAAAAACCTTTAACATCAGGTTAATGGGACTTATGGTCACTGATTGCGAGTTTCTTTTCATGGCAGGCTTACTTTAGAAGGTCTTTGGGAAGGTAAGTGGTTTACTGTGACGCCTTACGTAACCACGCTTCAGTCTCTTTCCTCTGCTCCTTACGTCTTTTACTAGCTGCGCTCGTATATTCTTCCACATAACTTCCCGTTTCTTTCGAAACTAAATCTTGTGATTTGAAAGAGTCGTAAACACTTAGCACAGACTCAGTCACTCCATGCTCTTGTTGGGTATCTTGTAGCCAGCCTTTAAAGTTTGTTTGGTAATAACCTTTGCAAAGAGACTCGGTATAAACCCCTTCGCTAATACCGCCTTCGGTGAAGATGCTATCTTTCATCTCGTACATGAGGCGAGAGATATCCATCTCTTCTCCGTAGCTGTGATCACTGTAGGTTCCTAGGGATTTTGCGAAAGAAATACCGTTACGTAAAAGATGATCAATGGATTTAAGATAAACATCGGTAGCTTTGTTGCTTTTTTGAAATGCCTCAGTTTGTTCGGTTACTAAGGTCGCTGATTTAACGAAATTAAGTTTCGAATTATCGATGTTGCTAATCATGTTCGTTTTAGGTGAACCAGATTTAGCTAGAGAACGGCGTTCTGGGGATCTACTAATGAGAAGGTGGATGATTTCGTGAATCAATGTGTTCTTATCAGCGTTTTTATGTAGGATGATCAAATCTTGGTTTAGATAAGGACGATTTTTGCTAGCGTCAGCTCGATCCGGTAGTATCAGTCCAGCTTCTAAAAAAACTGCATCAGCCGTTTCTCCTCTTCGAGTGTTGGTATAAAACTCGATAGCATTATTATCTTCTGACAAATTAAAAGAGGCTAGATTTTTGACCGTAGCTTCTGGGTAACTATCTTGATACGGCAAAACTATGACCTTCACTCCGTAGTTGTAGCGTAGGTCATCAAAAATCTGGTCGAGGTCTAGGGATGCAAATAATCTAATCACTTCGGTATCAATGGTTGTCTGAGTATGGGGTAGTCTATGAGAGGATTGCATGTCCTCCAGAGAAGCTAAGGTAGTTGCTTGTCTTTCGAGGCTACAATGTGTCAAAAAAATCGACAGTAGGATGCCTACTTTATAGGTTGACGGGTTTATAAAATTACCTAAATTCAATGACTTAATCCTATCTATGTCTAATCACGGTGTGTCTTTACTAATTAAAAGCAAGTTTTGGTCCGAAACCGACTGCACTGATCTATTTTTGGGTATCGGGCAAGCCAGTATAATCACTTTCTATAAATTCTAATTCAGGCATTATGATTATAGACGTTATAATTATAATGCTAGGATGTGGTTGTATGCCGAAAAAGCAGGTAGCTGGAAGTGATGATTTCTCTGAGTTGATTGATAGTGATTTGGTTGTGCAGTACGAAGTTGATTTGAAAAAACACTTCGGTTTTAGCAAGCTGCGTCCCTGTCAGGCGGCTACGCTGAGTGTGTTATCCCGTAAACAAGATTGTTTGACTGTTATGCCAACTGGTGGCGGAAAGTCGTTGTGTTATTTAATGCCAGCTTTGTCAGGGCTGGGGTTAGTCTTGGTCATCTCTCCTTTAATCGCACTGATTCGGGACCAGGTCCGTAAGTATCGTAAAATGGGCATTGCTTGTGCGGCTTTTGATAGCATGCAATCCATGGACGAACGCAGCGGTGTTTGGAGAGAACTCGAAAGCGGTAAGGTTCGTTTACTTTATTTGTCCCCCGAAAGATTAGCGATTGATTCTTTCCGTGAGAAATTAAGTCGTATTGCTGCCGTAAGCTTGGTAGCGGTTGATGAAGCTCATTGCATTAGCCAATGGGGTGGTCATTTTCGTCCCGAGTATCGCAAGCTAGGCTCTTACCTGGATTCTTTTGCAGGGGTGCAGAAGTTAGCTTTGACAGCTACCGCAACTCAGAAAGTAAAGTCGGATATAGCCGCATCGCTTGGATTAATTGACCCTACCGTAGTCGTAGACCGTTACCTTCGTGATAACCTGAAAATTAGAGTGGTAAGGTGTAAGAGCTACGCGGATCAAATGAATGATTTATTACAAAGTGTCCTATCGTCAAAAGGTCAGGGGATTGTTTATGCCCCGACTCGTAAGAAGGTCGATGAAATTTACAGTGCTTTACAGCGCGCTAAGATTACCTGTCAGCGCTATCATGCTGGTATGAGGCATGATGGTAGGAATAAGTCGCAGCAAGATTTTCTAAACGGCAAAGCTCAGGTAATAGTCGCTACTAATGCATTTGGTATGGGGATTGATAAACCCGATATTCGCTTTGTCTTTCATGCCGGGATGCCGCCATCATTAGAAAATTATGTACAGGAAATTGGTCGAGCTGGTAGAGACGGAAAAGATGCTAAGTGTTATCTGTTTTATACTGGACGGGATTATCATCTACAGAAGTTTATTGTAGATAAGTCTTTTCCTGATACGGCCGTTCTTAAAAAGAGTTACTCTGAAATCGAACGATTAGTCGAAGACTATTCAGTTCGCAATGAATCTGAGATTTTTGAGAATTTACAGCAGAAGTTTTTGGGAGAAGATTTCGATGCGACTGCGATTATGAGGTTGTTTTATAAAGAAGGTTTTATCGTTAAGTCTGAGTCTTCAGCAATGGATTGGAACATGGGAACGATGAATGCACAGATTAGTCTTAATCAGAATAAGGATTCTATGACTGAATTTTGGCAGCAATATCCTTCGAGAAAAGAAGAGCAAATGCAGAAATTACGGCATATTCGTGACTATGTGAATGCGGGAGAGAACCGTTATGAAGTTATTGAGCGTTATTTCGATATATAGGTTTAGTCGTATAAAATGAAAGTAACTATATTAGGAAGCGGCACTTCTACGGGCGTCCCGGTGATCGGATGTTACTGCGAAGTATGTAGCTCTACTGACCTTAAGGATCAGCGTACCAGGTCCTCGATCTTGATTGAGACGTCTAGTGCAAAGAAAATTTTGATTGATACTGGACCGGACTTAAGAATGCAGCTGCTTCGTGCTGGAGTTGGTTCTGTAGATGCTTTGTTTTATACCCATTTACATGCTGATCACTGCCACGGTTTTGATGACCTCAGAGCTTTTTATTTCAAAGATAAAAAGCCGCTACAAACCTATTTGGCAAGGAACTTTTCTATAGAGTTACAAGATAGATTTAAGTACGCATTTTTTGATAGCGGCTATCCAGGCGCAACTCCGCATTTAAATCTAAACATTATTCCTGATGATGGGGTGTTTGATGTCGGCGGCTGCCAAGTCGAAACCTTCAGGGTCCCTCATGGTAACGTGATGACATCGGTATTTCGTCTTGGCGAGTTTGTTTACGCCACTGATTTTAAAAAATTCAGTGATGAGCAGATTAGCCGGTGGCGGGGTAAGGTTAAGGTTATGGTGGCAAGTGGAGTGCATTTTGATGCCCATCCGACCCATAGTACGATTTCTGAGACGTTGGACTTGTTCGATAAGTTACAGGTTAAACGGGGTGTGATTTCTCATTTGTCTCATAAAATTAGTTACTTAAGAGATGGCGCGGCTATGCCTCCTCATGTGAGTTTGGCATATGATGGAATGCGTATTGACGTTAGTTAGTATATTTGGAATTGTACCCGCAAGATTTTAAAGGGGTATAAATATGATCGTTGGAATTCCGTCGGAAGTTAAGAATCGAGAAAACAGAGTAGCCGCTGTTCCAGGTGGAGTTGAGGCATTAAAACAAGCGGGACATAAAGTTCTAGTTCAAAAAGGTGCTGGGCTAGGTGCAGGTATTCTAGACGAAAGTTATATTGAAGCTGGTGCAACTATTGTTGACAATGCTGATGATGTTTGGAAACAAGCAGAAATGATTATTAAGGTTAAAGAGCCTATTGCGGAAGAGTACCACCGTATGAGAGAAGGCCAAATCCTTTATACCTATTTACATTTAGCTGCTGCTCAAGAGCTTGGCCACGAACTTGTAAAACGAAAAGTTACGTCGATTGCATATGAAACAATTGAATTGGCGAACCGTTCTTTGCCTCTGCTAACTCCTATGTCAGAAGTCGCTGGGCGTATGTCGGTGCAAGTCGGTGCTCAGTGTTTGCAAAAACACCGCGGTGGCAAAGGCCAACTCTTAGGCGGTGTACCTGGAGTGAGGCGTGGTCGGGTAGCGATTGTTGGCGGTGGCGTTGTCGGAATTAATGCAGCAAAGATGGCGATTGGCCTTGGGGCAAGGGTTACTATCTTAGATATTAACGCTCAAAGACTTGCATACCTAGACGATGTCTTTGGAACGGATATTGATACTCTGATGTCAAATCCAGAGAATATCGCAAAGTCAGTAGAGGAGTCAGATCTTGTTGTAGGTGCGGTGTTAATTCCCGGCGCTAAAGCCCCTAATTTAGTTACCAGAGAAATGGTTAAAAGCATGGCTCCAGGTTCTGCGATTGTAGATGTAGCGATCGATCAAGGAGGGTGCATTGAGACCATTAAACCAACCACTCACGATGAGCCCGTATTTGTTGATGAAGGGGTCATACACTATGGGGTAACCAATATTCCGGGTGATGTACCAATGACTAGTACCTACGCGTTAACTAACGTGACATTAAAGTATGCTTTAGATTTAGCCAATAAAGGTGTCGCTAAGGCTCTTGAGCAAGACGACGCATTACGCAAGGGACTAAATACCATCGATGGCAAAGTAGTTTATGCCGCAGTTGCTGAAGCTATGGGGTTATAGGTCTTAAGGTTACCTGAATGAAGGCCTAAACTATAATATATCCATACCCGAAGGAAGTTTTACCTTTAAAAACAGGTGATAATTTAATAAGCTGAGCAACTTGCGAAATCGGTGGATTACCGCGGTAAGTAATAGTAATTCTTTGGGGGTATTATGGTTCGGGATGTAATTAGGAAATATCTATACAGTTTCATTTCTACTGAAGTTTCTAGAACCTCGCGTTACTTTGATGAGTCTATTCAAATTGATAAGCTTCCAGCTGACGACGGACTCCTTTTTTCAAAAGTAGATGCCTCAAAAAAGAGCGAGTTAGATAGAGCAAGTTTACCTGTTTCTCAAGACGAATCGCCGTTGGGACGCAGATTGATCTTACTTAACGGAAACCTAAACTATGACCTAGATATTCAGGGCTCGCTTCTAGAGCTAAATAAAAAGGTATCTCGTTTCGACCGGGTAGCTTGTGTTGTTTACAACAGCTACTTCAAATGGATTTATCAATTAGCGAGTCTATTTCGCTTGCGTCGCGGACCTCAGCCTAGTGTGTTTCTAACCCGCTCACACCTTGAGACGTTATCGGCTATCTCTGGGTTTGAAATTGTAAGAATACGTCCTGCCGCATACTTTCCCTTTAAGTTGTTTGGGTTGGGGACATTTATAAATCTATCCTGCGCTGCAATGCCAGGAATTCGCTGGTTGTCATTAACTTCTGTTATTTTCCTTCGTTCTAAGCCCACGGTCAAGATTTCACCCAAGTTAAGTGTGGTTATTCCTGCAAGAAATGAAAAGGGTAACATTGAAAATGCCATTACAAGATTGAAACCTTTTTTAGATAAAAACCCTACAGAAATCATCTTCGTCGAAGGTCATAGCAATGATGACACCTGGGGAGAAATTCAAAGAGTCGCTGAGAAGTATAAGGACCAATATCAAATAAACTTTTGCCAACAATCAGGCAAAGGAAAGGCCGACGCAGTTAGGTTGGGATTTTCTAAAGCGCAAGGAGACCTGCTCACAATTCTTGATGCTGATTTAACTATGCCTCCTGAGTTGCTACATAGATTTTACGACACCTACTGTAATGGCACCGCCGACTTTATAAATGGTAGTCGATTAGTATACCCGATGGAAGATGATTCCATGAGGTTCTTAAACCGACTTGGTAATATCTTTTTCGCTAAAGCATTGAGCTTCGTACTTGACGCCACTCTGACCGATTCATTGTGTGGAACTAAACTGGTCTCAAAGACTGACTATGATCGTTTTATTAAATGGCGTAATGACTTTGGCGACTTTGATCCATTTGGTGACTTCGAATTACTGTTTCCAGCAGCATCAATGGGGCTAGGAATTATAGATATTCCGATCCGTTACGAAAGCCGGGTCTACGGTTCCACAAATATCAGCCGATTTCGGCATGGCCTAGTACTTTTGAAAATGACGTTTATAGGGCTGACTAAAATCAAAGTATGCACGACCAACGATAACCAGAAAAATAAAATTGGTCTCGAAGTGACTCAAGGTTTAACCCAAGAGTAGGGGGTTATTTTTATTTCTTTTTAGTAGGGTATTCCCTAACAGTCAGTACCTTTACTCCGTTGTAACTTTTTGAGTAAACCTCACGACCGTACACACCTTGCTCAAACTCTTTGCTAGTATTGCGATAAGTACTCATAAAGTACTGAAACCCACTGTCGCCTTGTTCGTATTCTAGTTTATCTCTAACGTGATCTGGAAGTAGCATCCAGTTTTGATAAATCGGTCTTTTCAGGTTTATAATCACTTTACCCTCATGATCCATGTTGGCTAGGAATTCAAGTCCGGCTCGGTAACCAATGCCCCAATAGTCAACTTCGAAACGGTGGCCCAATTCAGTTACTTTAGAAGTAAAAATAGGTGGTAGAGAATTAAAATAAAGAGCCTGGTACGGATGGAAACTGATGTTAATAAAAAGCAGGTGAAGAACACCAGCCGCAACTATCCCTTTAAACCCGTTCATAAAAATTCTATTACTAAAATACTTCCTACTTAACTCAAAAACAAAAACAAGTCCGTAGACTGCGAAAAATACCATAGCAGGATAAACAAAGAAATGATGTCGCCATGAATCAAATAAAGTCGACTTAAAAATCACTGGAGCTATTAAAGGGACCCACATCCATCCTGCAAAGGTTAACAACTTATAGTCAAAAACGATTTTTCGTAGCCCTTTTATGGCATTGTAAACAACTGCTAAATGTCCCAATAAAATTGAAACTAGAATGAATATAGGAGTCGTTACAGCGATCCATACGAAATTGTAATGCCATGGGAGCTTGGTGGAGACGACTGAGTCTCCTAAATAAAGCATATAAGCAGTAAATTTAAGCTTGGACATCCCTTTAAAAGCAAATATGAAATTATGTATCGCCTCACCCCAAAGGTACGGCCAGAGTAAAACAATAAAAACCCAACTAACGAGAAGGTATAAAGATAACTTTGAAAAAGAGATTTTGAAGGAGGTGCGTTTATCGAGTACTGAAATAACACAGCCCATAACAGTAAAACCTATTAGCATAATTCCAGGCATCCTGATATCAACCGCAAATGCAGAGAAAAATGCAGCTGGTAGCAGCCACTTAACTTTGAGAGTTTCAATAAACTTAAAAATAAAGAAAGCTGCTATTGTGCAAAATGACAAAAAACCGATATCGCTAGAATTATGAAAACTATGATTAAAAATCCTAGGGTGAAGTGCAAATAAAATCGCTCCTATCAAACCCCAGTAACGACTATGGAAGTACATGTTACAGATATGATAAAAACATATGCTAGCCGCAAAGAATGTTAGGAAGATAATTAAATGCCTAAGTAAATAAATCTCTCGTCGCTGAGTTTCCTCTTCAAGACCCGTTAACTTTTCCATCGCCAGAAGGGTCATTTCATAGGCCGTTCCGTGCTCTCCGCCGCGAGAACCGGCTTTTTTCCCTTCCCAAACTTTCAAGAAACGATTTATGTTATGAAAAGATCCCACTCCCGTACGGTGGTTAGCTAGTTCATCCCAATTTCCAGGCATGTTTGGCCAGATAAGCAGACCAGTCAGCAAATAGGACGAAAAAAATATTAAGACAAAATTCTTCTTTAAAAAATGCAAACGATACCTCGTAAATTGCTCAACGTGTATAAACGTATAAATATGTTGGAAACTCTAATAAATACTGGACTAAAAAGCTAAGTAAAAGATTATGGAGATTTTAGTCAGGAGGAGTTCTGTAATTTCTGTGAAGGTATGTCCTTACGAACTTACGTCTTTCGCTCGCGATTGAAAGTCGTAAGTTTTACTCAAAAGACTCCGTCTTTACCTGCTCAGGTTCTACATTATGAGCCTGAGCATAGGACGTTGTTAAATCCATAATAGCTTGAGGACCACAGGTCATAAAAGTTGATTGAGGTAGATGCTCAGGATTTACAAATATATCGAGCATCTCTGTCGTAGGTCGGCCTTGGAGAAATTTCTCGTTATTTAATTGTTCACGGGTCAGTGTTACAGCAATTCTAACTCCCGGGTGTTTCGCCGCCCAGCAGAGCTCCCTCCAATTGATAAGGTCTTTTTGGCTGCGATAAGCTACTAGCAAATTCAAAGATTCAGGAGCCTCGTCGCTGCCAAGTTTATCGGCATATTCTTTTACAATACTGGTGAATGGTGTAACGCCGCTACCACCGGCCACCATATAAAGATGTTTGTTATCTATTTTGTAATCGTAAACAAACTTTCCTATAGGCCCACGAGCTCTTAAGATGTCTCCTACCTTGACTTCATCGCACAGCCAGTTGCTAACGATGCCATGAACCACTCTTTTTACGGTGAAAATCGATTGGTTGGTGTCTCTTGGTGAGCCGGACATTGTATAGGATCTGACTACCGGTTTCTCAGCTATGCTATCAAAACGAAACGTCAAATACTGACCAGCGATAAAGTCGTAGGGGCGGCCACCTTCGTCGGCATCTTCTAAGCGAAATGTTTTGGTGTCGTGAGTTTCCTCGTAGACCTCTGCGACCCGAAGATTCATCCATCCACGCTTAACTCTTCTTTTTTCAGGTGTATTCATCGTTCTGATTACTCCAACGTTATGTTTTGTGTATAATAGCGAGGTCGCGTTTATTCGTCCATCTTAGAAAGGAACTAAAATGTCTGACCTAGAGCTCTATCATTATTGGAGATCATCGTGTTCTTGGAGGGTTCGGTGGGCGCTTAATTATAAGAATGTTCCTTACAAAGATATCGCAGTGAACTTGGTTAAGGGCGAACAGACTAAGCAAGATTTTTTAAAGAAGAACCCCTCAGGTCACGTCCCTTGCCTTTTGGTTGGTAAACAACCCCTTGGTGAATCTATGGCGATTCTTGAGTGGATAGAGGAGACGTACCCGAAAAACCCGTTGCTTCCTAAAGATCCTTTTAGCCGAGCAATTGTCAGGCAGCTAGCTCTCACGATCGCTGCTGGTACTCAACCTATTCAAAACCTCAAGGTTCAAAAACACATCTCGACGGATGCTAAAGTCGGGCAGAAATTCGCTAAATATTGGATTGAGCAGGGACTGCAGGTATACGAAAAAATTGCAGCTCAGCATGCAGGTACTTACAGTTTCGGCGGTGAACTAACGATCGCAGATCTTTGTTTGATTCCTCAAGTCTACAATGCACTGAGGTTTGGGGTCGATATGAGTCAGTTTCCCATTAGTCAGCGAATTTACTCTCATTGTCGCAAGCTAAATTCTTGTGTTCAAGCTGCTCCCGAGAGCTATCAGCCAGCGCCGTAACTAGCTAGCTCTAGTGGTGAATATTACTCATTAATTGAGTTTGAAGTTGCAATGTTAGCGAAAGCGTCCTAATAGCACTCCTTAATAAACGTAATATTTTCTACGATTAATGGAGTGACTATGACTATCCTTAAAAATGCCCTTCTAATTAACCTCCTTTTTATTTCTTCAAGTATCTTTGCTACTGAAACTATAAAACCTAAAGTTACAAAGGTCGTGACCCTTCCTCGTATAGAGGTTACCAAAGGTATTTTGTACCAAAACAATGTGGTGTGGGTATCACGTACTAAGGTGAATGAAGACGGGAATAAAATATTGGTCTTTAGTGCTGATGGGAAACAACAACTCGCGTCGACAGAAGTTCCTCACGGAATCAATAAGATTTATCCTTTTAAGAGCGATACTGTGGTTGTTATGGGGTCTGCCTTTAGCCCGACCCGAACCATAGTGAGCTTTTTAAAGTACGATCAGGGTAGAATCATCGCGAAACGAATTACTCTACACCAAGAGTTTCTTGCTGCTAGTTTTGCAGTTGCTGACGATGCATTTCTATTTTCTGAAATTGGCGAAGGGGATATTGCCTACGCCGATCAGTGGAGATTTTTAAACTCAATCGCCTTAGATATTGAAGATGAAGATCATGCACACGGACATGATGATGTAGAACATGGTACCGAGGATGCCCCGCTGATGGCTAGGAAGCCAAATGAAGATTTACCGCCCATCCGGGCTAAAAAACCAGGTGAATACGCTAATGCTCACCTATTAGGTTTAAATATTTCTTTTCCTTTGGATATAGTTGCTGATCAACAGCGCTTTTGGAACATTGAAAGAGGAACTCCTTCTCCGCTTGATGATAAAATCATTTATGTAGATATGAAGGGTAGAAAATTTCAACGCATTTTTACCGAAGACCCTAAAAATGGCTTGTCGGATCTTAATTATAGCCCGAAGCATAACTATGTCATTGTTTCTGAATATGCAGCTGGAAATATTTTACTAATCGATGACCAAACTCAAAAACTACAGCACTCCATTCATGTCGGTGGTACTCCAAGACAAACAGTAGTTTATGGTGATTGTATTATTTCCACTGATGAGCAAAGTAAAAACCTAAGCTTTATCAAAATAGATGGAGGTCAAGCATCAGTGGCACTGGTATGGGACATCGCAGATCAAGTAAAACACCTTAACCAACCAGGTCGTATTTCGGCTAATGCTGAAGATGGTTACGTGTACCTTAAGGCTAAAGACACCTGTAATAGTTGTCAGACCTCTAGGAGTGGCGTCGTGGCAATTAAAGATGTGTCTGGTGTGACTGCTCGGGTTTGTGGTTTGTAATTTAGAGGTGTAGGTTGTATTCGAATGGGCTATCTACGCCTAAATTATGCGAGACAAACGCAAGAACGCCGAGAGCTCACCCCCCCCCCTAATGAGGGTGCAAAACCGTAATTTCTACCCGGTCTTCTCTCTACCCATAACACCGTTCAATTAGTAGAGGCTTAATTTTATTGGGATAACGGGGTAGACTTTTGTAATTACCACATTGCAAAAGGAGCCCCACGAATGGAACATCTACCCCGTTACTTATCAAACACTCTAGA
>Ga0222674_1000345_pt1 | contig 18587 bp, 15 predicted proteins | sample AntAcemetagen866_FD_179804 | JGI IMG/M metagenome (GOLD analysis project Ga0222674, IMG submission 179804) | Saline water microbial communities from Ace Lake, Antarctica - #866 | ecosystem: Environmental > Aquatic > Non-marine Saline and Alkaline > Saline | place: Antarctica: Ace Lake...
AGGGTAATGACTGTCGTACCTGCGACCGATCCTTCTTCTAACGTGACGAATGATGCTAATACCCCATCAACCCATATACTTAAAGGGTTAACATCAGTATGTACTAAAGCATGTGTCGAGGTTACGATACTCTCTGATGTCTGGGATATAATTAACTCATCCACTGCCTCCTGGCCAGTCTCAAAAGTATTATAAGGATACCCTAATACGAAAGGGATATCCTCATCGAGGATGAGTGACGATAATTCAATTATATCCCTGTAATACCACTTATCCGGAGTTACATCTGAAAATCCGTTACTCATAACTACGCCCCCAATACTCTATCTAAATACCTTATCAACCTACTAACGAAAACCATTACCTCTGATCTCTTAGCCGCCCTGTTAGGTTCGAATAAATATACCGGCCTACCATATCTATCATATACTGCAGTGATGCCGTGTCGTGCAGTTGATTCTATAAATGGCTTTGCCCAATGAGCCCCTGTTGACTCTGTTTGTGTCTCCGTTATGAATCCACCTGAATCTAGTGAGTGACTAAAAGTAAAGTCATTACTGATCCCGTCTTCTTTAGATTTAAGGACTAATTCCGGGTTATTCTCGGAAGGGGATGAGAAGTCGAAGTATGCCCCAAGCCCTGCATCCATCATAGCAGATTTCATCCTTACTAACATGAGGTAAGGTGTATGGTATTGATAAATTACCGCATTACCGGTGACCGTCCCTCCGTTATAGCTAAATGACCATACCCCTTCTGCTGATGGTAGGCTATAACTATCAATGACGATACTTAACTGCTCATACCCAATGCTTATGTCAGTGAATTTAATTGAGCTCAGTCGATCATCTTGATCCTTCTTAGTAAGGACTGTATCAAAAGATACCTTAAATACCTTACCACCATCAAATCGCTGAATCTCCATAGAAGAGGGTAATACTCCAATAAACACAGAACCCCTCTCGTCAATAAACTTAATCTTATTTCCTGCATAAAAATTCAAATCAGCCATCCATACATAATCAGGTACTAGTAATGATAGCTTACACCCGTAACTACTCTTACCAGTACTATGTATCCGTGAAGGGGAGTTTGCAATCTTTACTTCCGCCGCGTTGAATCTCGGTGATGGAGGTGCATAAGGACCCACTATCCTGCATACTTTAGTTTCCCCGTCTGCGGCAATTGCATAGTGAAAGCTCTCAGGGTTACCTGCCGATGATGCGACCTCGTAGAATCCTAGCCCAGTTTCGACAAAGAGGCGGCGAGTTAGGTTCGCCGTCCCGCTGTTGGGTTTACCTTTATCACTACCTGAAGTTATCATCGGCTCATACTGTGACATACTAACACCCCTATCTAACTTCTATTCTACCACCATACCTTACTGACTTGGTAATCTAACGGTATCAACCTGTTGCCCTAAGTTAACCGCCCCATTGACTGACTGCACTACTTCTGTAAGCATCTTATCAACTTCCTCTTTATTATTAGCATTAATATCACCTGTACGGATCGTAATACTAACAGCCCCACGTTGCGCCCCTATATTAGAACCTTTATTCCTACTTGCGAAGTACTCATAACTACTCATTACATCTACACCAGAAAGACCAAACGGCCCCTGCTTATTCATTGTCTCAAATATAGCTGCTGTATTTTCAGCTATTTGCTGATTCAATGCTATGATCCTGTTCTGCGCCTCCTTGGCCTGATCACCCTTCGGACCATCAGGTCCGTTTAGCATTTCCTCTAACTTATTACGGGATTTAAGGATCTGTGCATTAGTTGATTCAAGGCCTTGCACTTTAGCGAATCTATACTTAGCTGAGTCCTGCGAATAGCCGCTTGACCTTAGGTTCGCTAAGTCAATTGCATTATTACCTGAAACTCCTGCCATATCTAACTGCAGTGAATTCATTACTGACTGAGTCCGACCATCCCTCTCCTGTACGAGCTTCTGCTTAGATAAATTATTTAGCTCCATGATAGCAGGATTCAGCTTATTCTGTTCAATATCGTCCCTCATCTGCTTCTCAGGGGCATCAATCATTGATTTCCTGTACGTTGCTACTAGACTAGCCTGATCAGCCATCTTCTCCGCTAGTATGCTTATGTTTGTATTGACTCTACTCATTGAGTTTTCAGTAGCACCTTCTTTATACAATTGAAGGTCCTTATTGGATGCCCCTAAATCAGTACGTGATGCCTGTAATCCGAATATACCCTCTTTATTGGCCATGAACGCGGTCACGTCTGCACTCCTTCGTTCCCTCTTCTTATTTAACAAATCAATCTCCATAGCTTCAATCTCTTGATTGAATTCATCGTAAGCCTCACCGTAATCCATCCCTTGGGCTATTATATGATCTCTGGTTGCCTTGTACGCCTCAAGCATTGACTCATTCGCTGATATCTGAGTATCAAATAAATCCTTCTGATACTTATAAATCTCCATAGAGTCTTCCCTAAACTTCGGTGTCAGGTTCAATAGGGCAGTGGCCTGTTTCTTAGTCGAGTCGCTTATTACCTTTGTTCGTGCAATCTCTTGTTTACGTTTCATCTCAGGTAATTTCTCAACGAGATTATATCCAATATCCTGAGAGAAGTCACCTACTCCGTCACCATTATAATCTACCCAAGACTTCCGGTTATTGACGAATATAGACTTATTCTGCTTACCAAGTGCTATTGCTGCTTCCCGTTTCCGCTTCTCTACGTCCAAAGCCGTAAACGCGTCATCTTCAGAATTTAAAGCGGAAGCCATTTCAGTGAAGCTTACTCCTTGCTTACCTCCGGAAACCATATTAGCGATCCCAGAACCGAATACATCGTACCAGTTCGATACGTCGGTATTAGCGAGTACATTCATCGTAGCAAGGGGAGATGTAACCAGCCCGCCTGTCTTCTCATTCATACTTTTAGAAGTACTACTACCTTGGAATGGTGCTAGTAGTTTAGCGAAGAATCCCTTTTCTCCATCTTTCGATTCTTGAAGTATCTGAGCGGCGTACTCGTTATCGTTGGCCGCCTTCATTCCACGGTCAGCATCTGTCATCATAGAACCTAAGAATACGTCAGTCAGTGGTGCGAATATTGCTGCTACCCCTGCAGCCTTTATGCCTGTGGCCGCCATCTTACCTGCAGTTAGTGCCCCCCTACCAGCTAACCTACCTGTAGTACGTAATCCTCGGATATTACCCGCCCTACCTGCGCCATTAGCTAACCTATCCATTGGACCAGATAGCCGATTCAGTAATCTATTATCCGAGCCCGACATTCTATTAGCAATTTCCCTTAACGAACCCTCCATCCTACCGGTCCTACGAGTGTCACTACCACCACTACCTCCACCACTGCCGCCACCTAACTGGCCATTGATCCTATCACTATGCTGTAACAACTCCCGGGGAGTTATTGACCCGGACATATAAGCACTATTTAACTCATCTATAGAGCTTATCCTACCTACTGAAGAACTGCGTGATGCGGCAGATTGGGTAGCATTACCTGCCTTATCAATAGCCCTACGGTAGCTTTCCGTCTGTGTGGAAGATTGAGTCATCTCAGTACGTAACCTTCTTAACTCGGTGACCATGGTACGGGTCGAGTCCCTGAATCCATTTATCTCAGTATTTACCGTCGCGAACTCATCCGAATCGACTTCCTCACCTGACTCCACGAGCCCCATCATACGTGACCTTCTAGCTATAGCACTAGAGTGAGCCTGTCTCGTACTCCCGATACTCTGACCAAGTTCGGATATCCTCGCTGCCCTACCACCGACTGCTTGATCATACCCGTAAATATCTGTACCGTCTGCTCCAGTAATACCATTCCCTGCCAGTCCGTGAAATGCTGACCCCGGATCATTGAGGTTCGCATTCGTTCCTAACCCGAATCCCTGAAGCTCACTCCTAGCTCTTAAACCTGGAACGGAGCCATCATTAACCTCACCATCACCATCACCCTGACCTGAAGGATTGACAGACCTACCTCCTGTAATACTTGAAGGACCTGCCGCCCCTCCTTGGGCCGATTGCATCCCCATCCCTAATCCCATAAACCCAAGTAACTGACTAGTGCCAGGTACACTATTGTTAGAGCGTAATACGTTCTGACCTAGTGCAGTAACTCGATTAGTAGCACCTACTCTACCTAATGCATCATTATATACATCCAACTGAGTGCTATTCCTAAAGATCTCCTCATCAATAGTCATTGCTGCCTCACCATGCCTATTACTCCTGGCCTGAGCCCTGCCTATACCCTCACCGATACGAGCCCTCTGACCGTCCGACAACCCTGATCTTCCCTGTAAAGCAGTGAGCTTACTGACTGTTGCATCGGATCTCCTGGCCCTATCAGTAACTAATCTACGCTCATCCATGAGAGCCCTGTTCCGATTCACTAGCGGAGCTGATCTGTCTTGCAACTCTGCGTTACGGTACTTACTATTGACGTCGGATGATATCCTCTTAAATACTTTTAATAATCCCGCAGCCCCTGCGATTTGAGCTACTAATTTAAGTGCCTTTGCAACACTAGTTGCATTGTCAGCTAATTTAATAAGAACACCAAGTAGTGCCCTCATCGGAGTCATCATTTCATTCTTAAGCCCACTCGAAACTCCGATACCGAAACTCTGGAATCCTGAAAGTATCTGCTTACCTTTAACATCATAAGTGTCACTCATCATCGCCAGCAATCCTTCTACTTCATCATCCTTCGCGCCGGCAATCTGATCTACGTACACATTAAATTTACCTTTACTCGTATACTCTTCCTCCGACATATCTTCAGGCGCAGACATACCTTGAAGGTAAGCCCCGACCGCCATAGCGGTACCTGCATGCCTGTTCTTAAACACCTTCGAGGTTAACTCTCTTGCGAACTCTGCATCCCCCTCAGATTGAGCAAGACCTGCAGTATCGAAAACGTTCATCAATATGTCCGTTGAATCTTTCTGCTTCTTCTGAATTACATTACCCTCATCATCCTTTACCATCTCGAAAGGATTCAAGTTATTTATAGCCGCCTGTAATTTAGGGTTATCTGACTTCGATGTCATAGATATATCAGATAGTGAAGCGTAAGTCTCCTCCATAAACGGAGTATTAAATATCCTATTTATAAACGTAGCTGCCTCAGAGCCTGACCGGCCAGTAGAGTTTACGACTAAAGAACCCAGTGCGTTAAGTTCGGATATAGAACGCTGCTTATCCTTACCTACGGAGTCCTTATTATATGCATAGTACAATCCCCCTGATCTCTCCTGTACCGCGAGTAAGTCCTTAGTTGTCGCTTGCGAAATATATGCCGTCTTAATCATACTATTCATTGCTTGGTTAATTTCACTCGGCTTTAGCTGCCATTGTGCCTTTATTGCCTCGGCCCCTCTTATTGCTTCTTGAGGAGTTGCCTCTGTAGGTTCTGCAGAGTGGAGCTTCAAACCGCCACGGAACAATTCCATCGCAGCAAAGGGATCATCGTACGTACGAGTAGCAACCTGCCATAAATCAGAGACGTCTCCTTGGTCAACTCCGTATGCTACTCCGGCACTATTTAAGGTCTTTATCATATCCCCTTTTAAGTACTTATTGACACTGGAGGACATCTCCTTTATTTGCTTAGATAACTCAGGGTCATTAACATACTCATTAACCTTATTCTTATCGAACTCCCTATCGGCCCCTCTAACAACCTGCTCAGCTGCAAGATCCTGAAAAGGTACATCACTAGACCCGTACTTCGCTAATAGATTTACTCTGGCTTTCTGTATATTATAATCAAACTTCGTCACAGTCTCACGAGTGATTTGCGCCATACGCATTGGTAGGGTCATAATAGTTGCACTCAGCATGTACCTAAAGGTATTCTGAAACGCGCGTTTAAACTTACCAACTTGGACTTGCATCGCATCAGTAGAGAATGCATTGGTAGAAACCATATCACGTAAGTCCATACCTGCACTCGAACTGCCGCCCCTAGGTACAGACCTGAACCCACCAGCACCTGATGCCGTACCTCCACCTCTAGGAGGTACTGCACCGCCACCACCCATACTACTATCCATACCGTTCATCGAAGCAGGTATTATCCTCATACCCCTTACTTCGCGGATAAGAGTACTGTACTGGTTTTGAATCATCTTTATTGTCTTAGCGATAATCGCGTCCTGCAGGTGCCGTACCTTATTACGCATGAACTCTATTGGTGACGTATCTACCTCAACCGTAGCCATGTTCTTAATTGCAGCAGACATGTTCTTATTAGCGGCCGCAAATAATTTCCTCATCATTGCAGTATGTGCCGTAGATACTACTTTACTCATTTGCTTCATTAATTGCTTATTCGATACTTGATTACTTGATAGCGTAGGGTTCGCGTTCTTAAATGCTGAAGTATCTTCTCCGAAACCAAAAAGTTTAGTGTACTGTTTAAGCTGCTTTTCTTTAAGATTCTTAGTCTTAATATTAGATAAATTACCCATACCACCTACAGGAGAACTCGACATTGACGCTGTAAGTGATTTATTGGCGGAAGTGAACATTTTAGTAAGCAGTGAAGAGTACGCTTTAGATACAGATAACGCCATATCCTTTACGAGTTTACGTTGTACTACTTGAGCATCAGTTATTACAGGATTCTGCTTTACAAATCCTTTTAAATCATCACCGAACCCAAACAACTCAGCGTACTCGCGTTTCTTTTTCGCCTTCAATTTATTAGTACGAATATCCTTTGTAGAGTCACTACCTGAGGGGATTATCGCAGATAATTTATTTACTTCCGATTCAAGCTTCAGGTTCACATTATTAATTACAGCCTGAATATATCCCTGAACCTGTAATTTAACCGACCCATCCATCGCAGCATTTTTATTGCCGATAGAGAAGTTCACGGGCTCTAGTGCCGACAAGTTATTTACTGTCGCTATAAGCTTAAATGATACATTTTCCATTACTGCTTCAATATACCTTGCGACCTGCTCCTGTACAGGAGACTTACCTGCCGCCTTACCTTTCCCTTTACTCTTACCTTTCCCTTTACTCTTACCCTCACCACTACCTACCCCTGATTTAGCTGATAAAGTGGTCATCGCCTCTGTAATTTCGGCGTTTGCCATAATCATGGCCGACTCCGTTAAGCTAGTTACTAATAAACCCCTGACTGAATTAAGTTGAGGAAGGTACTTAGCTATATCGACCTTACCGCCAGCCATTGACTCTATAAGTGAAGTAGCCGCTGAACCTATTTGCTGGTTAGCAACAGTAAAGAAAGTACTCAAGTACGAATTTCTATACGAAACAAGGTTACTAAGATCCTGATCTGAACCCTTTGCCTTCAATTTTTGCATTATCTTAGCACGATTACCTTTAGTCGCACTTGCTAATTGCTTCATATCTTCAGCACCGAGATTAATTCTCTGCTTAGTTAGATTCTTTACACTTGCGTCAAGTGCATTCTGCATAGAAGACTGCATCTTACTTACATCAGGTAATGCCATTGACTTAAATGGCTTAAGTCCGACCAATGCACTAGCTACTTGAGTATTTAGAAATGAACTTAGTTCAGCACTTACCGTAGTCTGTAACTGAGTAAGTAGTGCTTCATTTATATTTACATTTAATTTAAACGCATTACCTTTACCTTCAAAACTTACAGATAGCCGATTATCCGCCATGAGTTCTGCAAACTTGAGATTTATAAGATTAGTAACTCTAGAGAAGAATGTAGCATCTAACTTCATATTAACGAATCCGGCCTTAGATCCCGTCAACGACTTCTCGAATTGCTTTATAAACGCGTCAGTGAGGTTATTTAATGTGGCCTGGCTTACCTTTAATGTTGCTACATTAGACTTACCAGTACCCTGTATCTTTAGATCAGCAGTGGATAGGTAAGTAGATAGAGCCTTCTGTAATTTAGAAGACAGTATCTTTCCTAATCCCTTATCTGGGGCAATAAGGTCACTATGTAATGTATCAATTTCATTACCGAAAACCTCAGATAGGCTCCTATTCTTATTCAGGGTCTCTATAGTATTACGCGCGTTATTCTGTAATATTGTAAATACGGTATTAAGGCTATCTACTTTGTGAGAGAATACGTCCATATGGGTTATGGCTTGAGTGAAGTCGATATCTACTTGGGAACGCATTACATCATCCCCGGCCATACCTCCCCCGCCTTCCCCTGGGGAATGTAACATCCTTGATAAAGGATCTTTAAACATACACCTTCACCGCCTAATAAAGAAATAAGGCGGGATGCCTTATTTAGCCCCCGCCCATCGCTGCTGCTAACCCCATTATATCTTCTTCTGTTGCATCATTAAAGCCATCAGACTTCAACTTCCTTACAGATTCAGGATCACCGTCCTCATTAGATTCTGGGCTACCGTCGCTGCCTGTTTTCTTTTTGCCGTCTATATCCACAAAGTCTGGGACATCAACCCCCATTGTCGCGCCAACTACCTTAGAGATAACTTGAGCTGAAAGTAGAGTCGTATCCATCTCGGCCCTTACTCTCTTGTTTACTCTTAACAGTAGTGCGAACATCTGGGAGAACGTAGTAGTTTTTACGAAAGATCTCCATTCACAATGTAAGTCATGGAATACCGTAAATGCAACATCCGACCAACTCAGTGCGCTCTCCGTTCCGTCATCCTTAGTTTCTTTCAGGACAAGCTCTGAAGAGCTATTTAGTTTCCCGGGTCAAAATCCACCTGATTCAATTCCAAGGCAATCATTATCAACTGCGCTAGCATCTTTCCCGTCAGTTGCTTACGTAGGTACTCAACTTCGTCATTGGGGAATAAGATCTTCAGACTAGAGTCCATCTTATCATTCTCCAAATTGAACTTAGCTTTCATCCTTTTTAATTCTTCCACGTCATGATCCGGATCTAACTCAAACCCATCAATACCTGACTGACCAAAAAGAATTACCTGAGAATCGAATAGGGATACTTTTGAGAACTTAATACTATCCTCGATAGCCATAGGCTCTAGGGTCCTAACTTGACCATCCTTAAACTTAACTGTCTTTCCCTCTGGAAACCATACATCAACATCATTCATTCAAATTACCTCCCAATAATAGAATAAGGGGCCCGGTGAATCGGGCCCCTCACCTTCTATTTAATTATAGCACACAACCTATTGAGTGATTGCGAAACGTTTAAAGATACCAAGTCTACCATCTGGACGCTCAGGGTTGAGGACACGTAAGTTAACTTCCACTGGGGATGCTTGAGCCCTATTGAAGTTGAGCGTAATCGCCCCCCTTGCACGGCACTGGTAGAACTCGAACTCACATCCCTGACGGACGTTATCTTTCTGAGAATACGCTCCGGTATGTAGTACTGATAAGTAGAATGGGAGCTCTTCTGCTTGTACAGTGTAGATATCGAGATTTGCGTCATTAATTTTGTAGGAGATAGCAATTGACTTACCATCATCTGCGGCATTGAATGTGATGTTACTACCTACTTGCTGAAACTGACCAGGAGCGGGAGCACCAAGTACTTCAGTGAATGAATTACCTGAATCGATATCAGATACTTCGAACTCAGGTGTAGCGTGAAGGTTAGTAGAGAAGAAAGGAGTCACTTCCGCTACAGTACCTGCACCTTGCGATAGAGTGGACTCAGTTGCTGTAACACCAGTCGCGGCCGCACCGAAAGTGATATCTGAAACATCACCTTTAGTTTTAGCAGTAAACCTTACGGTATCACCAACACGCAGCATTTCGAAGTCTACAGCAAGAGTTGCATCTGTAGCAATCTTAGTTGCAACATCGATCTGGTCATCTCCAAGAGTAACTCCTACGAAGTAATCGGTGCCCCCTAAGTTAATAGTGAGGTTACCTGAGCCGGTCGCGTCAGCAGTAATGACCAGCTCGGCTACTTCATTCGAAGAACCACCGATTAACTGGTACTCGTCTACAACAGAACGGTAATAATCACTTGCGTATGCCGGGCCAGACTCACCTAACATTAAACGAAGCATACTCAGGTCGAACTTGGTGTTCATTGCACGGATATCAATACCTTTTGAAACAGCGATGTCATCGATGTTATACAGACCATCCCCACCGAAGATATCGTTAATCTCAGTGGTCATTGTTACACCCATCTCGGTCATTGTTGCAAGATTATACACTCTACGAGTTGCAGTAGGTGCATCGTACTTCCTGATTCTTAACTTACCAACACCTTTAACAATGAAAGCCTTCTTCTCTTGGGACATGTGTGAACCTCCTCAATATTATTCTACAGGTACTTCTATCACTGTAGTCCAGCATACTAGTGCTGAATCAACCGGATTAACTTCACTTTCATATTGCCTAACTACATCTGACTCTAAAGCTGTAACTCCGAAGCCTAAAACTGGAATCGTCCTATGGAATAGTTGCCTAAGCCGTTTACCAATATCCTGTGCTAAGTCTATATCCCCGACAGTATATACATCGAATGCAAATATTGCATAATAGACTCTATAGTTATCTGGCTGGTACCCTCCCGTATAACTGTAAAAACTTATGATAGGCATACTATCAACCTCAGTGGAAGGTCTCCTTCTCTTTTGAATTTTACCGGCCCTCTTTACTGCAAACTTAGAGTCACTAGGATCTAGACCAAGCAATGAACCAATCTGAGGATCGTTTGCGAGTAGTAGTGCTACCGCATTATATACTTCCTTCATATCGGTTAATACAACATCACTCACAATTACGTCCTCCCATCTAAATCATGAACTTGGGTCGTATCTTGAGGTACTTGGTCAATGGTACGCTCCTAATCGCTAACTTTATTATACCACGTACTTCCTTTAATGCGACACGGCTTGGGCCATGAAACCAATAATGGGCTTCGACATCTTCACCGACGTAATTCCTAAATCCCGCGTCAGCCTGTCCTGCCTTCAATGATCCAGTATATCGAAGGTTACCACCCATATCCCTCCAAGTACCTGGATTACCGTTCCCTAGGTAATCTACGAACCTAGTCCTTGATGCCATCTTACCTTTATTACGGCTCGATGATGACATACCGCTTACACTAGGCATCCTCTCATATAACCCATCCTGATTCTCCCCTGTACCGTGTTCATAATAAAGCCCTATATGTGAATCTTTCCAGTTACTAGCCATCCACTTTACTGACATACTTATCGCACTACCTGATGTGGCCTCAACTTGGCTCTTCTGTATATTACCAAGTACAGCCCCGGCCCTCGCCCTATCTGACGTGAAAGACACTGATCCGGCACCTGCACCTGTAAGTATCTGTACGGGATTATCCTTCCACGGTAATTTAGCAGCAGATACGTATATCGCAGTATGGAGGGGTTTAAGATACATCTTAACTAGCAGTGACTTTATCTTATTCCCTAAATCTCTCTTATACTTTGCAACATTGAAAGTGAATAGATATGCATCTACATGACCCATCTTCACTACCGTCACCTCCTGTATTTACGTAAATCAAACCTTAACCCGATCACGGATATCCCCTCATACGTAACATCATCCCAGCCAACAACCTCTAACTTATTATCTCTGGAAGTAGAGTTGAGAGATACTCTATCTAAAGTCTCAAAATCAATACGTCTACAGAATACTACTAAATTAGAGTCACCAATTACCCCTACCTTATTATCAATTAGATCCTGGGTTATCTTACTTTGGAACGCAGGTAAGTCAGCTATGACAGGGGTTTCTATTACGGAAGTCTTGAGTGGGAATAGTGGATCTAGTACCGCATCGCTATCCCTTACGACGGTTATCGCCGTATTAATAATAAAACACTGCAGGGCATCGGTAGTTATTACATCCGAAATCCTCTCAGTGTACTTAGCAATGACTAATAACTTAATATCAGCGGTAAGGTCTATAATTGAACCTACAGTTATATCATCAGAGTTCAATGCTTGAACTCTCCTATAGGAATGAAAGATACTAAGGTCAGAGCTCGAGGATCGGCCCACCTTACCTATAATTACCCTGGTAGTAAATGGTACAGTCTCGTCAACTCTAGTGATACTGACTGAAGTACCAGCTACTCTAATAATATTCTGCTTTGCAGCAGCAATTTCACCATACATTACCCATCACCACCAATCGGATCCCCTTCATTCTCAGCAATAGAAAATATATTAACTGACACATACTCTGGAAGTAATACCTCTACGTCCTCTATCTGTGCCAACATCTCTTCGTATTGCTGCTCAAACTTAGAGGCTGCTGCGTCCACTTCAACCCTACCCTTTGTCCATGAGATATCCATAGTCTTAACACTAACAAACATCTTATTACCAAACATAGGATTTCTCGTGATGTGATAGCAAGCCCTGAATATCGATGCCATCTCTAAGTACTGTAAATCAGATCCTGTCGCATTCAAGTAATCAGGTACCCTCTTTACTACATCATTATCGGCTATCTGAACTAGTCCCATATCCTCTATAGCGTCCTGAGGAAGGTCTGCACTGGTCATACTTGTAACGGCATGTATTTTCTGAATCCAATCCATTGGCATCACTTTATAAGCCATACCCCATCACCTACCTTAAAAAGGCTTCTCCAGAAACTTCCTCTGAAAATTGAATCTCAATAGTATCATTATCTAACTTCGTTACAGCCCCGACTACCTCATCCCCCTCTTCATCATAAGTAATGACGTGTACGGGCCTACCTAGATTATGGGTAATAAGCCAGTAATCAGAAGCTAACTCCTGTATGAAGGTAATTGATTGCGTCTGTTGAGTTAGGTTAGTAAATAGTAACATTATCTTAGTACTACTCCATACCTTATTTAGTGACTCAGACGTATCATCTAATAACCTACTGAAGTAACTCTCAGCTAATACCTCAGTACTTGGGTCTACGGGATTCGTAAGTAGTTTGAAGTCTATGAGGCTTATAGGTGAGTTCCCATCAGGTAGTACTGCTTTAAAATCCTCGAAGTCAGGATCATGTACTCTGACTAAATACCACGTAGGTCTATCCCCTAATTCGTTAGGGTAAAGATTAATAGAGAACTCCCCGTTCTCATCAGTACGTACAAATACCGCGTCTCCTGATACTGGATTACCTGAATCAAGATCTAATACCTCAGTCGGCCTACCTTTCTCATTCACAATAACGAACGATACCTTTAATCCACTAATCGGTTTATTAGTAGCGTCCACGTATGGCTGACCTATGTTAGTAACAGTTCTAGTTTTCATAGCAACGCTCCTAATTAAGATTCCTACTTAGGTACTATGAACGTTACTTGAGGGAAACTCTTACATGTGATTTGCTCATCACCTTCCAGTAACTCCATACTGTCATAGGTAAGTCTAGTTACATTACCTCTTGAATCAGTAATAAATACTATACCGCCACCCTCATTACAGATCGAAGATGCACCTTCTGGGGCTTTAACGGACTTACCCTCATTTAACTTAACAGAGACTGGCTTGCATGCCGTAACAGACAGCACCCCAGGTACGGTCTCTAAGTTAGTACCCGCCCCGTCAACGCCCCCAATATCATCCAACTCACTAAGATCCTCAACTACTTCTTCAACAGCTACAACTTCTTCAACAGCTACAACTTCTTCAACAGCTACAACTTCTTCAACAGCTACAACTTTAGCTTTTCTTGGCATAACAAAAGCCTCCCTAGTTTAAATTTACTATCTCCCTATAAAAATACCTTGACCGCCATCCTAGAATGAACGGTCAAGGTTTGGGAGCGTATCTACTGATGCTCTTACGGTACTACTAACCCAATACTGCTGGGAAATACACTGCGGCAAGTTTACTAATGACCTTGTGGTCATAATACATAAACAACTCAACCATCTGAGAATGCTTCAACTGTACATCGTGCAGGAATGATTGCTCTACACCAAGACCGTTACGGTTCCATTTAAAAGTAACACCATGAACTACTGACTTACGTGCAACGGAAGGTGGTATGTATGAGAAGATACAGTCTTGACCCCAGATGAAATCACCTGTCTTCTCTGTCTCGGATGTACGACTTGTCGCAGATCCTACGACAATCGTATCCACTTCCAGGAATAGCTTAAGCATGTCCTCAGTCATGAAGTTAACATCCTGATTAAAGACTCTTGACAACAACTTAGGATGTACGCGCAGACGTTCGTAAACGTCATGGCCCATGATTAGTGTATTCAAACGCTTACCTGTTGCTTTAAGTACGCGAGTACGTGCGTCAACTAAGTGAGCATGAGGGTCACTAGCATCATCCGACCAATCCAATGTGACGACTGGGCCGGCGACGTTATATACATGGTCAGGGTCATAACTGTTAACATCACGCAGTACTTTAGCAGCGTCAAGCTCTTTATTCAATAGCATGATATCCTTGAGGATAATGGCTGCATCAGTGTGCAGGTCCATTAACTCAACATCAGTATTTGCTAAGGTGTCATAAGGGATAGTATGGTGAAGACCATGACCATCACAGTAGAAACCGTCATCCGAGAATGACCAGTCAATTCCACGAGTTTCGGAACCGCCCGAGTAATCATCCTTCTGTGGTACGAATGAGCGATTATCGTATACCAAATACTTATCAGTCTGTTTAGGCACGACTTTCGTTGGTAGTACGATTTCAGAAATCAGCTCCTGATTGGAGTAAGAGATACTGAGATCGGATAATAGTTTGTCATAGTGAAGATCTTGAGCGATAGGCATTTCCAATTCCTCCTCGGCTTTAAATTAAAATTCCATACTTTAAAACAAAAACTTATCCAGCTACTACTAAACCACTACAACAACCTGATTACCAGGGAACAGCTTTACAGTTACTAGCTCACCGGCAGCAGCAGCCTCACTTATTGATATACCGGCGACATTATAAGTACCTGGGGCAGCGGGTAATGCCATGAGACGTCCATCAGTTCCTGCAACTACTTGAGTATGTCGAACGATTGCTTCGCCAGCCTCGACATCAACGTGACCAATCTCAGCAATAGCCACAGAGCGTCCAACTCCGGTGATTGCGGAGTAAGCAGTAGCACCGAGAACATAATCACCTAAAGCTGCTGGAAGTTTAACCGTAAGCTCTTCAGTACCAGGTGAAAGAAGTCGGTAACGAGGTGTGTCTGCAACCTCTGAAGTATAAGTTAAGGACCATAAAACATTCTGACCAGCACTTGCCATAATAAAACCCTCCTCGATAAATTAAAATTCATTAAATACGATAGATACTAGTAAATTAATTACTACTTACCTTTCAAAGCACTCTTACGCTTCATGTCTGCGCTGAAAGCCCGTGTACCCTCAATGAGGTTAGTGATGTTATTCTCAACCATAAAGCTCCTAATGCTATCTACTGCCTTAGAACGATGAGGGTCTGCGTCATAGGTGTTAGTTGAATCGGACTGTAATGCGTCCACTACGACCTTATCAGTATCTCCTTCAAGTTCAGTCTGATCCATTGTCTGAGCAACTGAGTTACCGTGCCCTGCGCCTTCAAACTTCTTTGTAACGGCTGCCTTTACTTGACCAGCCTTCTCTGCCAAAAATGTAACATCTCTGGACATTAGAAATTCGCGGTAAGCGTCTGATTCAGCATCGAACCCGACATTACCAGCGACAGCAACAGTACGTTCAATAATGGAATCAACATATCCTTGCTTAACCTGCCCAACGAATTTAGCATCATCACCGAGTGCGGCTACTTGAGAAGTAAGTTCTGTGATTTGATTAGCGAGTTCTGTATTTGATGCCTCTAATGTAATACTCTTCGCTTTAAGCTCCTCTAATTCCTTAGTCGAATTCTCGAGTGCAGTTTTAGTGGTTGTGAGCTCAATACCAGCTTCGAAAGCAGCTTGTACATTACTTTGATTGGTTGGCTCCGGACTAGCGACTACTTTATTAGTTGGTTCCGTAACAACGGCGTCAACTTTGTCTAATTCCTCAGGCACTGTAATTCCTCCCTCTTCATTTTTGATACAATTAGTTGCATCACTGTTACTTTTATCATACCATGATAAATTACAGTTGGGTTGGCTTTTTATAACATCCAATACATTACCAGGTATCTTATCCAACGGTGAAACCGCAGCTACGTAGCTCAACATACTATTCGGACGGTAGACTTTATTCTCCATATCCTTAATACTAAATGACTCGTCTACTTTATGAGTTGCGAACCCATTCTCCATCATTTCATCTGCCAGCATCCACGTAGTCCTCTTCATCATGGCCTGGCATTCTTCTAGAGTATAGATCGACTTCTCCGCATAAACTGTAGCTAATGACGTATTCATAGCTGTTAAAGAATTAATGACACTAGAGGCTGACTCCGCAGTAATCCTGCCGTGGTATTGCGTACTTGTTTCATGTGCCATTAATACCGAGTGATTCACTACATACCGCTCATCCCCTGCTAAGAATAGGATCGATGCTGCAGATGCGGCTATCCCCTCGATTAGTGTAGTTATCTTAGGTCCGAGAGTCCTGAGTTTAGTATACATGGAGTACATTGCTGAAACATCACCACCAGGCGAGTTAATCCTTACAAGGATATTCGACTTACCCTTTAATGAATCAAGATCCCTTAGGAATTCGAGACGTGAAGTATTCCCTATATCCTCCCCGAAAATCTCTTCCCATACATCTACATCTACTATATCCCCGTAGACATGAATCTCTGCTACATCCCCTGATGTCGAAACAATATTAAAGAACTTTACTCTTTCATTATCTGCGTACGGCATGGTAATATTCCTCCTCTACATATCATTAGTTATACCGACTGACCGGACTTCTCATCGGGCTGACCTCCGGGATTATCTTCTTTTTTCTTCGTAGAGTCCCCCGACTCATCACTTCCCCCAGTGGTTGTCATCCAGCTACGTGGTTCAGTTATCGCTGACTTCTGGTTAGCACCCATCTGAGCTGCCATATCATTATCAATCCAGCCCTCATCCCTCTTCCTTACGATATTAGCCATATGTACTCCTTCGAACTGTGCCTTCTCAAGCATAGTCCGGATATCTACTTCATCGAACTTAACCTCAACAATTCCCTGTTTACCGTATAAATTAAGTGCAAGCATGAATACTTTCGACAATACTCCTGCTATTAATTCCTGAAATGCCTGGACCGACCGCTGGTACAATTTAATTTCCAGCTTAGCGAAGCTCTCTGTATTACCCTGGGATCTTCTACCTAATACCGTACTATGGGTCTTGAGTCCTGTCATTATCAAGTTATCAATTGCATCTATTACTACTCTAAGATCCACTATCTGACCGCCACCGCCTCCGCTTACCTTACCACTGCCCTGATTCACTGTAACGGAATCGTAATGAACGAACGAGTCATCGACTTCCATTCCCTCGTAAGCATCCTTAATTACTGAAAGCTGCTCTTGATAGAACTTCTTCTTGGCTACCTCATTCATTTTAATATTCATCGGCATTCTTTTTTCAATTGCCTCCTGTAGGACCACAATATCGTCCTTAGGGAACCCGTGCTTATGAATTACCATCTTAAGATCATTTAAGACCTGCATCTGGAATACGATAATACTCAGTGCCGGCATAATAGGGCTCCTACCGTATGGCTGACCTACATACTCATCTACACCTTCATAGAAAAATGTAGGGATGTCTAGGGATACTCTCTTATTATCCTGAGTCGGTACATACCTACCGCCCTTTATCTCAAAAGTTATAGATGCGGGATCGACTGGTGCTAAGAATTGTATATCATCATCGCCATCCGTCAGTACGGCCTCGAGAGCCACCGCGCCCCTTACTACTGCAGACTGAAGGAGCTGATTAATTATCTTTTTAATACTCCTGGACTTAGAATACCCTTCAATGGAAGGGAACTCCCATTTCCTCACAAGTAACTCTAAATCCTTCTCAGCTTGAGGCCATGGATTACCGTTTAATTTGAATACCCTAATATTGAGATCTGTATTACCTAATCTTAAGTAATTCCATACAGCGAAACTGACGTCAGGGTGAGCTCTGACTAAGGTATTCTGAAGATTAGCAACTGATAGGTTAGATAGGTTTTGGTCATTTAACCTGAACGCAGTTATAGACGAAGCAGATACAGAAGCATCACTTGTCCCGCCTCGAAGTATATCAATTGAACTTGTCCTGTTACCCCCGTAATCACTACTAGGTGACTCTACATCCTTAAATTCAGATAACTTATTCGAATAGCGATTAGAATCAATACTCTGACTAGGACCAGTGTGTTTAGCTTTACGAATTTCCCTCTTCTTAATTCCTTTTTTCGACACAGAATCTCACCTCCCATAGACTTATTGTACCATAGTAAGTGAGGGTGAGTAAAAACCTGTTAAGCTAACCTAGGTCGTTTACCTTTTTTATATAAGCTCTCAGTAATTGCCTCATTATCATCGACTCACTTATACTCTTAGCTTTAATCTTTCCTGTCTCATCAGCTGAAGCTTTATAAAATCTTAGCCGAAAACCGCTATCCCTTTAGGGTAGTGGATGAAGGCTCACTCACTAACCTTGACTCTTAATATACCGTTCAATGGTTTCTTTTGAAATGTTACCTATACTACAAGCAA
>Ga0222674_1000346_pt1 | contig 18528 bp, 28 predicted proteins | sample AntAcemetagen866_FD_179804 | JGI IMG/M metagenome (GOLD analysis project Ga0222674, IMG submission 179804) | Saline water microbial communities from Ace Lake, Antarctica - #866 | ecosystem: Environmental > Aquatic > Non-marine Saline and Alkaline > Saline | place: Antarctica: Ace Lake...
CTTATCCAGCATTAGTAAATTAGATTGAACTACCCTCAGAGCTCCGGTCCAGAAAATTATTTCCTCGTTAAATCGGCCAGCTAAATGCTCATCAATTCTTTTAACATCGCTGTCTGGATTAGTGGAGGAAAACCTATAAGCGATTAAGCTATCGAGATATTTCTTAATTTGTGTTTCAGTCATTGCTTTCGTTTAATCGTTCAAAAATTACTATTGATAATTTAGCCCAGCGCGGAAATTCTTTGTTTGGTTGTGTTACCGTGCCGATGCTGTTTGCCGTGTTTCCTGTTATTTCTGCGATGTCTGAGTTGGTTAGTTTCAACACTTTTTTCATCGCCTTAAATCGTTTGTGCCAGTTCATTTAATTTACGTTAAAATTATTAATGGTAAAATTTCTTCTTAGCTTATTTTCAACTAATACTTTTCGATCTCCTGTTCCAAAAACATAATGAAGTGTTCCGTTGCTGTGTAAATATCTCGCTCTTGATTGGCTTACAATGCTATGGATAGTTATGTTTAATGGGTGACAAGTGCCAGATACTTTATCATAATTCTCTAAAGTAAATAATTGCTTTCCGTTAGTGTAAATGGTAATTTCTTTCATGGTGTTTAGTTTTTAGGGTTAAAAATTATCTAATTGACATTAATCGTCTTCCAGCTTCTCTATTTTGTTCTGAAATTTGTGCGCTTATTCCGTTGAAGTAATCCATTTTGTAGATAATTTCTTTTGTGTAATCAACTGCATCTGTACAATCAGTAATTAATAGATTTTCAATCATTTTACTCATTACCGCTTTAATTTCAGTCGCTCCAATCATTTCAGTAATAGTTGCAATGACTTCGTTTCTATCGCTTTTTAAATTTTCCATTGTTACAGGTAAATGAAAATTAATATTTTTACTCGCTAACCTATGCGCCTTAATTTCTGCTTTTAATTTTAAAGTTTCTTCTGGTGTGTTTTTTAAGCCTTTCATATCGTTCGTTTTAATTATAGGTCAAATATACACTTATATTCATACAAATAACATAAAAGCAGAAATATATTTACTTTTTTACGATTTTAATAGTTTCTCCAGCTCGATTTGCGCGAGTGTCACGCGATTAATTAAAAAGTCTTTGTCCTTTTGCGGTACTTTAAAAGTCACATAGTTAACATCCGAATAAGTACATTCTTTTTTCAAGTACGGCGTTTCTTCCAGCGTTAACCATTTTAGCTTTTCTCTTGCGTTGTTAGTGGCCTCTGAATCGTTGGCATCGTATTGTAGATTCGTCTCGCTCAATATCTCTAAAACGTCATCTTCGCGGGGACAATAAACAACCGCCATTGCAAAATCTTTATTTGCCAAAATACAATTGGAAACCAGTTGCCAATAATATTCAGGCTTTTCTAATTTAAACGCTTCAATATTTCCAGCGCCTACTTTTGCATAAATATCTACCTGCTCGCAAAATGACTTTCTGGTAAAAGGGCATTTAATGTCACCTACTAAAGTCTTACTTTCAAAATCACTGGCTCCCGTCCACATTAAAGAAGGATGCTTTCTGCGTTTGTCCGATGCTATCCTTGCCGTTGATTCTAAGACGTAACTAGGAATTTTAGAGTAAGCATAAGCCTCGACTACATTACCCCAGCTTGTAGCCTTACTGCTTTGTTCTGAGCCTAAACTTTGCCCTAATCTAACTTCATAAGATTTTTCTTTTATGTAGCTTAATCCTATCGCGCTAAATTCTTGATCTTTACTTCTTCCGCTTTTTACTAATTTGTAAATGGAGCTGCTCGAAAATGTTGCTGTTCGTTCGTTCATTATTTTCTTTTTAAATTATTAATAGTTCGCTTATATTCAGCCACAACTTCATTCATGATAATCTCTTCAATAGCTGTTATTTCGGTTTCGTTTAATTCCTCTCTTTTCTCCTTAAAAAGGCTTTCCAGCTGCTCTTTTATTCCTTCTTCAGTTGTCACCTTAACGGATCTAAAATCTTCCTTGTTGTAAATATCGGAGGCAATGCCTAATTCACTGGCGCACTTTTTTAAACAGTCAGTTGCTGCTGCTTTCATGTCATTACCAATTGATAACGCTACTTTATTCCCATCTGCATCTGGTTGGCGCTTGTACATAATGTCCTTATTTCCAAATTGCACCTTGTTAATAGTTCGGATCTTTCCATCTTTTTCAATGTTGCAGGAAAGCCGACCTTTTACCACCACTTCACCAAATAATACTTTCTCATCCAGGATGTCAAAGGACCAATCCCAGCCAAACATTAAATTAAGGCATTTGCGAACGTAACCGCCTGTCACGTAATCCCAAGTTCCACCACCTTTTGCAGGTCGTTGTTTTACATATTGCGCGGGTGTTTTTCCCAATACAGTATTAAGTTGAAAATCGTTAAAAATTAATTGTCCAGAAGTATTAACGTCTTCTTTTGTAATCAATGCTAAATCGTTCTTGCTCATGTTCTTAGTTTTTAGTTAATGAAATTTACAACTTTGTCAATCAATAATCCAACTTTTACATAGGTTTCTTGGTTTTTCTTCGACTGAAAAGAGTACTTAGTTTTTAATTCCTCTAGGTCTTTTATTAGGTCGTTTACCTTGTCCTTATCGCCTTTGTTCAGCTCGTTTTGAAGTAGCTGTTCTTGCTGTTCCTTCGCTTCAAGTTGCGCTTGTTTTTCGGCTCTTAATTCAGCTTCAATCTTTTCTTTTGCCAACCTTTCAGCTTTTAAAATAGCCTCGTTTTTTTCCCGCTCTACTCGTTCAGATTTAAGTCTTATAGCCTCTTTTGCTTCGCGTTCTAATCGTTCTTTTTGCGCTTGTTTTTCTACTAATTCAGCGGCTTTTTTTAATTCCTCATTTTCCTTTCTGATTCTTTCACGCTCAACTCTTTCAGTTTCAATTGCTGCTTTGCGCTCTTGCTCTGCTTTTAATTCAGCGGCTATAAAATCTAAATGAGCCTGTTTTTTGTCAGCTAAAAATGGAGTCCAAACGTCAATAGGCATGATTGATAAATCCCTTTCATGTGCATCAACTAAAAACTCAGAAATTAATTCAACCCGCTCTAATTGCAATTTCCCTAAACGCTCAATTTCTAAGTTTTGAAAATGCTTTTCAGCCTCCATTAACTTACCCTCCATTGCCTCATTTATAGCAATTTCTTTATTTTTAATTGCGTCGACAAACTTACCGCCCGTTAAGAAAAACGCCTTATTCGTTTTGTGCCAGTTGTTTATGCCTGTTGTTCTGTTTTTTACTAACTTCAATCTAAGCTCCTTAAACGCTGGTAAATTTTCGGGTGTTAATTCTAGTTTAGAAACATTTTCAAACTCTTGTATTAACAACTTTCGTTCTTCTACAACAACTTTCAACCCTCCTGTTAATTCTTCAGCTTTGTTTTGATCTAATCCGTAATCTTCTGCTTTTACTAATTCCATTTTTCGTTTATTTTAGTTATAAGTTTTTCTTAAATTCTCGACAAATACCAATCAACAGTTCAACATCTGTTTGATCGTATCTTCTGCCGTTCCATGTTTGCCGAATTTCGTTGGCTCGTTTTTCTCCCAAATCGGGGTGCATTTCCTTAACTATTTCAATGTAGGAAAACCACTTAGGCATCCCCACCTTTGCCTGCATTAGTTCCAATTGAAACTCTTGCTTTTGAATATATTGCAGTCTCTTTTGTATCCATTCTAATCTTTCCATTTTACTTTTCTTTTACTATTAACCAATCTGAATAATTTATACTTAATCTTAAATTTTCACCGAAAACACTCCCGTATGTTATCGCTTTACTTTCTTCAAATTCCTGCAATATGGCTAAACTTCCACCATTTACTCGGTCAATACCTATTGACTTAGAATTAATTTCTATTACTACATAAGTATTGTATGCCGATTGGTAAAAAGTGTCCTTGTGTATTAATAGCGTCCCAACCGTTTCAAAATCTTTTTTTGTGGCCACTTGTTCGGTGTATTCGTATTTCATTTCGTTTGTTTTAATTTCAGCAAATATAGTATAATCTTTTACATTGACAAGCCATTGACAATAGAAATAAAATACTATATTTGTCATCTAAATAAAACGATATGAACTACATTGAACTACACTGCACATCTGAACTATTGCACGAAATTGAGGCCAACGGAAACTTCGGAGGAAACGAAGAAAACGGAACACTAGAATTGTACTACTCAATAGATGATGAGTTTGATCAGGGCATCGGAGCAACCGATGAAAACGGACGCGAAGAAACGATCAATGAAGGAATAGGTCTTAGGTATCTGGACAGCGAAGGAAAAGAGTTTAGCGAGTTTGTTTCTAGGGCTATCTACAAGGCGCTCTAATGGTTTGAATATGTGGCGTTTTTTCTATGCCACATATTTAGTGTTAGCTACTGTAAGCGGATTAATAACAATTAAAAATAAATAAATATGGAAACAAAAGAAAAGGCAAGAGAAATTTATGATAAAATGTGCTATCAATTAAGAGTTGACGGAGGGAGTAAGCATCAAGAGGCAATTGATTGCGGCCAAGTTTTATGCGATGAACAGATAGCAGAATGTAAAAAAGGCTTTTCTTATACTGATTACAGAATGAATTTTTGGATTGAAGTTAAAGACGAACTTAGCTTATTGTAGCTAACGGTTTGTATATGAAACGTTGCAGACTAAAAATAAATAGATAAATACAAAGAATTGAATTATTAACAAAGTAAATAAAAGACCACTAAAGCAATGTTTTATATATGTTGTTATGTGGCGTTGAATTATGGAAAACCAAATCTATAAAATGATGATAAACAATGCTAAACAGCATTTAAAAGGCCAAGACCCTAATAAACCTAACGAAGATGATTTTAGTGTGTTTAAAATTAGTGAGGTATTAGCATTGTGTCTTTGTAAAGCTAAAGAAGACGTTATAATGGATATTGTTAATGCCACATAACGGTTTGGCTAAGAACTGAGCCGATTTAAAATACAAATTTATTAATTTATAAATAACTTTATTATGAAACAAAAAACATCATTTTACAACAGAATTAAGGCTTTGTTTTTAGCCGTTGTTAGCAACCGTACTTGCTGGGTTTTTAGAAGATACAGACAAGTAGAAAGTTTTAGCAATGCAGAAGGTGCATTAATTGAAGAATCATTTGCACTACATTTTGTAGAACCATTTAAAAGTAAAAAAGAAGCACAAAAAGCTATTGATAACGCCAAATTAATGCAACCGTGGCAGGAATACGTTATACTGTATGGTTGCTAACGTATTGTGTATGCTTTGTTGCGTATGTAAAGCGAGAAACTTTGAATTAATAAAAGACTAAAATAAATATTAACAAGCCTTTAAACAGGTAGTATGTAGCAATAAAATATACACGTTGTTACCCACTTTTAAAAATAAAAATAGAGATGGAAAAATTTAGAATTAGCATTATTGACTTTATGTTAGAAAATGGAAAGCACGAAGTAGGAACTGACAAAAACGGAACTAAAGTTTGTTTAGGTGATATGGTTGAATATAATGGAGAGAAAAATTGGTTTGTTGCTTATAGGTATGGAGATGTAATGTTAAAGCAAGTAGGTATGATGGCAATGATAGGACTTAAAGATTTTTCTAATGTTGAAAAAATGAACGTTTTTGGTGCTGGAAATGATTGGTTAATTATTGCTGAAAATAATGACCCAATGTTTGATAAACTAAAACACTTGATAGAAGAGGAAGCGTAGGCTTTTATTTTTTATTGTGGGTAACGGCTGGTACAAGTGCAGTGCCAGCACAAAATTAACAACAAAGAACGATAGTAATTTTTAAATATTTTTAGGGAGGGATTTTTTATGATTCATGTTTATCCGATAGAAGATATTGAGGAACACGAACTTGAAGGAACACAATGTTGGTGTTGCCCGGAAATAAGAGAAAAATACGGACAATTTATAATAGTACATAACGCCTTCGATGGAAGGACATTAAAAGAAAAAGAAAATGAGCAATCTTAATCCAATTTTTGAAAACATTTTAGTATCACATGGGATTACTAAAAAAGAATTTAAAACAGGCGACCTTGTAATGGTTAGGCTCAATAATGGGTTAACCGATGTTTATAGACAACCACATTATAATGTTTGGTTACGTGTTAAATTTATTGATAACGACAATACATTTATTGGAATTATCGAAAGAAAAACATTTGAATTTATATTAAACGAGATTGGAGACACTCTTAATTTTAGTTGTGATAAAGTTGCTGCGGTTTATTGTGAAAATGATGGTAAACAATGGTGTTATTCAGATAATGTTACAAGATGTGATTGCAGGGGATTGTGTAGAAATAAATAATCTGAAATCCAAAAGCCGGGTCGGCTAAGCAAAATATTTAAAAATGGGTTATAAGGCAGAAAGTAAACTATGGAAAACGGAAGGCATTGCATTTGTACTTTGTTATGCCGCACTTCTTGTGCGAACAGTTGCGCTACGACAACTCTTCATTTTTAACCACTATTTTCGTAGCGCAATTGGGCATAACGAATAGGTATATGAGTAGAAAAATAAAAAAAGCGAGGGCAAAAAAACATTAATGATATGAAGATTTTGAATTTATACGCCTGTTTAGGTGGAAACAGATATAAGTGGAATGAGGTTACAAACGTAAAAGTAACTGCAATTGAACTTGACCCTGAATTAGCAAGAATGTACCAAGAGAGATTTCCAAACGATACGGTAATAGTTGCTGATGCACACCAATATTTATTAGACCATTATAAAGAGTTTGATTTTATTTGGACTTCTCCACCTTGCCCGACACATAGCAAAGTTAGAGTAACTCAAAAAAACCAAGATTTTTATATCCCAAAATTTCCTGATATGAAACTCTATGAAGAAATTATATTTTTAAAAGAACATTTTAAAGGTAAATATGTAGTTGAAAATGTGATACCTTATTACGAACCTTTGATAACTGCAATAAAAAGAGGTAGGCACTTGTATTGGACTAATTTTAATTTACCAAATACTATTGACCGGAAAGAAAGTAAAGGCATTATGTGTGGGCAAACAGATGATGAATTAAATAAACTTTGTGAATTACACCAAATAGAAAGGGGATTTTTAAACACCTATAAAGGAAAACAATCAAAGACTAAAATAATTAGAAACTTGGTTGATTTTGAAGTGGGTAAAACGATATTAGAAACTGCAATAGGTATAGTAAAACGAGCCAATGTTAAACAACACGAACTTTTTTAACATAATGCCTGACGGTAGGAAGGCAAAGAGCGTGGGCTTTTTATTTTTTTACTTATATACCGTGTTAGCAAATCGTTTTAATGTTTGCTAACGCTTAGTGTAAGCGGTCGTTTTAATGCCGTTTTACACATTGTTAGGCACTTTTAAAAATACGGATTAAATGGAAGGAATAAACTTAATACACGGAGATAGCTTACAAGCGTTAAAAGGCTATGCGGATAATCATTTTAAGATTGCAATAGTCGACCCACCTTATGGAATAGGCGATAAATTCAAAGGCGGTAAAACTGGCAAAATGAACTTTAATGAAGTAGTGGAAAAAGATTGGGATAAAGTACCACCTATGGAATATTGGGAAGAACTTATGCGAGTATCTGAAAATCAAATTGTATGGGGTGGAAATTACTTTCCTTTACCACCATCAAGATGCTTTATAGTTTGGGATAAACAAATAAGCGAGGATTTTTCCTTGGCAATGGCTGAGCTGGCTTGGACTTCATTTGATAAACTTGCAAAAATATACAAACTACCAACGCCTAAAAACGGTAAAATACACCCAACACAAAAACCTATAAAACTTTACAAATGGTTATTACATAACTACACTAATGAGGGCGATTTGATTTTAGACACGCATTTAGGAAGTGGAAGCATAGCCATAGCCTGCCACTATATGAAACGAAACTTAATAGGATATGAAATTGATAAAGAGTATTACGATGCAGCTTGTAAGCGATTTAAAGAACAAACGATGCAGCAAGCACTATGGTAGTATTTTTTATTGTGCCTAACGTTAAGGGTATGGTGTCGGATTTGCTTTTCGCAAATATGCACTATAACCAGTGTTGGCAACAGTACGGATTTAAAAATATAAAATATGTTTAGTTATTACGGAAGTAAAAGTAAGATAGTAGATGTTTACCCACCACCAAAGTTTGATAAGATTATTGAACCGTTTGCAGGAAGTGCAAGATATAGTTTAAAATACTTTGAAAAAGACATAGTTTTAATTGACAAATATCCTGTGATTATAGAAGTATGGAACTACTTAAAAAATGCAAGTGAAAAGGACATTTTAAAACTACCAAGATTAAAACGTGGTGAAAAGTTTAGAGATAATAAACAACTATCTGAAATAGAAAAAAAGTTTTATGGATTTATTACACAAGCAGGAAGTACAGGTGAACGTTATAGTGTTGGAACTATGCAAGGAATAAATATTGATTATGATTTAAAAAGAATAGCATCTGAGCTTTATAAAATTAGACATTGGAAAATAGAACTTGGAAGTTATGAAGATTTAAAAAATGAAGATGCAACTTGGTTTATTGACCCACCTTATATGTTTGGTGGTGAACATTATAAAAAAGGAACTAAAGATATAGATTTTAATCATTTGGCTAATTGGTGCAAAAGCAGAAAAGGACAAGCTATTGTATGTGAAAATACAAAAGCCGATTGGTTACCATTTAAACCTATGAAAGAAATGCAAGGAACTATGTTTAAAACAGTAGAAGCTATATGGTCTAATATACCAACGAATTTTGATAATGAACAACAAACTTTGTTTTAAGTACAGACGTAGTATTGTTGCCAACACCAAAACAAAGGGCGTTTTTATGCCCTTTGTTGGCTGTTAGGACACGTTTTAATGTGTCTTTATTTTATTAAAACAGCTGCTCCGAAAATACTCGCGATTGATCCTAGCGAAATACATCCGATTTTTAGGACTTTGTTTTTCTTCTTCAGGTTGTTTATTGATTTGTCGCGGCTCCGGATTAGTTCGCGATAATATGCAACTTCCTCAACCTGGATTTCTTCTTTTCTGACGTAGTTAGTGATTAAGCCTTTTTGAGCGTTGATAATATCGTGCTGCTGTGTTATCTTGACTTGCCTGTTTTGAAGCAGGGAATCACTGTAAAACGCCTTAATTTGATAGTTTCTAATGACCTTTAACTCTTCCAAGTTGAATTGACCGCTTAATAACGTTGGTAAGGCTATCGCTATTAGTAAAAGTGTCAGTATTCGCATAATGATTTTTAATTTTTTCGTTTATGATTACAAATTCCTTTTCTGTTTTAATTGGCTGTAGGTTCAGACTATCTATAACCAGTTTAAAACTATCATTCCGCGCGGTTAAAACAGTTTTGAAGCTATCTAACCGCTGAAGATTTACATCGTCTTTAAGCGGGGTTATTTCATCATCGGGTAAGAAAGTGTAAACAACGCAAGCCAAACCAAAGCCAGCAATAAAAATCAAAACATTATTAAGCATTTTGTACGCCATTTCTTACGTGTAATTTAACGCGGTCACCTGCTTGGATTGCAAGTTTAATTTTTGCTGTTAATGGCTTTTCCATTGATCCTTGAATCATGTCATTACTTAACCTGTTTTTAGCAACCAAAGGGCAGCCATGTGTATTTTCGTGAGTATTACCTCCGTGAAATCTTACGCCAACAAATGAAACTCCGTTAATTATTATCGTTTGCATTTTGTCGGTTGATATAATAGGCATTTCTCTTTTAAAACGATTGCTCATGGTAACAAAAACAGAATAATCACCCGCTGGAATTGCTGTTTCTCCTGCTACTTTTACGCCAAAAGGTCTAACGGTATCTTCTAACGTTTCGCAAAAATATTCGCCTTCAATATAAAGTTTTCCTAATGTTGTTCTCGCTGTGTACTTGTCTCTTTTTAATTCGATTCTCATCTTAAGTTTTTATCTATGAAAATATTAATACTAATTTAGTTAGCGCCACTTTTAACCATGATGAAGAAGCTACATTTGCGCCCGAAACACCTATAGCTGTACCAAGTACCCACTTCGCTTTATTCCTTTCAGATTCAAGTTTAATCACTTTTGCTTTTGTTTGCTTATGCTCTGCGATTAATCCAATTCGCTCGTATTCTGGTTCTCCAACTAACGCCCTATGAACTTCACCTAATTTTTTATTCATGTCGGTCAATAGCATAATATCAACCTCCATTTTTCGATGGTCATTATTTAAAGCCATTCTTTGAAGTTTACTTTTTTATTCAATTTACCAGAAATAGTAGCGTCATTACAGGCCTCCCAAAGTTGGCTGCATTCAGCAACATTTAAATCATTAAATTTTATTGCGAGAATTGAGACACTGTTATTGTGTACCGTTGCGCTTTGTGACATTTCCGAAAGACTCCCAGTTGAACAGTTGTTAAATATTATGCATTGCACTGTGTCCATTTCGTGAAATGCTTGAATAAACGAATTAATTTCTGATTGATTCATTTTATTTATTGTTATCTTCTGGAAATTGTTCGGGTTTAATTATACCTGTTTTTCGGCCTAAGAAATCAACTGTAATTGCAAATACTCCCGTTAATGTGTAACCGCTTACTTCTAGGCTTAAATCGCCTTCTCCTGCCTTATTTAACGCCCAATTAGTCAAGGCATCGTTATTTACTCCGCTGTGAACTAGAGTTACAAATATCGCGCTGAAAAACATACCTATTAAAATATTATTCCACCGTTTTGAAAACCACCTTTCAAAACTTACCTTAAATCCGTTTGGCTTTTTACCATAATAATCTTCATGATTTTGGTAGTGGATAAATTCTGTGGCCAGCACTCCGACAATGATAACCAGAGCGTATATTAAAAAATCTTTCATATTATATGTCTGTAAATGGTAAATTGTATTTTGCAGAAAGCCAGTTTCCGACTAAATTTTTATCTACTGTTGATAAGTGATTACCATAATTAATAGCACTAGCAGCCATTTGCCCATCTGCTTTAACCGCTGATGTTGACCTTTTGAAAAGAGTATCAATGGTTATTGTTGCCGTAGCCGCGCCAACCGCAACGCTATTAGTTGTACCCGCGGATCCGTTGTAACAATAAATATTAGTTCCATCGCCCCAATAAATCCAAATATTCTCAGCACTAAAGCTTCCACTATCAACGAATTTAACATTTGTGCCATCACGGAAATAACTACGTGTGCTTGTCAATTGCTCCCATAAGTATGCACCCGAAGTTGTGCTAGATTCCCACATTGACCAATATGACCCAGTCATTTTCCCAACAAATGCAAGCGTCCAATTACTATTTAAAGTAATGTTAAATGAACTACCTAAAGTCATATAATCAACAACTGGTGTCGATGCTGGATTTATAGTCGGTAAACTATTAAACGTAGCATTTCCAGCCGTGTAATCTGGCTGATTATCAGCTGTTGCTTGTGATGCGTTATTGCCATCAAGACCCAGGTCTGTTAGCCCGCTGATTTTAGCCGCTGATTGAGTAACATTATCCCCATCGTACCAAATGTTAAATAACTTATAAGGCTCAAAACCTCCAGCCGCTTGACTGTATATTCCCATTCTACCACTCATCCTATGCTTTTAATGTTCCAATTAGTCTAAATGTGTTGTTTGCTGTTTTCTTCAACATTGTGCCGCTAAATGCCTTGTCTAGTTTTAAATTACTATCAACGGAATTAATAGCTGTACTTCCTCCAGCGACAAAGCTAACATCGGCTGTCAAATCGACGGGGCTAAATTCCCATTCCGAACCAATTGCAAAATCTGTGTTTGCTTGGTCCGTTACCGTTATTACAATAGCTCCGCCATTTGCATTAACATCATAAAAAGTATTTGCAGGAATTGATTCTAAATTTGCGCTGGATGTTAATATTGTTCCAACTGGTCTAGCCGCATTGACTAAATCGGCTGTAATTAATCCTGTTGCTGTTAGTGTGCCATCTACCGTTTTATTTCCCGTTAATGTCTGAGTAGTTGCGTTTAAATAAAGCCTTGTTGCTGTTTCTGCTATATCGCCAGCATCTAAAACAACTACTCCCGATGCAGAATTAACGCTTGTAACTGGAGCTGTAGGGTAGCTCATTTGCAGCCAATCCGATACGTCTGTTGGATCATCTCCGATTATTTGGAAGTTTGTACCTGTGTCCGAACGAACGCAAAAATCACCTTTCTCACCTGTTAGTAATAACATTGCAGACTCATCAGCCGCAACTCCTAAATAATCAACTATTGAAATTGCTGGAAGTTGTGCAACTGGTATCTTTGAATCCGCACCAAGAGAAGCATATCCATTTGCAGCGGCTTTATTTGCCGCCTGTTCTGCTGTCCCTATGGTTGTAGTTAGCAAAGCGGTTAAAAATAAATTAGTTGTTCCTTCTGTAATTAAATCAGAATCATCAGATTGAGTATTAAAACTCGAATCGTTTAAATCTGTTTGCGTTCCGCGTGTGTCGGCTGGACTAATTGCGCCTGCTGTATTATCTGGCAAATCAGTGTCTATCGCTGTCTGTAAATCTGTTCTATTCTTAATTGCCATGATGCAAAGTTAATGATTAACTATAAAATTTCTTGTTATTCGAATATCTACTTATAAAATCTATTGAACCGCTTGGATAAGGTCTTGAATTGCTATTATCTGGTGCAAATTCTCCGTTTACTTCAACCAAAACATTAACAAAATCGTCATTGTTTGCTCGGTTGTAATCACAAATCTTTAAATCATCTGCCATTAAAACCACATACATAAGCAAGTCGAATAAATCGCGGGAAGAACGCCTTAACTCTAATTTGTAAGTTTCTCTAAATCCTTTTGAAATTGTTCTTTCTCTACCGTTGCTCATTCGCACACCTTCAACTTCAAATGGGGCTGCTCTATCATTAAATAAAGCATCTGAAAGCCTAATTTGACTAGTGAAGTTTAACCCGACAAAATCAGTTGTAACGGTTTGTAATTTATCCCCAATTACTGAGTTTAAAGTATATTCGATTCTTACCGTTTCATCGGCTCGCGCTTGGGTGTATGTTTTTAAACAGTACTCGTTTGAGTACTTATGTCCAGTTCCATAATCCCAATCCATCCTATATTTACCTTCACCTCCATAAGTAGCAAAATTTAGATAAGTTTTCCAAACTATTTTATGAGCGTAATAAGTCATATTGTTACGGGTAACGCTTAAATCATTTCCTAAGGCACTACCAATATTATCCCATGCAGCGGTTGACTCATTGTACTTTTGAATGTACATTGAAACAGTGTATTGTACTGGAAAAATCTCTATAAAATTATTGTAATCGTTTATAAAAGTGTTGGTATCTGAAACGCTTGCAAGAACGTTTAAAGGAAGACAGCAAACTTTAAAAGGGTTTGATTGCAAATCAATAACAGGGCTGTCTACAATAGTTTCTAAAGCTAGAACATCCGTTTTAAATATCTCTCCCCAATCAGTTAATGCAGTGTTTTGGGTGTTCCTGTTAATGCTTACAGAAATAGTATATTCTAAAACACCTAAAGGAAGTTTGTTATGGTCAATATAAAAAGTACCTGTAAAAACATTTCCAACTTTAGTTATTGAAATCTTACCATTTCCACCGTTTGAATCGAATATTGATACGCTTTGACGGTCATAAACGCTTGAAAAACTTGAATTATTTTCAAAGTTTCCATCGCCTTTCGGAATTATCCTAGCAACCATAAACACATCTGACTCATTAAATGAAGGAGAAGAAGCTGTATTTGTGAAAACCGCCTGCACTTTAGTTTGTTTATTGGATAGAATGTAAGGCGCTGATGAATGAGTCAATGCAGTTGTACCATCGAAGGTATTTAAAGCCAGTGTCGGCCATTGTGCGCTGTCTGCCTCATAGTCTTTATCTATTAAAACAGTGTCATTATTAACCGTGTGCGTTGTAACTCCACTACTTAAATTGGTTTGAACACGGTAATTAATAGCCCAATCAGAAAACGCTGCTAACCTTATCCAGTTGTTGTTGTAACCGTTGTAATTCTGTGTAGTGTCTTGAAAGTCTGCAGGATATGTAGATATTAATAATTGATCCCAATCTGCCCATCGCATTAAAAACGTGTGCATGAATTTGTAAGCGAATGCAGTTCCTGCGTCATCCGTTGGCGAACGAAACGCTGTGTTATTTGCTCTTATTTCCGATGCATTTACTTGAAAATTGGTAGGCGTTGTCTGGTTAATAAATCGAACGTTGCCAATTAGCGGCTCACCTGTCAAATCTATATTTTCACTTTGCAAAACAAGTTCTTCGTTGTCGCTGGAATTAATAGCAACTAATTGTAATTTAACGCTGTCAATTTGAGCATCTGGAAGCTTTGAAGGCTGGTCTAACATTACCAAAGTGTCTACGCTTATTTCATCCTCTACCTTTATTTTTGGTGATTGGCTTTCAATTGTCGCGTCTTGTTGATCGTGAAATAATATTTTTGATGTTGTTGTTGCTGTGCTATCTGGAATATCTATTTTGATAGAACCGTAATCAATTAAAAAAGTGGTATAATTAGCCGTTTCAGCTGTCAAGCTTTCTGAGCCAGCATAGGCCCAAATTGAATAATTTTTTTGACTTAATGAATCGATTTTTGCCTTTGCATCTGTTCCAAAATCAACGTTAAAAGTAATTGTTGTACTTGTTAAAGTGCTAGTAGGCGCAGCGGATGTTATAACTTGAAATCCTGTTCCGTTATTTTCTCCGTTTATAGTCGGGCCGCTTTCCGTGACAAATGCCCTATCCCAAGAATAATTCTCTAAAACAGTACTATTAATATTTTTGTAGTCTGAATCAATTTCAGGATGCAGAATAAAATTAACACAAACGTATTTTGGAAATTGTGTCGATATTCCTGTATTTACTTGGTTAATTGTAAAGCTAACCGAAACAACATCATCTCTAGTCAGTGAATTAACCGTTGATGCGTTGCCATAGGTTGCACCTGTTGCTGTAAATTCTGAAATTCCACCGTTGTACTGCTCATCTTTCCAGCCTGTATTTCCTTCTTTTTTATCAAAAATTAATTCTTGAAATACATTTGGGTCAACTAAATCTCTATAGCCTCTTATTCTGAAAACTTGCTTTAAACATTTAGTTTTATCAAAATAATTAGGTGCTATTACATTAGGAAAAGTAGACCAATCAAATATTTGATGAGTCAAATAAAAAGGGTGTATAAATAACACCTGTGTAATTGTGTAGTTATATTGAAAACCTTCTAATTGTGTACTGGTTGTAGTGTCTACTACTGTACAATCGCCTAAATGCCATGACTCCTTCCCTTGTGGAATTAATGTCTGAGATGTTGACCCCCATGGCGCTGAAGATTCTCCAAAAGAAAAACGCATTAATTCGCCATCAATTGGAGAGGTAAAAACAGTTGCACCGTCATTTTCTGGAAGGCCATAATCTAAGCTAATTCCAGTTGGATATTGAACCAATTTAAAAACTGCTTCAATGTCATCGGGGTTAGCTGTGAATGATACAGAATCACCATCCTCATCAACGCACCTAATTCTATAATCACTTATCTTTTCACTAATTATAAGACCGCTTCTATTTAATCCTCCGCCTTGATCAGAGTCATTTCCTCCATCTTCTGCATTGGTAATACTTAATTCGTCACCTACTGCGAAATCTATAAATCTACCGCTAGGATCATAAATCCAATCAGGAGTGAGCATTGTATTATCGGCAAAGGTTACTTCACCATCTGGACTAGCACAATTAAACCAAGTCTCAAATCTTACTTTAATTTCTACTGTAATTTTTTGGAATAGATTACCTTTTAAATAATCAACCGAAGTGCTTAAATCTGCTTCTTCTTCTCTCGCTTCGTAACTTACTAAATAGCCTGGCATTATGCGAATTTTTTTCTAAGTTCTTCCAAATCTTGCTTCATCTTTGCCGCTTTTTCGTTAACGTCGAACTTTTCAAACAGTTCTGCAGCTTCTTGTAACTCTTCCTCGCTTGCGTTTTTCTTTAATTTACCCATGTTTTTGTTCAACTCGACATCTAATTCATGTGAAATAATGCTTAGTTTCTTAGTAATTTCCAAAACGCCTTTCAAATCAAACTCCATCTTTCAAAAATACTATTTAATTAATTGCCATCTGGTTCCGTTGTGCGCTCTTTTAAAAAGGTCGTGTAGTTCTTTCTTTCCTCAATTACAAAATTTGCTAATCTTGTTCCGCTATTCCAAGAGCAACTAACAACTTGCATTATTTTATTCTTGAATCTTACATTTCCCTCAGTCATAATATCCAGAATGTTTCCTAAATTCATTTCTACTTTTGGAATATTGTAGATAAATCTTTGCGCGCTTTCTGGTCCCGGAGCGAAAGACTTGTTTTTGTGGTAATTCTCAAATAAATATCGTGCGTTTACTTTTGAATTATTATCAACTGAGATTTTTGTTTTCTTATCATTTGCATTTACATCGAGTAGAGCAATTTTAGCGATGCCTATTTGATCGCGCTCCAAGAGCATCATCCCTACACGATTGTCTAGTAATTCATCTAGATTTGGGTCTTTAAGCTCTTTTACGGGGTCTAGCTCAATTTTAATTTTAATTCCAACAACTTTCAAAGCCTTTTTCAATTTTCCTAAAGCCTTTTTGATGCCGTTGATTATCTTAATTACCCCGTTTGTTACCTTAATTAAAGCGCCAATTAAGGGGCCAATAACATTCATTAAAGCATCAACCGTTCTTTCCACTGATGTTAAATCATTCTTTCGGATAGCCCGAGCAAAACCAAAAGAAGTTTGATTGAATCCTTTTAATAGCTGCAAGTTTCTTACTGAATTAGGTATTTTCTTATGCAGTAGTTGAGATTGAACTATAGTACCTTTATAATCATCAATTGTATTTAAGTCCACCATGTCTGTTTCAAAGCGAAGTATAATATTTGAAACTAAACTATCTGCATTGGTTGTGAATTGTGGAATATAATAATCAGGAATTGTTACAGATGCAGGACTAAGCGGTTTTAAAGCCGAAAGCAACTGAAGACCTGCTGCGTTGCTAACTATTCGCAAATTAAACATTCCTGTAATCTTTCGCAATAAATCGCCAAACGTCCCTTTGTAAAATCCTGTTTGGTCAATTTCGTTGCCTACAAAATAGCCTTTAATTCTATCGTCTGACTGTGTAACTGGTGGAGCATAGGCTTCAGGAATAATATGCAATTTGATCCATTCAGTGTTCTGCAATATTGGGCTAGAGTAAGTTAATCCTAAATAATCACACGCTGCATTTATTTGGTCGTTAAGACTCATGCAAGCTGCGTACTTTATCCTACTAATAATTAAATCCACAAGATCTAGAATCAACTTTATAATTGAAATCAGTAAAAATATAGCGTAAATTATTGCGGCTATCAACTGAATAACACCGCCTAAAGCGTCGATAATCGAACCCGCCTCAGCTGTATTAGCTGCAATTTCTGTAATGCTTTGCTTTATCCATATGCTAATTGATGCCAACGTTAAAGAAGTGATCATTATATCCTTGTAATTCGGCACGCTGGAAATTACGTAAGGCATAAAGACTTTTTGGCTTTCTTTTAGATAGCCTTCATTGTATAGTGTTTGGAAGTCTATTCCATCGGCTACTTCAGTAACCCATTCTAATCCAGCACGCTCTTTTGTGTCCGCTGTGACCAAGTCTCTATCCCATTGAGCGGTTGATAAGTCAATAAAACCGTCCAACACTTGCAATGTGTTACCGCTTTCTAGTATTTTTCGGATATGAGGAACCCCGTTAGTTATTCCCCTTCCTCCAGAAACACCGTCGTTTAAGTAGTCGGTTAAAATCTTCGCCTCAGCTTCTCCCCATTCAAAAGAAAATGAAGATAATTTTACGTCATTTTCTCCAGGCTGAAAGTTAATTTCAATTTCTGCATCATCGTTATTAATTGGACTGCCAACTAAAACACCATTTATGTAATCGTTAATTTGCATTAATAAAGTCTTTTAGGTTTCGATTTGCTTACTTTTTTCATTCCGTTTACGAATTGAGTGTGAGTAACAAACGCATTTTCATCAATATGCAAACTCACTTTACTGTTGTTAATCGATTTTTCAAGCGAATCTAAGCGGCTAACTATTCTACTATCGTTTAGGCTAATTGAAGCCATCATCCCGCCCTTCTCGCTGTTCTGTACAATGTCAACTATTTGCTGATTTGTGTAGTCTGTTAACGCTGCGGAATGTTGAATACCCATTATTTTCTCACGTCCATCAAATAGAAACGCTTTACCGCTTTTGGTTCGGCCTAAGTAGTCATCTTTACCAGTATTTCTTACTTTGCTGCCTGACATATCGGCCTCTACTCCTTTGTCCGTTCCTTCTTCAAATAAGGCTGTGATTGCCTCCATTGTTCCAATTGTTGCCAGTGCTTTAAATGGTGCTGTATTCGCATCGTCTTTGGCGTATTCAGAAGCCAAATTGATATAAGCCAATATTTTATTGTTT
>Ga0222674_1000349_pt1 | contig 18467 bp, 26 predicted proteins | sample AntAcemetagen866_FD_179804 | JGI IMG/M metagenome (GOLD analysis project Ga0222674, IMG submission 179804) | Saline water microbial communities from Ace Lake, Antarctica - #866 | ecosystem: Environmental > Aquatic > Non-marine Saline and Alkaline > Saline | place: Antarctica: Ace Lake...
AAAAGTGCGATACCCAGCGCCAGCCATTGTTCTCCCTAGAAAGCCAAAGCGTTATTACTGTCAAGTTTACCAAATACCAAGTCGTTCAAGACCAGGAAAGTCCAGTCAAGCGACGACACACTGATAAGCATGTCGTGACGATCCGTTTGAATCTCATGGTTTACACGGATTATCTGACCGTACTGTTGAATCGAATCCCCAATATCGTTAGGGGTGAAAGTGATGGAAACGACATCACCAATCTCCAACCCCAGGCAGGTCACCTTGTTGGCCGCGCCCACCGTGTCCAGGTTTACCCGTATTGTTTCAAAACGGTACTCCGGGTCACCATACTTCTGCACAAGAAAATCTGCCAGGTTCTGCAACTGCACCTGCGAATCAACCAACGTGTCCAAAGAATACGAGGTTACACCGTAAGCGATCTGTGACCGGTCATTGTCAGCTGTCGCCGTCCCCGCCAAGGAGGTCACAACAGATTGGTTATAGAGAAGCTCAGAGCCATAATTTACGGCCGTCAAAGTGAACGGGATACCCGTCCCGTCATCTTTGAACTCTGTCAAGGAACCCGTCGAAGGGGTCGCATCCAAGCGGTCACGGAAAACCAGGTCACCATTCTTCGCGATAAACAGTAGGCCCTGCTCGGACGCCTCAACCTTCTGCAAGTACTGCAAAGCGTTACCCTCGATGACGTCTGCACCTAACGTGCTGACACCTGCGTCGATGTTGCGCTTACCCGTAGGCCAAGCGACAGTGTCCATGTCGAGGACGTCCGTCACACGCGCCCCAGAAAGCCCTGGTGTAGCCGTCCCAGCTGTCACAAGTTGTCTGGCAAGCAAAGTGAAATCATCTGTCGCTACAGCCTCAGCCCTGGAGTCACCGGTCGGAGTGTAACTAAAGTTCCAATCATCCACCGTCGTAGTAATTACACGTTCCCCGTCAACCGTCAAACGTAGTTCACGCCTAGGCACAATCGCCCCAAAGTAAGGTGAAGCAGCGTAAAGTGGGTCGAACGCGCGGTCCTCATTGCTTGCCACAATGTTTAGTGAGCCGGAGCTGAACCTATCCAGGTCACGGTTCTTACCCCTGCTAGAACTAATGCTAATAACCCTGGAGGTGATGTCTTTGAACACAGTCCCGCCAAGGGTGTAGATGGTGTTGTCGAGGACACCCGCCACAGGGTCATCGAGGATGAACCCCTCGAGAGCTCCAAGCTCAACAACGGTTGCCATTACGCGCTCGCAAACACAGGGCCGCTAGTGCGCTCATAGCGTTTGATTGCAGTTACAATCTGCTCACCCACAGATGCCCCATTAGCACCCATCCCCGCGTTCACCGTAATGTTGTAAGTGTTCCCCATCGACCCCAGTTTGCTCAACGGGATAACAGCTTCAGGGCCGGCCTCACCAATCAGGGCATTCATCGGGCCGGTCACAATGCCACCCTCAGCGAGTGCCACACGAGGCAAAGAAATGTTTGGCAGTTCACTGATGTTGATACCGAACGAAGTGATGCCGGTCAACGCGGTCAACCATTTAGGCGCACTAACCTGGATACGATTCAGGGCGCGAATGATGAAGTTCACACCGTTGATAATCCCGTTAGCAAAACCCTCAAACATGCCAATCATCCCATTAATGATGCCGTAGAAGAACTCGCCCAGACCCCCAAAAGTATCCTCGAACATAGTTGTGAACGGTTCAAGAAACGCCATGAAGTTCTCGAACGCCTCAACGAGGTACCCAATAGCAGCGACCAACAACACCGCCAGAATCTCTGCCACAACCTCGAAAATAGGGACCAAGAACTCTAGTAAATCAAGCAACACAGGGAGCACAGCGTCAATCAAAGGCAAAAACGCTTCAATCAAGGTGATCATGATAGGTGCCAGGGTTGCAATCAAATCTGTGAGGACCGGGAGCAACGCTTCCACGATCGGCATGAACGCCTCAATGAGAAGCATAAGAACCGGGAGCAAAGCGTCAAGCGCTGTCAGAAACACGTCAGCAAGCATGGGGGCCAGCTCAGCTATCACCGGCAACAGTTGGTCCAAAAGCTCCACGAACACAGGCAACACTGCCGCAATAATCTCGAAGAAAATCTCAGCCAAGTTTCCAAGGATAGGAATGAGTGGTGTAAACGCCTCCAACAACGCAGGCAACATTCCGACAATGTTTGTTAGTACCGGCCCCAGCTCCGTGAACGCTGTAGCAAGCTCCTCACCAACAGCCTCCAACACCGGTTGAATACCCTCAACAAGTTCAGCAAACACTGGGAGCAACGCTGCGCCCGCAGTTTCCTTGATGTTGTCAAACGATAAGCCCAACTTATCGGACGCATCCGCAGTAGCCGCAGCCACGCCGCCGTACTGCGACTCAACCTCTTTAAGGATAAGTTCCTGAGCGCCCAACAAATCGCCCGACTCCTGAAGAACCTTAACCTGTTCCTTCTGCTGATCTGTGAACACCGTACCGTTACGGGCCAACGCTGTAAGACCCTTAGTTGGGTCCTCAAGGGCTTTACCCAAAGCAATCGCGTTACCCTCAGCGGAACCGACAACACCGGCCATGTCGAACGCCGCAATGGTCACACGGTCGAAGACACCGCCGGCCTCGTCAGCCGAACTCGACAATTGCTTGAAAGACAACAGCTGTGCCTGAACACCCTTGATAACTTTGTCGTCGACAGCGATGCGCATTTCCTGCGACTTGGCAAACTCACCTAACCGGTCAGTGACCTTAGCTGTCTCGTCGCCGAACACACCGGTGGCGGCAGCAACAGCTTCCAAACGTGCCTGTGCAGTGGCCGCAGCCTCCGCAGCAAGAACAGACTCTTTAGCGAAGTTGCCGATAGCGCGGACAGAGAACGCTGCACCAACCGCGAGAGCAATCTTGCCGAGGCTAGAACTAAACCCCTTCAGCGCACCCTCAGCCTGCTTCAGCCCGCTCTTATCAAAACTAGAAACAATCGGGAGCTTAATAGCCATTATTTATCCCTCATTCGCCTGGAAACAATCTCGCTGTACTTCTCAAGGATGCCCCGCGCAATACGCTCCACGTCAGGTTCCTTCTTCTTCCACGCAGGAATAGCGAAACGCCCCAACCCTCCACGAATAGGCACACGGTTATTCAGCGCCGAAATCATCGCCCGCCCTTGCACGGTTTTCCCTGAGGACTTAGACCCAGCCAGCTCAATAATGTTGAACCCCGCATTAGGTCGACGATCCGTAAAGTTAGTCGACACCAGTGTGCTGAAAGCCTTACCGGGTTTCGTGCGAAAACTAGTGTTCACCTTCGCTGTCGGCCGCGACCAAATGTAAGGCTCCGACCCGCCCTTCTTAGCAAACCCGGAAATAGGTGGCACCGTCGGAATCTGCGCCCGCACAGACTCATTGATTGGCTTCAGCTGAGTACGGAACTCTTTCCGCAACTCGTTGACAAGCTTAGAATCAACGTCCTTTAGCTCACGCAACACAGCAGAAAAATCTGCCTGTTTGATAGTGAAATTAGCGGGCATGATACTTCCATTCTACTTCCGCCCCCGCCTACCGCTCTGAGCCTGAGAACGCGCAACAATGTACCGAGCCATCGTCCACAACATACGCGGGTCCTCCTCCATCAACTGACGAGGAGCAATGCCTGTTTCCACAGACAACGCCGCAATCTCCCAATGGAGGCTAGTTTCACCTAGCCCCTTTATTTTTTTCCTGAAGCCTCAGACACGCTAGAAACAGACTCAACCCACTTCTCAAACGTTTCCGTAGTCCGGGCAGTACGCTTCAGCACATGCCAGGCAAGGAAGAACAAGTGAGTGAGCCGAATCTCTTTCTCCAAACGTGCCACACTCAAATCGAAGTGTGACTCAAAAGCGATCAGGTCGGCCGCAATAGCAACACAGTCTGCGGTGGTTTCATCAAGGAACTGAACTTGTAGGTTTATGGGATTCATGCTTACGCAGTGCCCCTAGTGATGACACCGTCAGCCAGAGGCCAAGACACTGACAACGTAGCGAGGTCGCCCACAGAGGAAGCCAGAGGGCTGTACTCGGTGACCAAGAACACACCAGTGTAGCTGGGGTTAGTGGCCGAAACGGTACTACCCTGAGGCAGAATCGTCACGGTAGCCTGCGAACCAAGCAAAGGCCACAAGGTGGCGTCCACGCTGGATGCTCCGAAGTCTTGGTGGAAGTCAAGCGAAATGCTTGCATCTTTCAAGCCCGAAATGCGCTGGACGAAGGTGTCGCCAAAAGCGGTGACTTCTTGCTCCGAGGCGCTTACATCGAGAGTCGCTGCAGCCAAGCTTGTGCTGAAGTTAGTCCCGTTGATTGAAATGCTGTAATCAGTAGCAACGAACTTTGCCACAGTTTTCTCCTTATTAGTCTGCGAACACAGTGACGGCAAAATCTGCCGACAAGTAGGTTATATCTCCAATTGTAACCGATTGAACGTTGGTCATCTCAGTGACGCGCGTATCGTATGCGCTACCTGCCAGAGTCTTATCGGACTCCACAGCGCTCTTCACCGAACGGCCACCATCGTCAGAGATAAGGTCATCCAGTGATCGTTGCGCCTGCGAGGTTGCTATACGCCCGAAGATGACAGTGACCACGAATGAGTACTCCGTCAGCCCCCGTTGCATGGCCGTGTTGTAGCTGACCGAACCTAGCTGCACAACCGCTGCAGGCATCGCAGGATTGTCAGGAATATCGGCGTATGTTCTGATGCCACTAATAGTGCCCAGGTTGGTTGCAAGGGCTGTGCGCATAGCAGTTATGCTCACGCCATCCTCAGCTTCCGGTAAGGGTCAATCAGTCGGGCCACGTCGGGGTCGGTTCTGCCGATACGAACGGCACCCATGTCGGAGAAACCCAGCACACCTGTCGGGGACTCGTAACGCTTATAGGCGCGGAGTGAGGCGAGGATGGTTGCCTGCTTGATAGCGATAGGGATAGAAGCCATACCGAACACTGCACGGATCTCCACAGACGCCTGCCCTGCGCTAATGTCCCGTGGCTCATAGATAGGCCACAGCAGGTCACCCACAGCACGAATACGTGTGAATGGTGTGGCAATACCTCCAGCGATACCGTTCAACGGTTCGAGCTGGTAGTCGCTTTCAGCCCATTCCTGATTGAACCCGCCTTCACCTGTAGTGTCGGTCCTGATTCTGTCGATAGAAACAATGTCATCAGTTTCGAGGAAGAAAATGTCTGTCGGAATATATACGCGTGTGGCCGTGCCAGCACTGTAGAAAGTGCGTTCGCAGTATGCGTCAATGTCGCGTGATGCTGACTCGATAGCGATCTCTAGCAGTGTGTCGTCGATAGTGTCTGTGATGCGAGCTGCAGCTTTCACGTCAGCCAAAGTCGCATAAGGGTTAGTCATTGCCATGTAGAAGCCTCCGCTACTAGTTTACCCGTTGCCTTGTGTTTGGTTTGTGAAGTTGCGCTTCTCTGTTGTTCGTGTATACTGGTATACATAAGCCACCACGAAAGGGAACAAAATGAACGCCGAACTGATCTACGACTTCACCGCAGAAGATGTACTTGCAAGCGACAGCGTTTGGGTCACCGCACAAGATGACCGCATGTATAAGGTCGAGGTTCAAGCTGCTAACTCCACCATGATCCGCGCCACGTTCCACGACAAGACAATCGTGTTCAGCTACGGGTGCGAACACTGGAGAGGTCGCGATTACGTTCTCAGCATCGACGCTTAGGGAGTAACAGGAAGCCCCCGCTACGGCGGGGGTTTTCTCATTCCCACCCGTTCACACGCCTCCGATGCACATCCCAACCCCCAGCCCCAAAATCTTCACGCGCAACCTTGTCAGCAAAATAGTTGTGATTCGACGGGAACGTTTCCCCATTCCGTATCTGGAAGAAATCGTCCGCCTGCAACGTCGAACTATTGTCATGATCCATAGGCACATCCAGGTACGTTACCGGCACACTGTGATGCTCCGCCCTGCGCGCCATATCGTTATCCTCAAAGTAAGCAGGGAATAATGCCTCATCGAACAAACCCACACGCCTCACAGCGTCATAGCCGAGCGCGAACGCCTGCCAATGTGGAAACACCTTAGCGAGTGTTATCTCCGCCCTGTGAGCCTCTGAGAGCTTCTCAAGGGCATTAGGCTTGAACACCACATCGTTTGATGCAATAAACCACCGGTCAGCATACGGGAACGACTTTATCCCCAAGTTCCATGACCCCGCCACCCCAAGATTCGCAGGCATAGGCAAGTAAGTCGTGTGTCGCACAACCTCCGGGACGGTGATGCTCAAGTCATGCTCAACCACGCTCGCCCCGTTATCAATGATGAGCAAATGCTCGACCGGGTAGTCAATGCTCGACAGCATGCGCTGAAGTAGATCGTAACGGTTCAGCACCGGAACAATTAGGTTCTCAAGCATTACACTCCCTCAAACTTGTGGCCCTCGAGATTCAGGTTGATAAACGGGTTCAGAGAATACACCGTCACCCCGCACTTCTCTGCAAGCCAATCTTTCATAAGCTTGTGATGGGCGTTGTATAACGTCCAAGGTTTGTGACCGTCAACAGGATAACTACTCACCCGATGCGCGTCGTCAATCGTGCCACAGTCAGCCCCGACCAGCACAATGTGCGCTGCGCCTAAATAAGCGGCCAAGTGCATCGCCCCATGCAAACTAGACGAACCGTAGACGAGGCTGTCAGCTCGTGGCGGGTTACGTGTGAAAGGGTTCCAGCTGGACCCTGGAGCCTGGTAAGAGTCCTGCGGGATGAGGCACACAGAATCCCAGCCCCCGCTCTGCCAAGGCTTATGCGTCACCGTGTCCCGCTCCAACGTCACCGCGATGCTCCCCTCCAACATCATGTCCAAGGCGACGTGATGGTAGTGACTGAAAACATAATCCGCTGTTAAGCCGATACTCGACGCAGAATAGTTAGCCGAAATGACTGTCTTACCGGCAAAGAAATGCGCGTCAACATAGTTTAGCGATGGGCCAGAACCCAACACCCAAACAGTGTCACCCTTATTCCGGTCCTTGAGCTCACTTAGGTCCACTAAAATAACCTCTCAGGAACGGCATCCAATACTCATCCCACACCGTGTCCACGTCAAAGGCGAGCGCAAACTTCCGGGCTGTCGCAGAGAAACCACGCTCAGACTTATACGCCTGAATCAGAGCAGACACGACAGAACCCATCAACGGAATCTGATAGAACGCCTTCTGAGGTTCATCCCAAAACGGTTGACCCTCGACCAAATAAGAATCGTCCGACGCCAAATCTAACGAAGCAGCCCAACCCGAAGCAATCACCTTAGTCCCACAACTTTGTGCCTCGATACACGGCACCCCAAAACCTTCCCCATAAGACACAGCCAACAAAACATCCGAGGCCGTATACATCGCAGCCAAGTCCTCCCGCGAATACCCGACCCGGAGCTGGTCACGATTAGCGAAGGTCACCTTATCCTTAGGCACACCACACGCCTTCACCAAGACACCTAAATCGAACCCGCCCGTAGTTGTCGAAGGGTCAGCGTGAATATACAAATGCGAGTCAGGGTAATCGTTCAAGAACATGGCAAACGCTAAAAGGTTCTCCGCATAAGCCTTCCGGTGAATCAAACCGTTAGCCTTATTCGCCGCAACAATTGTCACCAGGAACGTGTCGTCATTGATGCCCATAAACTCCCGCGTCGGCACACCCCGAAGCTTGTCCACACGCTTATACACGTTCGTGTCAATAGCATGAGGGATATAACTGGAATCTATATCCACCGAATCAAGCTGACGCTTCCCAAACGGGGACATCGCGACCGGGGTCACCTGCTCACGCTTCACGAACTGTGCCACACCCGGAGGCATCGTCACATGATCCAAAGGCACCCACGAAATGACCGGCACATCATCCGTCCACTTGTTAAACACCCAAACGTCATACAAGGTCATGATTGCGTCCTGCACCCCAACATGTTGCGCTTTGAAATGCTCATGCCAAGTCGTCAACACGTCTTGCGAATACGGTGCCACCCCGCGAGGGTAATGCGCCACATCACCATGCTTGGTTTTGATAGTCGACATCGACCCTTCAAGCCCATAATTGGACAGCACAGAAGTTTTCACCCCATGCCGGACAAGACGCTCCACCAGATAGTCACCCTGTTGGCCATAACCGGTCGGTGTCCCAGGGGAATTAGAAGCCAAAGAAATTAGGCCAGGTATTTTCTCGTAGGTTGCCATCACCCCATAATAGCGAAAACCCCCGCCGTGAACCTACAACACGACGGGGGCTTTCAGCCTAGGAACCTAGAGCTTATGCAAGCGCCAGGTACTTGATGTGTGCTGCACCGTTAGCAACGCCTGCGCCGATACGGTACACGAAGCGGTAGCCCGTGACATCGTTAGCGAAGTAAGCGTCAGCAGAGGTAGCGACCTCAAGGCCCGTGGTGGCAACCTTGACCGAAGGCCAGTGTCCAAAGAGAACAGCCTTTGCACCGGTTGCAATGTCAGCAACGGCAGGGTTCTCGTAGACAGGCATTCCGAGGATGGTCGAAGGACCACCGGCAACGACGTCAAGAATGTAAGCGCCGTTACCATCCTTCAGCTTACGGATAGCACCAAGGGTAGCGGTGTTCACCATGAAGCCTGCACCAGGAAGCATGCGAGCCATTCCATCAACAGAGAAGGCCAGCTCGATGAGTTCGTCAGCGGTGATTGCGTTGGTGGTGCCAGCGGTCACACCAGAACCAGCAACAGCAGTAACAGCTGTGTGAATCAGGGCGTTCGCACGGGTACCAATAGCAATACCAGCCTGCTCAGCCAAGTTAGCTTCGATGTCGAAACCAGCATCCATAACCAGTTCATTGCTGAGCTGAGAGATGAAAGCCTGCTTGGTTGGGGCGAGAAGAATGCTGGTGTAAGTCGCGTTGGACTCCGAAATTGCGGAACCTTCCGTGACCTCTGCAGCAGTCGAGTAACCAGACATCACGGGGATGCGAAGGTCGGCTCCGCTGTCGCGCGTGAAAACCTCAGACGTTTCGAGGTAAGGGCCAACCAGTTTAGCGAGCGCGAAAACTTTGTCCAGAAAGCTAACGGGAACAGTGTTCACAGAAGCAACCAATGCGCGTGTTTCGTTAGCTGCGAAGTGGTGTCCACGAACTTCTCCACGGGCCATGGCGCGGAAGATGTCAGCTGAACCAGCAGACGCCTCTTCTACGACCTCAAACCCACGGGCTGCCAAAGCAACTTCAGAGGCACGCTCTTCGGTCTTGCCGGCAACTTCGATGGAACGTGAAGCTGAATCAATGTCAGCCTCGATACGGTTAATCTTGTCAAGCTCGGCTGCATCAAGGCCACGGCTTTCAGACTCTGCACCGTCAATGACGGAACGGATCTGCATAACCAGGTTAGCCTTAAGCTCCTGCTGACGCTTTACAAACTCAGACATGTGAGTTTCTCCTTAAGTGGAATGAATATGAATAACGCGATCGCGTTGACGCAGACCACTCATCGGAGCGTTGACGCGTACCGACTACCTCTATTGTAAAACGTGAGGTGTCCCCTACTTCGTGGAGCTGTGGGGAATTGAACCCCAGTCCAACAAACCCCCGCGTGCGGATATAGTCTGCTGTCGAAACCATCCAGCCCCCCACCAGTTTACGGCAAAAGAAAACCCCCACTGCCAGAAAGGGGGACAGTGGGGGCGAACCCGCTCTAGCGCTTCTCAGCAGCCTTCAACACGCGAGTTTCTTTAGTCGGCTCCTCATCAAGCGCAACAATCGCACGCGCCCAATCATCGGCCAAATCCTTCACAACCCCAGACTCAGGGTTACCGGCAACCTTCAAAATTGCCTTCTTGATAGCAGCGTAATCAGCCATTAGAGTCCCATCAGTAGTTCGAGCTTCTTCTTCTTCAAAGCAAGCATGTCTAAAGAGTTGTCAACCGTAGGCTCCTCGACCGCTTCAGGTTCAGGTGCGAGCTCAGAAAGTACCTTCTCCAACAGTTGCCGGTCATCAGAAGTAATGTCGTCACCATTCTCAATCTTCAGCAAAGCATCGGCAAGCGCATCAGCATCAACCTGTGCGCGTTTCGCAATCTTGTCCAGACCGCGCACTGTGGCAGTCCCAGCAGTACCGCTATAAGCCGGAAAAGCTGTTAATGACACTTCGTGCAAACGGACAGACTTCAGCAGACGCTCAGTGCCCTCAGCGTTCCAAGAATCCCCACCACGGGCAGGCATAGAGAAACTGAAACTAAACCCGGTCACATCCCCACGCCTAACAAGCTCCGCAGCATCACGGCCATAACTTGTGTTCGCAATATCAGCGCTAACCCGTAAACCGCGCTCATCCTCAGTCAAAGTCAAAGTGCCGGCACGGGTTGAACCCAAAACAGCACCCGTGTCATGATTCCACAGAAACTTTATATCGTTACGGGCGCGAAGCGAAGAACGAAAAGCTCCAGCCTGAATCGTTTCCGTAAACCCACCCAAGTTCTCACTACGCGAATCAAACAGTGCAGCGTAACCCTCCAAGTGCATCCCGCTCGCATCCTCACGGATTTCAAACTCATCCACTTCAAAAATGCGGGTTTCCATCTTGCTCAAAGCATCGCCCTTCGCTCGTCCTTCATTCTCATCTTCAATCTTAGCAATGACATCATTAGCGACTTCTAAAAGCCTCGCCGCGTTACGGTCCGACAAAACCACCCCCCACAACGTGTTCCCCGTTTCGCGCAAAACGTCACGGACATCCACCCACATTGCAGGAGTCATGTTGCCCTGCGACACAGCCACAACATCAGGGGTCGGGTCGACCGCCCGCCTAGCAATAGCACGGAACCATGCGGGAGGCTCCAACCCGCGAACCTCGTCCACAAGCTCCTCGTCCAGTTCTTCCACAAAATCGTCAGGCATCAGCTCACCCCATAAACAGCGTCAGGGTTCTCAGGGTCAATCTGCGCCACCGGTTGCAACTGCGAAGAAGCCAACCCCGTGTGACTGATTGGCCCCAAACCGACAGAAGCCAAAGCCTCCGCCGGATCATAACCAGACAACACCAGAACCTGCGCCATCTTCACACGCTTCTCATCAGCGATGAGGTCGGCCGCGTCAATGTTCATGTTAGCCAAAGGCACCCGCACACTCGAAGCGGCTGGGTCCTCAATATCCGACAAGTCCTCCAACCGGCGCACATCATTGATCGTCAAGAAGCCAGCCTGCAAACCTGTGCTGTAAGCGCTCATCCTCGAAGCCAAGTCAGCCCGAGCCAACCCGTCCAAGTTGAACTTGATAAACGCGGTTTCACCCCCAGGGTAACGCGACATCAACGTCGAGAAAGCATCCTCAAGTTTCTGCACAATCGGGCGCAAAGTGTGTGTGATGAACTGCAAATTATTCTGCTCAACCGAAGCGTAAGTGGTTGTTCCCGGAATGTTCAGCATGTTTGCTGGGACGTTGAACGCACGAGCAACATCCTCCACAGCTAATCTGCGGGCCTCAATACTCTGCGAGGACTCAGGGTCGACCTGTGTGGTCTTGAACTTCGCACCACCCGACAGAACCCCTGTGCGGTGTCCTTTACGCCAACCCCGATGCTTAGAATCAAAACCGTTGCGAAGATTCTCTGCCTGCTCGGCGGTCAGGTTCTGATCGACCTCGATAACGCCCGACAAGTTGGTGCCCTGCCCAAAGAATGTGGCAGCGAACTTTTCTAACGCCAAAGCCAAACCAAAGTTTTCCCGCAAAGCCTCCACACGGGAAACACCACGCACAGTCCCAGGACGCAACACGTCAGGAATGAAAATCATTTCCTCTTGGTTTAGAGGCTTATCTTCACCCTCAATCTTGAACGTCAAACGGCCCTGCGGGTTACGCTTTACCGTCACCGTGCGAGGGTTCAACACAACAAGGTTCACAACCTCGCCGCGAGCGTTCGAGAAAATCCTGACAAACAAGTTGCCATCAAGCAACAAAGAAACAATCGCCGAGTTATAGAACGCGGTCCGAGGGAGCGCAATGTCAGGCTGTGACACCCACTCAGGGCGAGGACGGAAAGCCCTCCGCTGCCCATCGATGCGGATAAAAGAATCAAGTGGCAGGGTACTAATCGTGTCAGCAATCAAAGACACGGCAGAGTAAACAGCGTTCACCTGAAAGACGGTCTTAGAGTCTATCTGAGTATCAGACAAGTTACCGAAAGCTAGATCGTCCCCAGCCTCGAACACAGTCTGGAAGCTTATGGCTCTCTGCTCAAACAACTTATTCAGGACCAATTATTTTCCTAACGCGAAACCGACAACAAGAACAAAGACGCCCCCGACAATCAAACCCACAGGGATAGAAAACAACAAAGCCCCGGCCGTGATAGCGACCATTCCAACAACCTGCAAACTTGTAGCCATTTCCCCTACCCAAAGAACTCAGGAACCACTGCCTCTATCTTACCGGCAGAAGCGCGGTCAAGTGCCAAAATTGCAGCGACGGCCGCGTCAATCTTCCTGGGGCTGTTTGGGTTTTCCTTCTTGATATGCGGACCCGCAGGGGTCAGCTTAATTGCTGTGTTTCCAATATGCCTAGATAGCAACGGGTCCCCATCATGGATAACCCGCTTCTCCACCACCGTGTCAAAGAACCTAGCGCACGCCTTTATCATTCGTTGCGGAGACTGAGGGAACGCCACCACAGGCAAACCCTTATTCTCCAACACCTCCATCGACCGTTGCCAGCGGAAAGGGTCACACGCAATTTCACGGACGTTATGAGTCTGACAAAAGTCCATAATCGTCTGCTCCACATCCCCAATGTCAACACGCCAATCATCCGGGTCATGCTCTAAATCTTTCTCCCACGCCTTGACAAGAAACACCTTCACAGGGTCATCATTGGTGTGCGGGACAACAGCACCAACAATCACCGAAGCATCCCCGTTGTACGATCCGTCGAAGCCAAGTACAATCTCGTCATCCGGTTGTACAACAACGTCACCAGCGCACGCATCCCACGCCCCAGCAGGCAGCCACGTTTCAACACTCGACACCCACTGATTACACCGTTTGATACGGAACTCCGCTTCAGGTGTGCGCCTCAGAGCTGACTCAAAATCTGACTCAGCATTCAAATCACCAAAGCCAGGGTTCGCCTCATCCCATGTTTCCCGCAAACGGTGGTCACCCTCCGACTCCCACCACGCCATAAAAAAAGTGTCATCCTCCTCCTCACCCGAGGCAATGCGTTTCCCATAGTTGTACAAGCTGAACGCGATGCTGTCCTTACCGTTGCGATCGGAACGCACCCCGGCCGTAGTGATAGCAATCAACGTTGCGAGCTTCCCGCGGGCACCCATTGCCAGAGAGAACACGTCAAACAGTTCACGGTCAGGCTGCGCATGCAACTCATCAAAGATGACCGTCGTCGGCGACAAGCCCTCTTTAGTCACAGACTCCGCAGACAACACCCGATACACCGAATTGAACGACGGCAACTCGATAGCGTCCCGATACAGTTTCGTAATAGCCGACAGCTCCGGGCTGGCCTCCACCGTTCGCTTCGCATCCTGAAACACAATGCGCGCCTGCTCCTTCTCCGCAGCCACCGAATACACCTCAGCACCCTTCGGCCCCAAAATCAGTGAGTACAAACCAATCGCTGAACCGACCGCACTTTTTCCTGATTTTCTTGGCATGCCCACGAGGGAAACACGATTGCGCAGGCCGTCATCATCCCATGCGAACAAATGTTCGACAAGGTTCTTCTGCCAATCCCGCAACACCAACTTCGACCCAGCACGACCAGCAACAGAATCCTTAGTTACGCGCCCATACTCACCAATAAAGTCAGACACAGGCTCCATCTCACGGCCCCTAGCCAACGCCTCATCCGGTACCGACGTTAACCACTTAGGCGGCCAACTAGACGTCACGGTTTGCACGACGCTCCATCAACTCCTCAAGCTTCGACTTCGCCTTCACCTCAGCAACACCCAACCGGCTACGATCCGTAGGCGTAAACCCAAGCAACGACAAACCCGACTGAATAAGCTTTTCCGTTTCCAACAAAGACATGTTCAGCTTCCTATCCGCAGGGTCAGCCAACCACTCCTGCTTCAACACATCACGCCGGTCAAACAACTCACACACAACCTGCAACCACGCAACATCGGTGCGAGGGCTAACCCACAACTCACCGTCATCAAAGACAAGGTCCCACAACCTCTGCCCCGCATCGCCCAAAGGTGCAAGAGGTTCCCGACGCCCAGAGTAAAGAGTGATTGTGCTGTTATTACTAGGCATCGCACGCTTACCAGGGTTACCAAGCAAACGCTTCTGTTCTAAAGGCTTTGGAGGGTTAGGCATAACCAAAGTCTAGCAACCCCAAAACGTTCTGAAATGCGGGTAGAAAGAAAAGGCTGGGGTGGCGGGTGACGTGTGTTGGGTTGCTAACGAATTACCCTACCCCGGTTGATGGCGTATGGGGGGGTGTGTGTGTGTGTGAGGTGTTACTGGGTGAGTGGTGTGTTGCCTCGGGATGAATTGCATTTTCTATGGGCGGGGGCCAGGGGGGAGTCGCTGCCTAGTTCAGGGTAGATGTGGTCGGCCTCTATGGTGTCGCCAAGTTGGAAAGCTTTACCGCACAAGTGACAGTGTGTTGCTGTTGCTTTCGTGGCGCGTGCGTTGGCCTTGTATCTTCCACCGTAAAGAAAGTTCTTCTTGGCGGCGCGCTCCGGTGTGGGGGGGCGGTAGGGGCGGCACCCCGCACAGTATGAACCGTCCCTTGTTATCTTGTTACATTTCAGGCAGGGTTTGGCGAAGGGCATGGTCGGGGTTTCATTGCCCAGACTTGTTGATCCATATGTGCATGACGTCGATGAATGCGTGCAGGTTTAGTTCCTCAAGGGCAGTGAGGTCGCTCTTGCTAAACGCTTGTTCTGCTGCGTCCAACAGAATGAGAATCTCTTCTCCGGTCTTGTTACTGCGCGCGAACTGCAGGTCGACGTACATGTGAACGGGAAGTGTGAAGAAGTTTTGACCGACACCACGGAAATGCTCAGTGACTATCTCAATCGGTGGGAATGTTTTCGCTTCCGGGTTGATGTTGTCCCAGTCTTCGAGGCTCACAGTTTGAACACTGTGCCGGTGTAGTCGACACCCTTCTCCAGGATGAGTGTGGCAAGACCTGGGATGGAATCTTCACCGGACTTCATCTTGAACCAGTTAGATCCGTTGTCCATCGTGGGAGCCATGACAATGAACCGTGAGGCTACGCGGTCGCCACGGTCGACACTGCCAAGCTCTTGCACTCTGAGGTGATGCCAGTGGCCGTGAATGAGCAACGATGCGTCTGCTACGGGTTGGCGGCCGAACGCTTGCTTTCTCCACCAGTCCCCGACACTTTCAGGGCGTGGCGCTTGATGGCCGTGCATAATGCCGAGCACATGGTATCCGTCACCGAACACGTCCAACGCTAAGGTTTCGTCCTGTGGTTGGGGTTCTATGAACTTCCATCCGTGACCGGCCTCCTGCGATAGGCGTGCTATCTGCCTACCGATGAACACACCCCAGTCATCTGTCGGCTTGCCGATAGTCTTCCCGTTCATGCGAAACTGGCAATGGTTCGACCCGACCGACGCATAGGTGATGTCAGGAACATGCACCGCAATTTTCTTCAACGTCTGATAAGCCAACGTCGTAGCCAAGTCAACCTGCCCCATAATGCTCAGGTCGTTTGAATATGTTTGTTGCGCTGCGTTCGCGTTGTAAAAGTTCTCGACCGTATCGCCCAGGTCAGCAAAAATAACCTGCTCAGGTTTCTCCCGCTTTACTTGCTCGATGAGTCGTGCCTGCATCAAAGCGACACGTTCAAGCAGTTGCTCCGTGCCACCACGGTAGTCAACCTTCCCGACCTGCAGATCCGACCACAATACGACAAGGGCGCGCTCGGAGGTCGCAGGGAGCTTAGGCTTCCCCACCTTCTTCTTCGCCTCCGCCATAAGCAACGGTAGGTCAACGTGGCTGGACTTTCGACGGAACGTAAACCGGTACGAGGTCAACCACTCGCCATCCCAGCGTTGCCACCGTGACGTCCTCACCGGAGGTATCACATCAATGTCCGTAGGGTCCATGCCAGCGTCCCGCAGGAACTCGTCAAAGTTCTCCGGCTCCGCAGCATAACCTGGTGTGGTCGCGTGACCCTCAACCCCATCGAACTCCAGAGCAGACTTTACTTCTTTGGACTGTGTGACACGTTTCGCTGGTTCTAGATTGTCAAGCATGATTCCACCTTACTTGCAGGTACAACGTTTCGAGCGATGTTTACGGATAGGGCCGTCACTGATGATAAGCCCGCGTTCGCCTAGGGCAGTGGCAAGACCGTTATTTGACCAGGCGTCAACATTGCCGAGAGCGTCACGCAAAATCTTTTGGTCCGAGTCAGACAACCCCTCAAGGATTGTCCTGACAGCGCACGGCCTCACCACAGTGCGCGGTTGTAAACCCTCAAGCATTTTCGCGCGTGCTGTCAATGAGCCGATACGCGACCTCAAGAAGCCAGGGGTTCAAGTTCTTCACCTTCGTACACTCATGCATGACGGCGGCAAGCGCTGAACGGATCGTGTCAAAGTCCTTATCCCAGACAAGGTTGTCGTCGCGGAGCAAAGCCTCAGCGATTGCATACGGTTCGAAGATGTTGTCCTCCATCTTGGCTGACTGGACTGTGAGCTGTTGTGCTGATTCGTACATGGTAGGTTCCCCTTTCGAAGGTTTACTCAAGCGTAATCGGGTAGGTCCAGTAAATCTAAGGATTGAAACGCGCTGTTATCAAACTGTGACAAAGGGGCGACGCGGACAAAACAGCCAGGTTCGCGGGTGTCAGCGTACATTTTCCATGCCAGCATACGAATCACTTGTGAGTCATCGTCATACGCGACCCCGGTCAACGAGTCACCGACACCACGGATGAGCTTGTCCAGGTCGGGTGGGACTGTCGCTTGTGGACGTTTCGCTGTGGACACAGTCTTAGGGCGTTCCAAGTAAAACATTACTTCGAGTTCGCAGGGACCAGAAAGGCGCTCCCATCCATGAACGTTGACAGCGGATTGTGCTGCAATTTTCACGGCGGAGCGCCATGCCGGTAAATACTTCGAGGACTCTATAAACCTGTTATTGCCAATGCTCTTCTTAGACCCCTGAGGTGCAGGCCTACCAAGCACATCAAATGTTAGTTCCATGCCCTCCAGGGTACCGTTTAGGTTTCACAAACGACATTAGAACCGCCAAGCATAAAAGTGAGCCAAATATCCACCCCAAAACGCTTGTCACGTTCGTTGGCACCTGGTAGGCCAGCAGGAAGAACGTAATCCCCATCGCAAAGATAAGAATCTTGCCGAAGTTCTCCATTAGAACGGGGCGCTCTCGTTGATAGGTGTGCCCTGACCAATCTTCGCTGTAGGCCACTCGTTCATGATCGCAGCGGAACCGACTTTGCCATCGGTGGCCGGGACAATGGACTCCCCACGCACCTTGATGCTGAACCCTGAAGTACCATCACGCTTCTGGAAGACGTTCGTCCCAGAGATGCGGCCGGTCACAGTGACCTGCTTGACCCCGTCAAAGTTGCCTGACTTGTCATCCGTGGTCACATCGTAGATTGTCTTGTCGACTGTTTCCCACTCATCCTGGTGGTTCTTCTTCCTCACATCAACGCTGACCTTCAACGCGCGACCCCAATCGAAGTCCTTCACATCGTTCAGCCACCCAGTGACCGTCACACTAGCTTCGTTCCTAATCATTACTTTCCTTCTTTCTCATAACCGATAACATGCTTTACCGACACACAATCATTATTGCCACAACTTCTGACACCAGGGAACACAGGCACACCGTCGTCGTCCACAGGTGTCACCTCGTCAGCCCCAAAATGGCCAGCCCAAGGTAAACACTTCCCATGCTCAGGAGAGTGAACCGTCTGCACTTTTCGTGCCCGACACGACTGACACAAGATAACCTTCCTGCGCACCGAGTTGATAGTCCACTCCATGCCACACCGTTCACACTGCACCCTTGGCATTCAGCGACTCAATCGCCATCTGGACCATCTCATCTGAAAAAGTATAGTCCCCCGCGTTTCTCAAAGCGGCAACCCGAGCCAAAAAAGCCTCTTCCTTTTCCTGTCGTTCCAAATCTGCGTGGTACTTTTTGACCCGCACATTATGTTCCGTCAGCATGATCCAGTGGGAAAAAGAGCCGAAGCGTTCCTGCTCGAGCTTCGCCAAGTCAATCCCAAGCTCCGAAGCCCAGTCCACTTCAGACATTGTGGCCACCAGCCAAGTTAGGCCACGCCATTTCCCCACGCAACCCGCTCGCCAAATCATGGCGGCCATAACGATGAAAATACCGTTCAGAAGCTTCAGGCTTACGCCCTAACAGCTGCGAAGCCATGATCATAGACATACCGTTTTCGGTCAGCCAAATGAACTCCTCGATG
>Ga0222674_1000351_pt1 | contig 18385 bp, 17 predicted proteins | sample AntAcemetagen866_FD_179804 | JGI IMG/M metagenome (GOLD analysis project Ga0222674, IMG submission 179804) | Saline water microbial communities from Ace Lake, Antarctica - #866 | ecosystem: Environmental > Aquatic > Non-marine Saline and Alkaline > Saline | place: Antarctica: Ace Lake...
TACCTGCAGTGCTGACGCGAGCATTGCATCTAAACCCATGATCCGAGCTCCTCCTCCCAACAAACCTAGCTGAGATAAACTGATCTGATCACGGGTGTGCTCGAAATAGAACGCGATAGCTTCCTGTACCTCTGACACCAATACTTCATTAAGTTCAGCTAACACCCGTTGCATTTCTTCAGGAGCACTGACGCTACCTTGATTGATCGATATTTTAAGCGTCTCAGCATGATCGAAATCTAATCCCATATTCTGGGTGATCTGCCTCGTATACTCATCCCCACCAACCGGTAAGACTTTACGGTACATGTACTGACCATTTTTAATTAAAATAAGCGATGAACTCTGCGAGCCAATATCAAGTAATGCGGTAAGCTCTCCGGTCGCCGAGTAGTTATGCTCGTACATATTTGCTGTACAGAGCGCTGCGCAGTCAACCACACCAACTCTAAGCCCACAATTACGCAGTATACTTATTTGCTGATCCACCACGTCTCTCATCGCGCCAACTAAGAGTACCGATTGTAAGCCGGTCTCAGCATCTACTTCGTTCAACACTTGGTATCTAAAATAGAGATCTTCAATGTCACTATTTAGGTGCTGCGCTGCTAACTCAGACACAATTTCATCAATAGGTCCTTCGCCTTGGTCAAATTCTACACGCTTAACTTCGACGGTATTGCCAGATATAGCGATGGCCGCGCGACGGCCACGAGGATCAATTTTCAGCTTTTCTAGTAGATGTAACACTGCTGTCTCGACCACTTCCTCGTTATTGATAACCCCATCGGCTATCGTATCTTGCGGTAACAACTCCAAACCTAAAGCCTTGAGCTTACGCGAGCTTCCTGACCCCGATAGCTCCGCAACCTTAACTGCAGAAGGGCCGATATCAATGCCAATTAGTGGCAAAAATGGAAGCGTCATAAACGTTCTCAATCAGGTGTTTTATTACTCAAGTAAGGATAATTTTAGGGCATTCAACGGACAAACCCTTGTTAATATTATTTCACTGCACCCCTTGCGAGTCAACGGATACAGAGCTAGGTCACTAGACATAAATTGCCTAATCTAGGCAAAGAATCTCTATTTACTGGGGAGCATAGTAAAGAAAGGGACTGGGGATAACTAAGGCGGAAGAAAGTGCCTACAAGCTCAACGATTCTTCAAGAAATTCTGTAGCTCATCTTCCAAACAGCCCTCTGATTTGGAATCATCAGTCGAGTCAGAAGACATTCCGGAAAATAAGGCATCTAGTTTAGATTTTGCCGACGCCGACTCTGTATTCTGAGCATGAGCTCCTTTTGGGGTAAAATACTCGCAAAAGTTCGAGGCTTCTTTATCTTGAACCCATTCTGTTTGGGATTCCTTGCACTCATGGTGGAAATTTCGATCATAAAGGCAGCAATTTAAGCATACATGAGCATCCCAGTGGCACTTCGGACACTCGGCTCGGCGCTCTAAAGGCGGCTGATAAGACCACTCATGATGACATTTATAACAACTAAGTTGTTTCATTTTATAAGCCTAAACAAATACTTATAAACTTTAGCTATTTAGCATTGCTCAGTATCATTACTACAACTATAAATAACATAATTCTAGAACTTTTTCCCGATTCTACTGAGAGGACCTTTCTGATGTTATGTGACACTATTCTTGATTCGATCGGCAGTACTCCCCTGGTCAAGCTACATCGCGTAGGTAACCACCTAGACTGCAATATTTTCGCAAAATGTGAATTCTTCAATCCCGGCGGCTCCGTAAAAGACCGCATCGGCTACCAGATGGTCGTTGATGCCGAATGCGAAGGCAGAATTCATCCCGGCGATACGCTTATCGAACCTACAAGTGGTAACACTGGAATTGGAATAGCTCTTGCTGGTGCCGTAAAAGGCTACCGCATCATCATCACCATGCCTGAAAAAATGAGCCGAGAAAAACAAGTCGTTCTCGAAGCGCTTGGTGCTGAAATCATAAGAACCCCGACCGAAGCAGCATGGGACGCACCAGATAGTCATATTAGCATCGCAAAAAAACTTCAATCTGAACTACCCAATGCCCACATACTCGACCAATATAGTAACCCGTCTAACCCGAATGCTCATTACCAGTATACGGCGCAAGAGATCATTGATGACTTTGGCGATATGACTATCGACATGGCAGTAATGGGAGCGGGCACCGGGGGTACGATCTCTGGTATTGCTAAGCGCTTAAAGGAACACAACCCTAATATTATTATTGTCGGAGCAGATCCGATTGGCTCTATTTTAGCAGGTGGAACCGACGTCGGGTCTTATAAAGTCGAAGGAATTGGCTACGACTTTATCCCTGATGTATTAGATAGGTCTCTCATCACCGAATGGATTAAAACAAGCGACCGCCAATCGTTTTTACTTGCTCGACAGCTCATTCGTGAAGAAGGACTACTCTGCGGAGGCTCTAGTGGTTCTGCTATGTACGCAGCATTAAAAGCTGCACCTCAACTCAAAAAAGGTCAGAACTGCGTGGTGGTTTTGCCAGATGGTGTCCGGAACTACATGAGTAAATTCGTCGACGATAAATGGATGGCCGACAACCGATTCTCTGGAGCAGAATTACTGTCGGGAACAATCGCTGATCTACTCATAGATAAGCCAAGCCAACCCCTAATCACCATTCAAATTGACGATAACATCGATAACGCTATCAAAGTGATGAGGCAAAAATCTATATCTCAACTACCAGTACTCTCAAAAGGAAAAATAGTAGGAGTGATCACCGAACTAGCGTTACTAGCGTCATTATCATCACACGAGGATATGACTACCATGTCTATTTCTGCAGTCATGGATCGATCCGTACCGACTGTACGAACAGATACTCCGCTAAACTCAGTACAAGAAGCGTTACTCACTTCAGGCAGAGCTATCGTCATTAACGACAACCGCGAGCCTATTGACATAGTCGCTAAGATTGACTTAGTAGAATGGGTTTCGAAGGTTAAGAAGTAGAAATTGAGACGAGGTCTTAGGGGTTGGATTGCTACAAAACCATATATAAACTGTATTTTACGGGTTCTTTCGAAGAACAACCGAACTTGTAACCCCGAAATGGTCCGATAAAAATAGGCTGTCATTTCCAGATCCTGACGGACTGTCGAAGATGAGATCTGAATCAACAACGCCGACTTCGACGGCCCCTCGACCAGCCAAAAATATGTAATCTAACCTTTGCCGAGGCTCATTCTTTGTAGTAGCGCTAAGCGCGGTCAAAGTATTTTTCTCCGGGTCTTGGGTAAACCCTGGTTTTCTGGGATTTACGGTGCGATATGAATCAATAAATCCCAACTCAGATGCAATTGTCAGGTATACCTCTCGATCGCGAAACCAAGGTGGATTAAAAATCTCTGCTTGGTTAGCAAATGTATCCGAGGAGTTCGTATCAGCTGAAAACACAACAAAATCTATATCATCTACCCGAGCAATATAATCTATTATCTTTTTTGCTTGTCTCAAACGAGTCTCGGTCTTACCAGGAGAGTAAGTAAAATGGGAGTTAACAATCAAACCCCGCAGACCAGATTCGGTAGTAAGAAGTGTCGGGAGGAACCCTCTTTTAAACCCCGCAATTGTCTCTTCAAAAGATCGCCCCGTACTGATTTCACATCCTGCTTCCGTACATTTAAGACCTTGTTTTCTAGCCAAAGTAACTAAGCCGTAAGGCCGAAACTTATTCGACCCGCGAGTTCCAATGACGACGTAACCTTCACTACCCGCGATTTCTTTAATCTGATCGAAATCGTTCCGGTGCCAAACCTCTTGTAGAAAAAAGAAAAATGGTTTTTCTTCTCTCAAATGACTGGCAATTGCTGAAAAAACTAAAGGCCGACGAGACTCATATTGAGGAACCTCTAACTGCAAAATCCCTAATACTTTCGTTTTTAGAAGGCCAGCATTAAAAGTTGTAACTTGAAACTTTTCATCACTATTTGAGCTAACTATTTTGCTATTTTGTTCGACCATCTTTTTATTTACATTTGCGATCTCTTCAGACAGCAGGTTGTTTGCAGTTTCGGGGGAAGCGATTCGTGCAGTTTGGTAGCAAGGGTCTTGAAGAAGACCAGTTGCGGATACTGGACAACTAGCCTCCATGCGCCGATGTCAGTTCCCTCAGAACCTATATATTCTTTGTATTTTAACATATTTTGAGGTGCCGAGTGGGAATTCGACAAAAGGGTCCATTGCGGTAAAGGACCAGCTCGCCTGTAAGCTAATGCACGGCTCCGAAGAAGAAAATATCTTTTGAGCAAATTTGCACCTGGACTAAACCTGAGGCTTTTGGTTATAGAGTTTTGTTGATGTTGACCAAACTCATGCTGCTTGAGAGTCGTCTAGCTCATGGATAAAATTTAGCACTTTGCATACGTTCTCAAGTGTTGGATTGGCGGTTGGCTCGCACATACGATACAGGGTGCTTTTAGATAACCCTGTTGACTTCGTTATCACACGGTAATCGTACTTATCGAGTAGGATCGCAATGCACCCTTTGAATGTATCAAAGTCAGCTTCAAATAGAGCTTCAGTAATCGCTTCATTCAAGCCTTCAATCGATACATCCGTACCGGGCTTATAAACTTTTGCCAGAGATTTCCCTGGCGAGGATCTTACGCGCTTTTCCGACGTCTTTTTTTTGGGCATTCTTTAAACCTCCAAGCAATACCAAAGTCAGAGCTTCTTGCATGACAGGGTGTAATAAATTCGGCGACCATTCTTCCATCGCAGCTCCAACAAATCTTCGCCAAGAGATTTGTGATCACCAAAATAACTGTGCTGCTCTATATTCATTAGTCGAGCGTCGATTTGAGCCTTGGCCTTTTCGGGTAGTTTATCAAACCAGGTTTTGAATTCCGGTGTCCGCTCAATCCTCATTAGACAACTATTCCTATATATGGGAATAGTTGTTAAGTGAAAATCGGATGAACCCTGCTTCTCGATGAACCAGTCCACGGGCTTTGGGTTCAGAATTAACTAAAAATCCCCCAGATGTTTTCACTCATCTGGGGGATTTTTTACAAGCATTTACTTAGAGTAATTTCTTAACATAGTCCGAGATATCTTTGTCACTGTGGCCACCCATGTATCTTTTACCATTCATGTAGATAGCGGGTGTTCCGGAAACCCCGATACGGATACCCTCGTCTTTACCTCGAGAAACATAGCTCTTAGCTTCTGCAGATTTGAGGCATTTATTAAACTCATCGGTCTTAAGCTTCAACTTCTTAGCAAACTCAGTGGCGGAGCTATTTGTGAGCTGAGATTGGTTTTCAAATGCCATGTAATGAAATTCCCAATACTTTTTTTGTTTAGAAGCACAATAAGCACCTTCAGCAACCACGCGGCTCACACCAGATCTATTTACCGGAAAGTCTACGTAAACTAATTCCACTTTAGATCCGTATTTTTTCATTACTTTTTTAAATGCTTTTGAAGCTTCGCCACAGTGAGGGCATTGGTAGTCAGCAAATTCGACAATTTTGACTTTCGCTCCTTTTTTACCCTTCATCTGGAAACCGTTGGTTTTAATCTCAACCGTCGGTGCCTCCGGCTCTGTTGCCAACAACTTAACTTTACGTTTCTTCTTTAATTTAACTAGCAAAGCATCTCGTTTTTCGTTGCTCTTCTTCCCTTCAAGAATACGCTTAATCTCGGGCTTAACTTGTTCGTAGGTATAGGTGGCTGGGATTTTAGCCTTATTCTCTTTATAGAACTTTTTCAATTCTTTTTCAGTGGCCGCCTTAGCAGTTAGTAAATCTGCCTCGACTTCAGCTTCGGTCTTTTTTGATTTTTTTGCTATCTCAGCAAAGTGTAGTTTCAAAACTGTTTCATTCACTAAAGCATCCAGTTGCCGGTAATGCCTTAACTTAATATCAAACATGGTTTGCTTCTGCTTTGCAGGCAAATCATCAACCGAATAGGTTTTGCCGTCCATCTTAAAAAGATTTTCCGAAGCAAACACCGTAGCTGATAAAGCTATGGAGGCTACTGCCGCTATTACACTACGTTTAGTAAACATACCTATTTCCTTATTAGATTAAAAAATACCGATGATCGATTTTACTATAGGAAATATAAGAAACAACTAAAAAACCAACAATTAACTCAAAGACGTGACGGTAGGCTATTACTGGTAGATGCACCCTTAGAATCCACCGCTGTGGCTTGCATACCTTCTTCGTGGTCTGATGAGGGGTTTAGTTTAACAAACTCTAAACGCCGATTTTCATAGACTTCACGACTGATCTTCCACTTTCCGTCCTCACGAACCCAATATAAAATCTTTCGACCGATCGATGAGAAGCGGCTATCACCATGAAAGTCTTGGTCCATCATACTAACAGCATATTTAGGATGGGTCACAGCGCGAAGATTCCCGATATTAACTGTCATCACCTTGTAACTATTAAATACCCGCTTTTTGTAATTTTTATAAGCCTCGTGGCCCCTACCTGCGAAGTTAAAGTTCGTACTATAAAAACCGGCATAGCTCTCGATATCTCTACTTGCCCAAGCACTCGCCCATTCATTTGTCGCATTGACGATTGAATCAACATCAGATTTTTGATTTACTTTACTTGCATCCTCGGCAATAACTACTACCCCTTGATGGGGCTTCAACCAACGTGTTAGACGGCTAATATCTGCATTATAAAAAGCAACACAGCCTTCGGTAACATTAGCCTCTTCGACCCTTTCGTCTTTAATGACTCCATGCAGCCAAATTCCATAGCCAGTCTTTCCCTCTAAGCGGTCGACCGGATTTGGGTAATCAAGAGGTATCGCAAAGGGTCCGTATTTTGCCGGTAGTTTAGAGTCTGGAATGACCGATTGGGTGAGATAAATTCCTTCAGGAGTACGGTTGTCACCCTGGGTTCTTTTGTCTCCTGTTTCTTTACCAATAGCTACAGTAAACTTGAGCAACGACTTTACCTGGCTTTGATCTGAAGGCCATGTAATGAGGTTTGCTTGAAGCTTTTGCTTATCGACGGTTAAAACTACCATCTCAGATTTATTAGATTTATTATCAGAAATAGAGTGCGCAGCTACCTTGAGTGAACCCTCAAAAGGTTTATCGGAAGCAACAGAAGACTCCGTCACGAGTAGTATAAGGATTACTCTACAGAAAAACGCTCTAAAAACAGGCACTTATAGCCACCATAAGAAGTTATCATTAAAAGCTCTATTCTATTTCATTTTAACACAAAAAGAAATAAATCTCAGCGTCGAGCACTTTAGCTAATTAAGTCTATCATTGTAATCGCTTACCCGCTTTTCGGGCTACTAGGCCTGATTTATCTTTTTATAGGTTTGCTCTAATCTTTCGGTCAACGACTCTACGGTAAACGGTTTCATCAAGTAGTTGCTTACTCCAGCTTTAATAGCTTCCATAATTTGAGTCTTTTCCGTTTCAGCAGTGACCATGATGAATGGGGACTTCTTTAGGCTATTGTGCGCTCTAACTTTTTTCAGTAAATCAATTCCTTGCATTTGAGGCATGTTCCAGTCTGAGAGAATTAACTGAAAAGGTGCACCACCAGACGCTGCCATTTCAATTAAGGGCCAAGCGGTCGCACCATCATCAGCCTCTGTAATATCGGCAAAGCCGATGGTTTTTAAATGCTTCTTCATGACCATCCGCATAGTTTTCATGTCATCGATAATCAAAATTTTACAATTTTTCGGAAACATCTCTATTACCTCTTCTAATTTAACTATTACTTACCGTTCATCATAGCAATTTCCATGTAAAAATTCCCTGCATCACTTGAAAAAGGAATCAGCCCGACATTAGCTTGGGATTGATCTCGCTTCCCAATTTCCTCACCCATAAAAACGTTTGGAATCGCAATCTCTATATCATGACCATTATCATTCAAGATTCTTTTGGCGAAACCAAAAATAATGTTCAATAACTCACCGGCCCCATCTACAAGGTCGTCGTCGATTTCTGGAAATTTCTCGCCCAGCATACCTTCCATGATTTTCAAAAACGTGTTCTCTGGGAAGCAAATAGCTAAGGTACCTTGAAAAGCTTGACTAGTCAGTTTAATCTCGGCAGCAATATCAATATCATCAAGATGTTTTTTACCCCGATTATAAGGCTTTCCAACCCTAGGTACTACAGAGCATTGGATCTTTAAAGTCTCAATAATCCCTAAGATAAAGGGATTAATAAAACTAGCATCTGTCAACGGTACGCCGGTGTCTCCCCCGAATAATTCATCCATCTAAGCGACACCTTCCGTTGCGCGAGATTCCAACAATGGCAATAACTCAGACTTATCACCCTGGACTCTGTAAATTAAGTGTAAACAAAGTTCACCCGGCTTTAGATGAAGAGCAATCGGCATCTGAAAAATATCTTCCGATTCTTGCAAAACTTTAGCAGCAGAAACCGTATTTAAAACAACTTCACTACCCGATTTAATAGCTCTATCAACTCGTTTCATAAGAGAACCCACTTTGATCGCTAACTGATCAGAAGCATCTTTAGATATAATAGTTAAATGATCTTTGGCGTTTTCGAGTTTATTCTGTCGAACACAAGTGAGTGCCATATTATAACGTATAACCGATTTAAAATAAATATTATCTTCAGGAACTGAGTCAACAGAATCATCATAAAGTTTCATAGCATCTTCCAGGTCTCCTTGCCTTACCAGAGAAACTGCCCGGTTATTTACCACGGATATAACCTTATTTAGGGAACCTAAATCTCCCATTATGTTCTTTGCTTTTCCGGAGTCTCCTGAAATTAAAGCTACTGAGGCACCTGCGGTCGCAACCCGATCGTTATCGCCATCTATACCCTTTGCTTTTTCTAAGTACTCTTCGGCATTTTGTCCGTCAGCGCAAACCGCGTTTGTTTCTGCAAGCTGACACAAACGTTCTAAATTCTTTGGCGACAACTCATTAGCTTTTTCAAACGCCTTAATCGCATTCTCATTGTCACCGAGTTCTAATAAAATTCTACCAAGAATATCTAAGATAAAAATTGAATCACTGTCGTGCCTAAAAGCTTCTATAGCATGGGTTTTTGCTTCTCCAAGATTACGCTCATGATAACATAACTCAGCCTTCAACAACGCCACTTTACCAGCTGGATAATCTTGAGTACTCATAAGGGTTTGTTGAAAGTTTTTAGCCTCATCAACATTACTATCTGCAAGAGCTGCTCGAAATTTCTGCTCAAGCGCTTTTGTTTCCGATGGGTAATTTTCCTGGCTAATAGTTGACATCAAAATGGTGTTCAAGTTTTCCATAATGACAGGTTTTCCGACAAAACTCGAAACCCCCATTTCCATAAGTAATACCTTATCGTCTTCTTGAACTAGCGAGCTAACAACAATAATAGGTACCGAATGATGCCCCATTTGCCGAATTCTTTGGACTAAACCAGGACCAGACAACCCTGGGATTTTCCACTCTTGAAGAATAACACTAGGGGGGCCTTCTTTTTCAATCCATTCAATAGCAAGATTACCGTCATGAAAGATATGAATATTCTCTACCCCAAGGTTTTCCATAGTACCTTTGATCTGTTCACATATGTTTTCATCGCTATCAATAATCATGCAGTTAGCAACCCCAAAAACCTCTGCAAAAGATGCTCCCGAAAGGTCTGTTCCCGAACCAGCTTCGTTCATTAACTCAAGTAACTGATTTGCAGCAAACTCTATGTCGTTACCTAAATATTTCGCCTGCAATAGAGTTTTACGAGCCTGATCAAATTCCTCAGACATATAATAGGATTCAGCGAGCTTAACAAATAAGTCAGGATCTTTAGGGTAGGCAGTTATTAAACTCTTACCTAAGTGGGTCAAGTTTGGGAAATCTTCTTTCTCCTCTAAGTACTCACGTAAATACCTTGCGGCAACTACTCCTAAGCGCTTAGGTTCACTATTCACTTCTTCCATAATTTTATTAACTTCACCTTCTAAAGAATTCCTAGTGAACGGTTTACTATGCCAGCTTAGTGCACCCAGCTCAAATGCTAAGGGAATGAATTTTTTTTCCTCTTCCGTAAGAATCAGGCTAACCCGTGTCTTTTTGAATTTAGGATCTTCGAGGATCTGAGACAATAAATGAAATCCGTTGTGTTTCTCCTCAGCATCCATACAAGTGATCACCCAATCTGGATTGAGTCCATTGCTTATCATTTCCATCGCACCTTGAATCTCATAAGCCACGGTAACTTGTCCAAAGCCGATACTTTTCAATACTTCTTTGATTGAATACAATACCTTTTCATCGGATTCAACCAAAAGAACATTTTGAAATACATTTGATTCAAGAGCTTTCATGATTTATACAACTAAACCCCCACATTAGTTTCTGCGAATTACTTTAGCTAGCCTTTTGAATAGCTAAAGGTTTCTTGTAAATTGTTGCACCACATAAGCGCACAGTTTCAAAATCTTCATTAATTCCCATCAAACTTTCGGCAGCTCCCATAATGAGATGTCCGCCACTGTTAAGTGCATCATACATTCTCGCGACTATACGTTTTCTTTCTTCTACGTCCTGATATATGAGAACATTTCGACATAAAATTAAATCAAAACTTCCCAAACCAGTAAATGAGTCTAATAAGTTTTGTTTCTTAAATGCAATATTACGCTGAAGATCAGCTTTCACTTTCCAAGAATTTGAGTGTTCTCCCGGGGTTTTTTCAAAATATTTACTCAATTTCGGATCTACTAACCCTCTTTGAACTTCCAATTGGGAATAAACACCAGATTTTGCTTGCTCTAAAGCTCGCTCACTGATATCTGTCGCCAAAATTTTCCAACCATTAGTCTTAGCATCATTCACTTCATCAAAAGTCATCGCTACACTGTAGATCTCTTGCCCACGGCTACAAGCAGCACTCCATATCGAAAACGGGCTTAAACCTCCAGGAGCTGGAGAAGAATTACGATATATTTCTGCGATACTGTCGAATATATGCCCATCTCTAAAAAAGCTAGTTTCATTATTCGTAGCAACATCAAGAATAAGCCGCTTCATATCTGGAGATATCACTGTTTTAGCTTTTTTATACAGCTCATCTATCGATTCGAATTTCAATTCTTTAGTAATCTCATTTAGCCTGGTTTCCAGTTGATAGAGATTTGCCTCGTGATAAATAATCCCGAGTTCTTTTTTGATAAACTGAGCAAAAAAATCTAAATACTCTTCCTTTGAACTCATAACACCCTCGCTTTTATGCTGCTACGCACAATGCGTTTTGCAACTGAGCAAACTTCCCCGTCAAGTCTTCTAATGCTGCAAGATCATCTTGATTACTAAAAAATGTTTCCTCCGATTTACTCTCTGAGGATGCATTTAATATTTTCCATAAAAAGTTAACACCTTCTATAAAAGCCGTAGAGAAGTTAGACGACAATGATTCAGCTAATACTGCATCACCTGAGCTAAAGCTTGTAAATGCGACTTTCATAGATTCGATTAACCCGGATAACTTAGCTAAATCACTAATCTTATCAATATTTACAATAGGCTCAAAATCTTCGTATAGATTTTCCAAGGTACCCTTCAATGACTCACCCGTCATATCACCAACCAACTCAGCTATTAAAACCAAACGTTGCCGGCGGTCATCATCAAAAACTTCCATCAAACTATTCCAAGGCTCTTGATCCGGTGAACCAGGTTTTGCTGTATCGCCGGTCTTTTCTTCTAAGGTAGTGTCCTCCTTAGAAACCAATTCCGTTTTCTTTGAGTCAACGTAATTAATATCATCCTCATGCTCGACAAGATATTCATCTAACTTAGAAGTCAGGTCTTTAGAAGTAGCCCAACCGTTCGCCAGGATGATATCCATCAATGAAATCTTGCGCTCAAATGCGGCACTCTCAACTTTTGTCGCAAGCTCATCAGTCCAATGCCCTAGCTTATTGGCGCAGGTCACATACCCCTCGTTAGAAGCTGTTTGCTCTTCTAAGATAGCCAATTGTTGATCAATGCTTAGCAGGTTCAATTCAAACACAACCTCTGCAATCGAAGGTGTCGATTTAACTTGTTGAACTAGACCCTGAAGCAACTTATCATTGTCTATTTGCCCAAACTCAACTAGATATTTTCCGAACGGTTTCATTTTCATCTCTCTTGTTTACGATTCCAGCGATTCTAGTGGCTAATACTTTAACATCAGCCATAGCGTCAAAAGCTCCAGCGTTATATACAGCTGAAGGCATACCCCAAACTACGCATGACTCCTTATCCTGAATCATAATTGTGCCGCCATTTTCTTTAATACGGACAGAACCATGACACCCATCCTCTCCCATACCGGTTAAAACAAAACCAAGTACTTGAGATCTAAAAAAATCGGCCGCGGATTCAAATAATGGATCAGCGGCCGGCCTAACACTACAAACCTTTGGACCCTGATCAATACCGATATAAAACTTTCTATCCCGCATTTTGATTGTCATATGATAATCACCTGGCGCCATATAGATCTTGCCCGCTTCTATATGTTCGCCGTCGACTCCTTCATGGCAATCCACGCCTGTTAAATCTGAAATTCTCTTTGCGAGGAACTTTGTAAACTTTGGCGGCATATGCTGAACACATAAAATAGGTAATTTAGGAGGACCTTTTAGCTGAGAAAAAAATACTTCAAGAGCAGCCGGTCCACCAGTAGAACTTGCTACCACTATGATATCCGGATCGATTGACGATGTCGAAACTTTCTTGAATTGATCACTTTTACCTTGACCTGGTATCTTTGCAATATTTGAGACCGGAGCATTCTCAGAACCTACATTCTGAGAACGTCTCTGCAACATTTGAACTAATGGAAGTAGTTTCGCTTTTATAGCGTCAACCATTGATTCTGAAGAGTCACTTTGTTCATCCGGTTTCACGACAAAATCAATTGCTCCCATCCTTAGGACTTCGAGAGTTTCTTTGGCTGAGCGAGCTGTCTTGGATGCAAACACAATAACTTTAGCAGCATACTTCTGCTCGTTCATCGCGGTAATTGTTTGCATACCGTCCATGACAGGCATATTCATATCAAGGATAACGAGGTCAACCTTCTTTTGGCCAAGCATTTGTAATGCAATGCTACCATTAGAGGCGCTCCCAACAATTTCGATACCTTCGATATCGGTGAGAGCATTCTTCACCAATGTTCGAAATGTTATTGAATCATCAACAACCAGTACCTTCATTTACTTCTCCCCTATACAGTAAACAGCTGACCTCGTTCTACTAAAAACTAAACCTCAATCTGACCAACTAATTCTTGCAACTTATCTGCTAAGTCTTGCAAGACTTTCGAGGCCTCTAAAACTTGATTAGCACCAACAGTTGTCTCAGAAGCAGCCGTGCTAACCTTAACGATACTCTCTGTAATGTCTTTAACACCATCGTTCGAGTCTTGAACTACACGAGCAACCTCGTTAGTTGTAGCAAGTTGCTCTTCAACCGAAGCAGCTATTGCTCCTGCAATACTGTTGAGCTTATCAATGCTACCACCAATCTCACCAATCGCATTAACAGCACCTTCTGAATCCGTTTGAATCGCGCCGATTTTTGAAGTGATGTCCTCTGTAGCTATAGCTGTTTGTTTTGCAAGTTCCTTAACTTCATTTGCTACAACCGCAAATCCACGTCCAGCATCTCCTGCGCGGGCTGCTTCGATCGTGGCGTTAAGTGCTAACAGGTTAGTTTGTTGTGCAATAGATGAGATCACTTTTATAACATTACCAATCTCAAGACTACTATCACCTAGCTTCTGAATAATGGTATTCGTTCCCTCTGCTTGATCTCTCGTGCTATTAGACATTGTCGAAGCTTCGTTTGCGTTACGAGCAATCTCTTTAATCGAAGCTAACATTTCTTCAGTATTAGTCGCTACTGTCTCGACGCCTTTAGACACTTCTTCAGCCGAAGCAGAAGCTTGGTTAGATTGCCCCGCAGTAGCTTCTGAACTTGAGATCATTTGAGATGCTGAAGCACTTAGCTCTTCCGAAGCAGCAGAAAGATGTTGTGCGGCGGTCGATAATTCTTCCACAAGAGATACTTTCTGGGTAATTAATTCCCAAGTAACCATCGGTCCGACATAGGTTCCATCCTTATCCATAACAGGAGACACAAGCAAGTCTAACGTCTCTTCACCAAGCTTAATCTTAGACTGTAGAGGAAGGTTTTTAGGATCTTTGATGATGTTACGTTGCTTCTCGGGAGTCTGATGAAACATATCTATACTTTTGCCAACAAGGTTCTCTACTTTATCAGGTAAAAGGTGCTCTAGCTTCTTAAGAACCACTCTACTCGCGTCATTCATATACATCATTATACCTTCTGGATTACCCAATAAGGTGTTGATAGGAGAAAGATCTACCATTTGCGACATCTGTGCATTCATTTTCATCTCAGTGATATCTGTTGCATACTTAACCACCTTAAATGGTTTTCCATTACTATCAAAAATTGGGCTATAGGCTGCGTTAATCCAAATTTCTTCACCATCTTTTTTAAGACGGGGGAATTCTCTGGTTTGAGACTTCCCTGCTGCTAAGTCATCCCAGAACTCTGTATATTCACGACTATCTGCAATTTCCTTGGAGCAGAACATCCTATGATGCTTACCTACAACTTCTCCCTCAGTATAACCAAGGGCGTTTAAGAAGTTGTCGTTCGCATGGATAATGGTTCCATCAAGTTCAAATTCGATGACCGCCAGAAATTTACTGACCGCGTCGATTTTACTCTGCAACTCAACCACATTGTCTTCGCCTCTAACATCATGCTCGATTTTTTGTACTGCGTTTCCCATCGTCTGTCCCCTTCTTAGGTTTTTTGTTTATTGTTTTCTTTTATTGCGAATTCAAGTCCTTCATGACTAAATTAATATCTATTATGCTCAACAACTTATCTGAAACCTTACAAACTCCCGACATAAACTTCCGAACATCGGTTGATATCGTTTGAGGTATAGGCTCGAAGTTCTCTTCCGAAACCTCGATCACATCTCCAATTCCATCTACTTGTAATGAAATTAAATTACCCTCGCACTTACAGACAACATTCATAAGTTCGCCATCCGTTTGTTCATTAAAACCAAATAACTCTTGCAAACCAATCGCAGTTGCGACCTGCCCTCTTAAGTTAATCAGACCAAGAACATAGTCCTCCGAGAGTGGAATCGGCGTCATTGGTAATGTCCTTACAACCTCCTGTACTTTTGTTACGTCAATTCCATACAGACGACCTGAAACGTAAAACGTTGAAAACTGATGCTGGTTGCATGCTTCTTTTGCGTCGGTAATGTCACTAGCTGCACTCATTTACGCCCCCTTCTGATGTATAAGATAATGCTCAAGCTTTCCGAGAAGTTCGTCTGCCTTTAGCTTCTCCAAATAATCTGTAAAACCCATCTTAAATCCATACTCAAGATCCGAGCTTTTAAATTTTGTCGTTAGAGCAATAATTGGAAGGTTCGGAAGAGGTAACTCAGCACGGACTTTTTCAACCATCTGATAACCATCCATTTCAGGCATTTCTATATCTGAAATAACTGCGCTGTAACGGTTGGGGAATTCCTTAAGCCGTTCAAAGCCTTTTCGGCCATTTATTTCAGAGTCCACTGAAAACCCTCGTTCCGATAAGATATTCATAACGTGCTTTCGATAGAAGTTGTTATCCTCTACTACTAGCACATGCATATTTTGTCCGAATTTATCTGCGCTGAGTTTCCCGTCTTCAGAATCAGGATCTTTTATAAAGTTCTTTTCGACAGCGCCCACAATATTGTAGGTATCAATGACAACCAAGACTCCTTCGTCATAAAGAAGAGTTCCTATAATTCCAGGTCGGTCTCGCATTGTGGAATCGATTTCAGATTTCTCAGATAAAACATCTAATATCTGTTTAACCTCCAAACCAAATAATCGGTTGGATTTACCTACCACAATCACTGATAATTTTTCCTTTTCCTCTGCAGCTGATTTATCTTCTTCCTCCTCTATGCCGAGATATTTTGAAATAGATACAATAGGCAAGATAGAGTCACGATAGCGTACTACTCTTTGAGCGCCAGACATCTCTATATCTTCAATCTTAAACTCTTCAAGACGATTAACTTGGCATAGTGGTATTGCGTATTTTCCTGTAGCTCCTACATCAATCACTAGATACTCAACAGCCTCTGTCACATTTTCACTGGATTGCTCTTCTTTAACCTTGCTAAGCTCCTGACTTTCGACAACATCACCAAACAATTTAAGCTGACCAGCAAGTCCGGCAATATCAAGCGTAAGAGAGACAGATCCATCACCCATAACGGTTGCACCTGCATAGACCTCAAGGTTTTTAAGGAAATTACTCAAAGGCTTAACGACAATATCTATAGAATCTTCGATAGAGTCTACAATTAGACCAAATAGGCTATTATCGGCATTCAACACAACAATATTGACAACACCCGTCATATTCTGAGCATCGATATCCTCAGATGCAGTGCCATACCCTAGAGTTTCATTCAAAGAAACAAGTGGCAGTAGGTCGCCACGTAACTGAAATACCGGTCGATCCTGCAACATTTGAATTCCATGGGGAGAGCCACTTTCCACTCGGACTAGTTCTACCAACTTTACTTGAGGTATCGCAAATCTTTCTTTACCTGACTTAACAATAAGAGCAGGTACAATTGCTAAAGTAAGTGGAATTTTTAGGCGAACCGCCATCCCCTTACCTTCTTCACTAGTAAGATCAACCATACCACCAATTTTTTCGATATTAGTTCGAACCACATCCATTCCGACTCCACGGCCTGAAAGGTCCGATACTTTCTCCACTGTAGAGAAACCTGATGAGAAGATTAGGTTATGAATCTCTCTATCTGAGAGCCGGCTGCATTGTTCTTGAGTCACGAGCCCTTTTTCGATAGCCTTTTTTTCAATTTTATCTCGACTCAATCCTCGGCCATCATCACTCACTTCGACAATAACTTGCCCACCTTCATGATAGGAACGAATTGAGATCTGGCCAGCTTCATTCTTGCCACTAGACAAGCGATCTTCAGGCATCTCAAGACCATGATCGACAGCATTTCTCACGATATGAGCAAGGGGATCTTTTACAGCTTCTATTAAGGTTTTATCGAGCTCAGTATCAGTTCCCTCAAGAACGAGATTTACCTTTTTTCCTAGCTTATGAGATACTTCTCTTACAACCCTTTGGAACTTAGTTAAGATATTTCCTATTGGTTGCATCCGTGTCTTCATAACTTCATTTTGAAGCTCGGTAGTCACAATACTTAGGCGTTGGGAAAGATTCTGAAAACCAGCATCTGCGGAGGTATCGTTATATTGAAGCACTTGATTTCGAATCAAGACCAATTCGCCAACGAGGTTCATTAGACTATCCAAAAGCCCTACGGGAACTCGAATAGTATCATTTGCAGAAGACGGCTTAGAACCCGCTCCACTTCCATTGGCTGCTGAAGAAGGTACCCTGGTTTCTTCTTCTTTCTTGGGCTCTGTGGTCATCGATTTTTCTTCATTCATAACCATCTCGCTTTCGTTATTCTGCGTTGCGATATCAGAAGTGGACATTAGTGCCAATTCGTTTTCATCTTTTCCACCAAGACTCGGCACTATAGCCAAGGGAGTTGCGGTATCTACGTTTGGAGACAAAGGCTTTGGTTTGCTCGATTGTATTTTCGCATCATTTTCAAGATCAAACGATCCACCTGCCATTTGAGTAACAATATTTATTAGTTTAAGTGTAACTTCATCGATTTTTTCCGGAGAGTCTCCCTCTGAACCGGTGTCTCGAATACAACTAACTTGAAATTTCACAAAATCTATACCTTGATAAATAGCATCCAGAAGGCTAGTACTTAATGGTAAGACATTATTTCTAACCGGATCTAACACTGATTCCATTGTGTGAGCGACTTGAGCAATCTGACTACTTCTAAAGAGTTGAGCGCCACCTTTTATGGTATGCATATCTCGGTATATTTCTCTTAAGGTTTCCCCTGAATGTTCTTCTTTTTCAACCAACGCAAGGTTAATCGAAATGCGATCAAGCATTTCTTCCGTTTCTACCAGAAACTCACTATATCCACCTGTCGTATCAACTGTCATCTGACCTACCTAAATATATCATCCGTTTCATCGCAACTAAAAGTCTCTGGTATTTTCAGTTAAAAAAAACCATCAACTACTCAGATCTGTCGTCAGATTTTAAAATAACATGAGAAAATTTTATAAATGAATTGACTAAGGATCTGTCCAAAAATAACTTAGACAATTTAGATATTTTTCCTGTATTATGTTGGAATGTTATCCGACAAAGCAAAACAACTAAGACTTAAACTA
>Ga0222674_1000352_pt1 | contig 18350 bp, 33 predicted proteins | sample AntAcemetagen866_FD_179804 | JGI IMG/M metagenome (GOLD analysis project Ga0222674, IMG submission 179804) | Saline water microbial communities from Ace Lake, Antarctica - #866 | ecosystem: Environmental > Aquatic > Non-marine Saline and Alkaline > Saline | place: Antarctica: Ace Lake...
TGGAACAGCAAGATCCGGATCCAGAAATATGACGGCACGCAGACCACAGCACCAGCCAGCCTACTGTCGGAAAGCAGCCAGATCAACGCCAGCTTCGTCGGCAACGGGATCGCCTATCTCTACATCCGCTACGAGTTCGACCAGGACGTTTTCGCAAATGGCCTGCCCCTGATAACGGCTGTGGTGCGCGGCAAGCGGGTGTTCGATCCCCGCACCAGCACGACGGCCTACAGCAACAACGCCGCCATGTGCGTGCGCGATTACATCACGTCTGGCTACGGCCTGAACGATGGCACGATTGACGACACCGTGTTTTCGGCAGCGGCAAACATCTGCGACGAAAACGTGACCCTTGCTGGCGGCGGCACCGAAAAGCGATACACGATCAATGGCGTGACATCGGCGGGTCAGACGCACGGCAACGTCTTGCAAACGATGATGACCGCCTGCGCTGGATCGCTGTTCTGGGGCGCTGGAAAATGGAAGTTGGTCGTGGGCGATTACGTTGCGCCTGCCAAAGTGCTCACGCTGGACGATCTGCGTGGCCCGATCAGCCTGTCAACACGGGTTGACTTGCAGGACCAGTTCAACGGCGTGCAGGGGACGTTCATCGACGCTGGCAACCGCTGGATTACCGCGGACTATCCGCCTATCAAAAGCCCGACGTTTGTTACGGAAGATGGCGGGCAGGAGACGCTGCTTGATCTGGCGTTGCCATTCACGACCAGCGCTGCGACGGCACAGCGGCTGGCCAAGCTAACCCTTTTCCGTGGGCGTGAGCAAATGACGCTGACCGCCGACTTCGGGCTGAACGCCTTTGACGTGGAGGTTGGCGAGATTATCGCGTTCACCAACCCGCGTTATGGCTTCGACGAAAAAGAGTTTGAGGTTGTCGGCTGGTCGTTCGGCGCGGCGGAGGCTGGCGATCTGCGGGTCACGCTGACCCTGCGCGAAACCAGCGAAGCGGCGTTTGACTGGGACGCCGACGAGTTGGCAATCATCAGCAACAATACCAACCTGCTCAAGTTCACCGAGGTGCCTTCTGTTGGCGTAAGCGCAACTGCACGGACGCAAATTACCAACGAGAAGATCACCAACATCATCGCGGTCACTGTCACTAGCGGCAACCCTGCTGGCGTTGACTTGGTTGAGGTGCAGTTCAAGAAATCGTCGGACTCAACCTACATCATCTTGGGAACAGGCGAGTTAGGTGTCTACGAGGCGATTGACTTGCTGGATGATTCTTACGACTTTCGTGCGCGGGCGATTAACGCTTTCGGGTTTCGCGGCGAGTTTGAGTTCCTAACAGGCATCGACGCCTTCGAGCCGACTGTTCCATCTGACGTGACCGCGCTGTTTGCTGAGGTCAATGGCACGACAACGCACCTTGAATGGACGCCGATCACCGATCTTGATCTTTCGTTCTATCGGATCAGGCACGCGGTCGAGGTGGTTGACGCAACGTGGGCCAACGCGACCACGGCGCTGGACAAGGTATCGCGGCCAGCATCTTTTGCATCCCTGCCAACGCGCCCCGGCACATATCTGGTGCGGTCCTACAACAAGTTCGGCTTGGCTTCGACCAACGTGACCAGCGTTGTCATCACCGATGACGTGGTGCCTGATTACACGAACACCGACACGCAGACTGACAGCCCGACTTTCGCAGGCACAAAGACAGGTTGCACAGTGGCCAGCAGCGAATTGCGGATCACTGACCCCTCGGTTTCGCCATCTGAGGCGACCTATGACTTCTCTGCGGTCATTGATACGTCAACGGCCCGCAAAGCGCATGTCCGCATTGACGCGAACGTAAACCGCTTGGATACGTCTGCTGGCCTGTGGGACGATCTGCCGGGCTTGTTTGATGACCTGCCGGAGCTTTTTGACAGCTTTACCGGCGCTGCGCAGTTTGCTGACACCAACCTGGAGTTTTTCGTGTCAACAACGCCGGACGATCCTGCTGGCACGCCAACGTGGTCACCCTACCAGCAATTCCGCGCGGGCGAGTTCTTCGGTCGGGCCTTCCGATTCAGAGTTGTTTTGAAATCCTTTGCAAACAATGTTACACCGTCAATAAGTGGCCTCATGGCCCTCGTGGAGTATAACTGATGTCAGAATCCAGCCATTCCGTTGGTAACGTATCCGCCCCCGCCTTCCGCACGGCGATGAACGCATCATTGCAGGCGTTGGCGTCTCTCAACTCTGGGACTACAGAACCTGACACGACTTATGCCAATATGTTTTGGTATGACACGGCGGCGAACACATTGTATATGCGGTCAGAGGATGACGATGTTTGGATTAGGATTGGCGTCTTGAACCAATCAACCAGTAAGTTTGAGGTTGAGGACTACCTTGGTTTCACCCCAGTGCAGCAGGGCGGTGGTGCAGGTCAGTTGAGCAATAAAGTTTACATCGGCTGGACCGGTACCGAACTGAAGGCGCAAGTTGATACCTATGACCAAGGGGCGATCGCTTTTAAGTCTGACATTCCTGCTGGCTACTCTGATGCACAAGCTAGGGCTGCGCAGGCTGGTCATTCTGCTGGGGGAATTGGGTCTTACGGGTTTTTCTTTAATAATAACTATTCAATTGAAAATAACGTAACCACCACAAAAAATCCGGGACACCTTGAGGCTGGCAGCTTCTTAAGATGGTCGGGTGCTGATCCGAGCGCGGGCGCTCATTCTTACGGGTTTTTCGCAACAGCCCCAAGCGGAACTTGGAGATTGATGGGTTTCTTTAATCATAGAGAAAACAGCGATAATCAACAGACATTATTTCCACGGTATAGCCTTTACTTGAGGGTATCATAATGAAAAATCGCAATCCTATCTTTATTGAAGACGGTCGCATTAATTGCGAAATTGAGCATCCACAATATGGCTGGATACCGTTCACCGCTGACCCAAATGATGTGGAGCCAATCGGCGCACAGGTTTTCAACGCTGCCAAGGCAACTGCGGCACCTTACGTTGCACCACCTCCCCCACCTCCCCCCCCCCCCCCCCCACAACCCGAACAGGAAGCCGAGCAGGAAGCCAAACGCCAGTTAGCATACACCGCTGAAGCTGACCCCCTGTTCTTCAAGTGGCAGGCTGGTGAGGCCACAGAAGCCGAATGGTTGGCAAAGCGTGAGGAAATCAGAACAAGGTTCCCTTACCCCAACGCTGGCTAACAGCGACCTTTCCACACGACCAAAATCGCGCTACAATGCGCACATCTTTCAACAGCGGAGGCCAGCATGGCTACTCTTGATAACCGAGTGTTTGACAACGGCCTGACCGTTCTTGACACAGAAGCTAACGCAATTCACGTCACGTCAGCAGAGGCAACCAGCTTTGCCAACGTGGCTGCTGTAACTCTGGGCAACAGTACCTCGCTGTCCATCGGTGCGCCCGCAGATCGCGCTGGCGGTGGTCGTGAGGTTGTCGTGGCTGCTATCACAGATGGCTCGGTCACTGGCACTGGCACTGCAACCCACTACGCCATTGTGGACACTGTGAACAGCCGTCTACTGGCAACAAGCACCCTGACAGCATCGCAGTCTGTCACATCAGGCAACACGTTCACGCTGTCGTCCGTTGCTATCGGCATCCCTGATCCAGTCTAAGGTTAACTAAACAATGGTCACTCTCGTAAACAGAGCCAAAGTATCCACTGCTACAACTGGCACTGGTACAATCACGCTTGGCTCTGCTGAGAGTGGCTACCAGACGTTCGCTGATGCTGGCGTGGTTGACGCTGATGTGGTTCGCTACGTCATTGAAGATGGCACAGCTTGGGAGATTGGTTTGGGCACCTACACGGCGTCTGGTACTACTTTGTCACGCACTGTCCTTGAGAGTTCCAACGCTGACGCAGCTATCAACCTGTCAGGCTCTGCGGTGGTGTTTGTGGGGGCTGCGGCTGAAGACCTTGCGCCTGAGAAGGTGGGAACGATCACAGGCACAACTCTTGACCTGACTTCTGGTAACGTGTTTAGCTACACCCCTACGGCTGACACTACGTTTGTGTTTAGCAACCCCCCTACGACGGGTACTGCCCTCGGATTTACGTTGGGGCTAACTGGCCTGTATATTTCTGACGGCTATGACCTAGCTAATGCAGAGCCACCTGCTTATGGGAGGTTCAGTGTTGCTGCTCAAGAAACAGTTCCAACCGGCATATTCTTCAAACCTGATGGCTCAAAGATGTACGTTATTGGGTCTAGTGGAGATGATGTAAATGAGTACGACCTAAGCACCGCTTGGGATGTAACGTCGGCCAGTTACTTACAGAACTTCAGCGTAGCTGCTCAAGAAACATCTCCAACCGGCGTGTTCTTCAAACCTGATGGCACTAAGATGTATGTTATTGGGACCACTGGAGACGATGTTAACGAGTATGACCTAAGCACTGCTTGGGATGTAACGTCGGCCAGTTATCTACAGAACTTCAGTGTTTCCGCTCAAGAAACAAATCCAACCGGATTGTTCTTCAAACCCGATGGCACAAAGATGTACGTTATTGGGTCTAGTGGAGATGATGTAAATGAGTATGATTTAAGCACAGCTTGGGATGTTTCTTCAGCTAGTTACTTACAAAACTTCAGTGTTGCTACTCAAGAAACAGTTCCACAAGGCATATTCTTCAAGCCTGATGGCTCAAAGATGTACGTTATTGGGTCTAGTGGAGATGATGTAAATGAGTACGACCTAAGCACCGCTTGGGATGTAACGTCGGCCAGTTACCTTCAGAACTTCAGTGTTTCCGCTCAAGACACAAGTCCACAAGGCATCTTCTTCAAACCCGATGGCACAAAGATGTACGTTATTGGGTCTACTGGGGATGCAGTCTATTCATACACCCTAAGCACAGCTTGGGACGTAAGCGCTGCCAGCTTTGATTTTCCCACTGAAGGGTACTTCATTGTTTCTACTCAAGAAAAATCTCCAACCGGCATCTTCTTTAAGCCGGATGGGACAAAAATGTATGTTCTTGGGTCCATTGGGGACGATGTTAATCAGTATGATCTAAGCACAGCTTGGGATATAACTTCAGCCAGTTACTTGCGGAACTTCAGTATTGCTGCTCAAGACACAGCTCCAACAGGCATCTTTTTCAAGCCTGATGGGACAAAAATGTATGTTCTTGGGTCCATTGGGGACGACGTAAATGAGTATGATTTAAGCACAGCTTGGGATGTTTCTTCAGCTAGTTACTTACAAAACTTCAGTGTTGCTACTCAAGAAACAGTTCCACAAGGCATATTCTTCAAGCCTGATGGCTCAAAGATGTACGTTATTGGGTCTAGTGGGGATGCAGTCTATTCATACACCCTAAGCACAGCTTGGGACGTAACGTCGGCCAGTTACTTACAGAACTTCAGCGTAGCTGCTCAAGAAACATCTCCAACCGGCGTGTTCTTCAAACCTGATGGCACTAAGATGTATGTTATTGGGACCACTGGAGACGATGTTAACGAGTATGACCTAAGTACAGCTTGGGATGTTTCTAGTGCATCTTACTTACAGAACTTCAGTGTCGCTGCCCAAGAAACAAATCCAACCGGCATCTTTTTCAAGCCTGATGGGACAAAGATGTACGTTCTTGGAGCTGATGGAGATGCAATATGGCAATACTCCACAGGCCTTGTCGGAGATGCGACCTTCACATACCCTGCGTCTGTCGAGTGGCCATCAGGTACACCACCTACCGCCCCTGGTGACGGTGAGACAGACCTACTGACATTCCTCACGCAAGATGGCGGCACAACTTACTACGGACGCTTGATAGGTGACAACTTCAGCTAAATAGGATCTCCAAATGCACGTTAAGATCACAAACGACCAGCCCGTAGAATTTCCCTACACAATCGGGCAATTTCGTCGTGACCACCCCCAGACTAGCTTTCCTCGCATCATTCCTGACACGATGCTGAAGCGCCATCTTGTGCATCCAGTGATTGAACTGTCTAAGCCAGCCTATGAGCCGTTGGTACAAAATTTAGTAATGGGCGATATGCCTCACAAAGAGGTGATCCGTCTGAAGACAGAAAACGATGCCACAAACCATATAGGCGAGGTAGACCAGTCTCAGGTAAGTCAGCCTATTCACGGTAATCGCTGGTTCATTGGCTACACGGTCGTCAACAAGCCGCAGGATCAGGCAGAGCAGGCAGTCCGTAACAAGCGTGATCGCCTACTGCAAGACACCGACTGGCAAGCCCTAAGCGACAACACAATGGGCGAGGCAGTGACAACCTACCGCCAAGCCCTGCGCGATGTGCCAGATCAGGATGGTTTCCCGTTTGGTGTCGTGTGGCCCACTAAACCTTAGGAGTAACCCATGCTAGGTTTTAGCCCCCTCGCCTCTGCACCGCTTGCGGATGATGGGGTTACTGCTGACGTAATTTACGGGCTGAATGGCAATGACATTACGACAGGTCAGCCCACTGTGGGCACATCTAGCGTAGCCCAAGACCATGACTTTACGCTTACTGCTATCACCACAGGCCAGCCCACTCTCCCATCAATTACGATGTCGGAAGATGAGACCTTTAATGCTGATGGGGTCACTACAGGTCAGCCCACTGTGGGCACATCTAGCGTAGCCCAAGAGCATGACCTTACGCTTACTGTTATCACTACAGGTCAGCCCACTCTCCCATCAATTACGATGTCGGAAGATGAGACCTTTAATGCTGATCCTGTCACGGCTGGTGTCCCAACGATAGGCTCTCCCGATCTTACGCAAGATCATTCCCTAATTCCCACGGGGGTTACAACAGGTCAGCCGACTGTCGGCCAAGTTGGCGCAACGCAGACGCACATCCTGACTGCGGCAAACATCACGACAGCGCCCCCGACATTGCAGGCTGCTGCGGCGTCGGTCACGTCGGTTCTGGCGGCTGACAGCATTGAGACTGGTCAGCCAACTCTGGGCGAGCCTGACATCGCCCAGGATCACGCTCTGGCTCCCACGGGGGTCACAACGGGCCAGCCGACGGCTGCGCCTGCTGTCTGCGTTGTCATCGTTACATTGCAGGCGGATTCGATCACAACGGGCCAGCCGACTGTCGGCACGCTGTTGCTCAACCCCAGCGTTGGGCGTGCCATCCATGTGGTGACGGGCGCGCCAAACGTGTGTATAATCGCCGCGAACACACCTAACCGCGTGATTGTCGCGGGCGCAAACGAGGCAGCTTGATGACGACATTCACGATAAAGCAGAACGACACCAGCCCGGCGATGCTGGCCACGTTGCAGGACGCCGGCGGCGATGCGGTCAGCGTAAACGGAGGTTCGGTGCGCTTCCATATGCGGCCAATCGGGTCAACGCAAGTGACGATAGATCAAGCCGCTGTCATCGTGACGCCGCTGTCGGGCCTAGTCAGATACAACTGGCAGGCCGGAGACACGGCGACGGTCGGTTCATATCAGGTTGAGTTCGAGGTGACATATGCCGACGCAACCGTTGAGACGTTTCCGAACGACGGCTACGTTCGCGTTGAAATCATTGCCGACATATCTTGAGGTGCTGCAATGGAATTTATTAAAACATTATGGCCAGTGGGCGTTGGCTTTGTCGCTTTCTTGGTTTGGATGATCAGGCTTGAAAGCAAGGGTCTGCAAAACGAACGCGAGATTAAGCGGCTTTGGAACCAACGCAAAGAGGATCAGGACGCCGCCCGCGAGGACCGCAAGCGCATACACGACATCCTTGCGGAGATTCAATCCGACATAAAGCAACTCATCGGGAGGGTCGGCAAATGATCCGCACATACGCTCACTATAGCAAGGTCCCGCCCGCCGAATGGCCGTGGCAATCATTCAGCCCGCGTGAGATTGCTTGCAAAGGCACCGGAAAGCTGACCATCGACACCGAGGCAATGGACATGCTGCAACGCCTGCGGACGAACCTTGGCAAGCCGCTGATCCTGACATCGGCGTACCGCAGCCCAGAGCATAACCGCAAGGTCGGCGGGGCCAAGGCCAGCAAGCACATGGAATGCGTTGCTTTCGATGTCCGCATGGATAACCACGATCCGCATACGTTTGAGGCTGCGGCCCGCGCGGCTGGTTTCTCAGGCTTCGGGTACTATCCGAAGAGCGGGTTTATGCACATCGACACAGCCGAGCCTCGGTCATGGGGCACCCCTTGGCCGTTGACGGCAACCGCGTGGCCGACTGAGCCATCGCGCCAGCCAGAGAAACTGTCCGAGGACAAAGACGCCAAGGCCGCCGCTGGGGCAGGCGTGGCCGGTGCCGTGGCCGTTGCCGCTGACTATCTGCCGGTGTTGGGTCAGTTGGCCCCCACGGCGCAGCTTGTAGCCGTTGTCGTGGCCGCTGCGTTCATTGGCTACATGCTTTGGCATCGTACGCGTTGAATGTTTCTGCGCATAAAACTTTGGCTTGCCGCGGCTGGTGCGCTTTTGATCGCTTTCGCCGCAACATACTGGCGCGGAAAGTCCAGCGTGGCCGCAGCCGCAAAACGTAGGGAACTGGAAAGCTATGTTGGAACCCGTGAACGCATGGACAAAGTTACTCTGCCTGACGATGATCGCCTTGACGACTGGCTGCGCGATAGGTCCAAGCGCTGAGGCGATCTGTGACGGCACCGACAATCTGCGCACCCAACATGCTGCGGCGCTTATTGAAGACGGTGGGCCGCAATCCAAAAGGTCAGGCGTTGCTCTTATCGCCACAATAGATGCAGGCTGCGGGTAATGATCGCCCGTGGCCTATTTCCGGTGGTTATAGCATTCGGGCTATCTTCTGCCGCAAATGCGCAGGCTTGCTTTAATCGCCAGCACCTTGAGGTTTTTTTGAAATCTGAATTCAACATGTCCCTGATGTCGTGGGGCATCACAGCATTCCTAGGGCTTGGCGATACATTTCCTCTATCGCTTCTTCCTCGGCGATCTCGTCTGCGCGCTTCTTCCGCAGCGCCACGATCTTGCGCAGCGTCTTGGTGCAGTATCCGCTGCCCTTGGCTTCCGCATAGATTTCCTTGCGGGATTCGGTCTCGTCGCTGATCCGCGCGTTCAGGTGTTCGATGCGTTCAACGATTGCGCGCAATTCATCGGCGGTGACGTTCTGTGTGGTGTTTGTCATGTCATGCTCTTTTTGGTTTGTTTTCAGGTAATGCTGCGATTGCCGCGCGGCCCGGTGTCGTAACGCGCCAATGGTGGCCCTGCGTTGCGATGATAAACGGCTGGTCGTCCGGGGCTTCAACCCGTTCAACCCAGCCGCATTCTTCTAGGCTGACCAGACCCGGCCCTTTCACGCCAACGTCTGTTCCGATAAACGGCTGGTCGCCTATATGTTCCAGTTTCTTCAATGCCCGCCAGCGAGACGGTGTTAGTATCGGTTTCATGCGTTTTCCCTTTCCGACCATTCGACGTCATGCCTTGAGCCGTATTCGTAAATAACTTCGATCAGGTCGCTCATTTGTTTTTTGTTTAGCTTCGATGTCCGAAAGCCAAGTGGAAATGGTCCGCTGCCGTCAAGCCCGTCTGCAAACTGCACCTGATGACCAAGGCTGTGCATAAATGCACATTTCCAAGTTTCAGGCGTCCATTTTCTTCCTTCGGGCTTTGCCAAAGCAATGTCTGTCAGCATCGCCCACATCTTAGCGTTCTGGTCCAGCGTCCGATCCCCGCCCGCGATCGTCACCGTGGAATAGTCCGGTGCTGCGTCGATCAACTGGTGGGCATACATGCGCTGCCGTGGACCAGTCAGTCGGACCTTGTATGGCATCACCTGGCCCCCTGCGATGCCCAGTGACCCAGCATGACACGGATCACATCTTTGCGATTCATATTCAACGCTGTGACGGTTTGGTTCAGAGTTTCCCATGTGTCTGTTTTGGCAATGCCACCCCCAACTTCTTCAATGCGCTCAAATGTGTCGATGATGTCTGTGCGGTGCATCAATACGCCTCCTTTTCTTGCCACCGCTTGACGCCTGCGATGTCGGTGTCTTTGTGGTTCTTGGCAACATATGCCTCGATGAATGCAGTGATTGCATCGCGGTCATTGCCTGCGATCCAATGCAGGGCGGCGCGGTGGTCCTCGATCTCGTAGCGGTGGATTGTCCGCATGCCCAATACCTTGTCTTTCTGCTTGGCACTGGCATCTGCAAGCGCCTGCTGCGCCTGTGCGGCCTTCTGGGCGGCATCGCGCTGTGCGTCTATGTCTGACGCTAATGCAGCCTTGGCGGCGTCCTCGGCCTCTTTGCGGGCCTTGTTGGCGGCATCCCATGCTGCCCGCTTCTCTGCCTCCTTCTCAGCGGTCAGCTTGCGCTTGTATGGGTCTTGGCAGGCGATCAGGCCTTTGACGATCAGATCCAGATCATCCTGCGTCGGTTTCCATCGCGCAATTTCTGTTTTCCAAGCCTCGTGCAAGCGCTTGGTGCTTTCATCGCGGGCAGCGTTTAAATCCTTGAGCGCGCCCTTGATGGTTTTAAGCAAGGCATCGGTTGCCTTGAGTTGGTCGGCATTTTCGATTGGCTGTCCGTCCAGCCAGTTTTGCGCCTCTTCAATCGCTTCGCCGTATGGGGCCAGTGCCTCGTCGATGGGGTCTGGCGGGTTATTACCGCCAACGGAAAGACGTGGATCGTTTGTCATGTTTTTGTCCCTTCTTTTCTCAATACGGTAATTCGTCGCCGCCCAGATCGGCATTGGCTGCGTGTGTCAGCCTCAGCTTGGCAGCATCCTTGGCTGCGCTAACGACTAGCAAGGCTGCTACAGGCTGTGGGATGCGCGACCAGCGTTCCTTGAGGTCGTCAAGGCTGTCTGCCTCGTCCAGATACTCGCAGGCCTTCTGTGAGGCCTCTGTGTTAATGGGTGCAGGCTTTGGCTCCGCCTTTGGTGCGGCATTGGCGGCTTCATTGCCATCCTCATCCTCTGGGGCGATGCCAGCCATTGCCATCAGGCCGTAGCGCCGACCGTATGTCACCGCTGACCCGTAACCCTGCATGTCGTTCTTGGCGACAATCAAAGGCACGCGGCAGGAAAGGCTTTCGCCGCTTTCGCCGTGGATCAATATTGTTTCAACGTAGCGGCCATGCTCATTTTCGCCGGTGGGCTGAATGACTGCAATGCCAGCTTCATTGAGCGATGGCAGGCAGGCATCCATGACGCTGCTCAGATCGGCATACTTGCTTTTGAAGTGCGGGTTGTTGGCCTGCTTCAGTGCCTTGCCCATGTTGGCCTGTGCTTTGGCCAGTGCTGCTGCGATGCTTTTCATATCACCACCCCAGCCCGTAACCGATAACCAAGAAAGCGTAGCCGCCTCCGAAGATTGCGATGGCACCGATCAGGTCCGTGAGAATGTCTTTGATTTTCATTGTCTTTGCTCCTTTGTTAATTAAGCCGCATTCAGCGCGGCGATCAGGTTTTGGCGCGACGCGGCATTGGTTGCGGCACGGGCGGCGGCATTTGGCAGATTGGCGCGCAATATAAAGCACGCGATGTGTCTGCCCGTCCCTTTACCTGGTGACGCGTCTTCTGTCGCAAGCCATTTTACATCGCCTAAGTTTCGGATTTCGGCTTCAACTCCAAAAATTTCATTCACAAGCATCAAAACCCATTTGTCTACAGGATAAACCAGAACAACCGTCTTGCCTTTCTGGTGTTCAATAATAGCTTTTCGCACCCACGCAGTCGGACCCTTCTTTTTACCTTCGTGCATGATGGATCCGAAAGGCGGGTTGACGTAGCTTGAACTCCCCCAATCACAAGTCAGCCCGTCAAAACCTTCAGGCAATGGGTAAGGGCATGGGTCAAAATTAAACGCAAATTCGGCGTTTAATGTGTCATAAATATCAGGCGGAGTTAGCCAATAATGCTTTCCGTCTTGCCGATTACCTTTGTGGAACTTGTTTTCCGCAGTTTCAAGTTTGCTCTGGTGAGGCATCACATCACCACCGCGTCGCACTGTTTGGTGCAGGCGTTCCGCGACTTCAATCTTATCTGCGGCGGTGGGGTCAATTAGGGTTTTCATTGTTGTTGCTCCTATGCAAATTCTGTTTCGTCGGCCAAGTCGATGATGGCCTGCTGCAAGTGTGCGGGCAAATCGGTCATCTTGACGTCAATGCCCAAGATGGTCAGCGCCGCGACCTCGATGCTGGCGGGATCGACTTCATCCCAGACAGGCGAACCCGGCACGCCGTAGTCGCTGCGTTCTGTTTCGGCGTGGAATTCCACTTGGATTTCTTCGCCGTTGTATGTTGATGTGACTGTCATGTTTTGCTCCGATCAATAAAGGACAAAGCGCAACTGTGCGCCGTCCAGTTCGCAATCAGCAAGCGCGACCGATGCTGGAATTTTATCTTCATCAATAAAAGATGGCGTTCCCATTTTTACGCTAGCAGCGATACAAAGACCTGCCGAATCTTGGCCCTTGCGCGTGCTGCGCGGTGTCAGCTTGAAACCGTCTGGGTGACGGCACAAAACAAAAATGCCTGTTTCACTGTCACGGCCCAGAATAACCCGATCACCAACAACCCAGCGCATTGCTTTCATTGCGTCTGCGTTTATGCCAATCGAAAGTTGTGTTTGCCGACCTTCGCCCGCTCTTGATGATGCGAGAGATACGCCAGATTTATTGCTAGCTGATGCGCCACTTTTGCGCTTTGGCGTTAACCATTGAATTGTCATGTTTTGCTCCCGTTTGCGTTTCGTCTAACAACCGTCTAACGTTCTACTTGCTTTCTTGCAAGCGCATATTGCGCATTGACCGAAATAATTTTATGCTGCCCAAACATAACACAGGAGAACGACATGGAACCGACACCAATCTTCACCGCCAACCTGCGGGCATATTCAGATGCATGGAAAACCAAAGGCGTCAGCTTGGGCCAGCAGGCTGCTAGGTGCAACATGGCTAAGGCTGCTTATTCGCAGCTGCGATCTGGTAATGTGCAGGCACCAAGCATCTGGACCGCTGTTCGTCTGGCCGAAGGGCTGGGCGTCACCGTTGACGATCTGGTGACTGACAGGCCGTCAGTGCGCGAGGCTGTTTGTCGCCGCATATTTGAAGGCCACCTCTGGGTTCCTGCATGAGGCGCAATCTTGAAGGCCCGATCCACCAAGCTATTCTTGGCTATCTACGCCTGCAATATCCGCAGGCTGTGGTGCATCACTCTGCCAACCAAACAGACGTCAGGGGGCAGGCCATTGCCCGCGCCATTGCCAAACAGAAATTCATGGGCATGGTTGTCGGCTTTCCCGATCTGATGATGCTGAATCAGGGCCACTTCTACGGCTTCGAGATCAAAGCCGAGGGCGGATATGCCAGCCCTGCCCAGCGGGCCGTGGGTGCGGCTATAATCGCCGCTGGTGGCTATTGGGCCGTGGTGCGATCCATTGATGATGTCAAAGAGAAGCTAGGAGAGTGGGATGCGTGACCAAATTATAGCCCTGCTGTCGATCGTGCCGGGTGGCAGTGCTGAAACCATTGCAGACGATCTATCTGCCCTCGGCGGTGCGCCAGTGGCACAGGATCTTGTACAGCGGACCTTGCACCAGATGGATGACGACGGCGCAGTCATTTTAAGGCAGGGCTGGTATCGTCTCAGCGAGGCAGCAAAAAAACGGCGGGGAGACAGCAATGCCTCAACCCGCCAGTAAGCCGCGTGGGAGGTGCAGGAGGACACCACGGCTACGCCCATGACCAGCGCATGGGTATCATAGCAGGTGCTGGGGAAAGGAAAAGCCCAGACCGGTTTTATGGGTCTGAGCTTGAATGTTGCCGTGGGTGCGGCTAAGGTGGGCGCAGTCAAACGCTGGGAATTTGTAGCACGCTGGGGAGCGCGCGGCAAGACCCGGCCCGAACAGAGTGAGAAAAATGGGCGAACAGCCTTTCATTAAATTTTACCCGTCAGATTTTCTTGGCGGAACTTCTGGCCTCTCACCAGCGGAGCGCGGCGTTTACATCACGTTGCTCTGCCTGATCTATGAGGCCAACAGCCCGATCCAGAGAGATGATGGACGGCTTGCGAGATGCTGCGGCGCACCTAAAGCTGCGTTCATCCGCATCCTTGACGGCTTGGTATCGCAGGGAAAGATCACCCAAGACGGTGACATGATTTCCAACAGACGCGCTGAAAAAGCCATTGTGGACCGCACAAATCGAACACAAAACGCAACCCATGCAGCGAAGCAAAGATGGGACGCACAAACGGAAAAAACCGTTACAAAACAAAGGCCAGATCATGCGCCCGCAATGCCAGAGCAATGCGCAGATGTATGCCAGCCAGAACCAGAACCAGAGCCAGAGTTAGATAAAGAAAGAGAACCTAAAGGTTCTTTGTCATCTGTCGATGACGTAGCCATCGCCTTTGCTGATTACAATTTCTTAGCAGAGGACATTGGCCTGCCTGTCGCTAGGGTTTTAACCAAGACCAGACGGGCGTCTCTCAGGGCAAGGCTTTCAGAAGCCGGTGGCATTGAAGGCTGGCGCGCCGCGTTGGCCAAGGCAAGGGCATCGCCTCTTTGCAATGGCGACAACCAGAAAGGCTGGAAGGCCGATCTTGATTTTCTTCTACAGCAGAAATCTTTTACTCGCCTGATGGAGGGCAGCTATGACCTACGAAATCACAATGAACACAAACGCCCTTCCCAAGGACACCAGAACGGGGCTGACCCTACCCTTGAGCGCCTCGCTAGGCTCGCAGGCGTTGTCCAAGCACCGAGCGATGGTGGCTTTTGAGTTGGAAGTGCTGTCAAAGAAAATGGACCGCTTCGGATGGGACCGTGAAGCAGACACGCCGTTTCAGAACCGGATCATCACCGACTGGATGGATGCATTGCAGGATTATCCGCTTGAGGAAATTAAGCAGGCTTGCAAGGCGGCTGTCGCGGCAAACCCAAACAAGATCCCAAACGAAGGACACATCGTCGGCCAGATACTCAAGGCCCGCCGTGAGTTTGTCGCGGCACATCCACCGCGCAATGAACCAGAGCCAGAGCGCACACCAGTGGACCGTGAACGGGCTGCGGCGATCATGGCCGAGGCAGGCTTCGCGCCAAGAAAGTTTGGCGGCGATGCATAAATTGCTTGAGGCGGTTTATGATATGTGTAAATGTGAACAGGCATAAGAGGAGATTGATATGGCATCTGGCGTAGTGGATCGTAATCTTATGGTGGCTGACTATGCGTCTGGCATGACGCTTCAGCAAACCGCAGACAAACACGGGCTTCACATATCGACAGTCCGATATCACTGTAAAAGGGCAGGGGTTATGCGTTCAATTAAAGATGGTTTGGCTGTGTCTGCCAAGTTTACAGAATACAATGAGCGCAGGTTAGGGCAAAAACGTGGGCCTTGGTCAGAAGAAATCAGGGAAAGAATGTCACAGGCGCATCAAAAGCGTTGGGCAAAGAAAGCAAAGGGGGTATCGGCCAAAACAGGCGGGTATGTTGAATACACAAGAGGGCCAAACAAGGGAAGAAGTGTGCATGTGGTAAAGATTGAAAAGCAAATTGGCAGGCGATTGTTGCCAAATGAATGTGTCCACCACATTGATGAAAATAAGCATAACAACGAAATTTCAAATTTGGAGCTAATGACACGGGCGGAGCATTCTCGTCTGCATCGCCTTGAGGAAGCAATGTCGGGCAAGGCCCGCGAAAGGAGCAAAAATGGCAGGTTCAGTTAATCGCGTGACTATTTTGGGGCGCTTGGGCGCTGATCCAGAGGTGCGCAGTTTTCAAAACGGCGGCAAGGTCTGCAATCTGCGGATCGCCACTTCGGAAACATGGAAAGACAAGAACACCGGAGAGCGCAAAGAAAAGACCGAGTGGCACACTGTGGCGATTATGGCCGAAGGGCTTGTTCGTGTCGCGGAACAATATCTGCGCAAGGGCAGCAAGGTTTACATCGAGGGCAAGCTGCAAACGCGCAAATGGCAGGACCAGTCTGGCGCTGATCGCTACAGCACGGAGATTGTGCTGCAAGGGATCGGCGGCACGCTGACGATGCTGGACGGCGCTAATGGTGGAGGCGGCGAACGGTCTGAGCAAGGCGTCTATGACCAGTCACCGCCTGCTGACCTAGACGACTCAGATATACCTTTTTGATCATGGCACAGATTGACATCACAGCAGAAGGCAAAGGCACGTTCCAGATGGTTCTTGCCAATGCCGAAGCTGGCGACGAAATCATGTATCACGTCGGCAAACACGCAGCGGGGGCGCATAAGTATGAAGCCTTCGTTGCACACCAGCGCGGGGAATGTTTGCTTTATCAGCGCCGCCTTGGTGAAAGCCGTTTTGCCTACATCGCCCGCAAGACCTAACCGTGAAGCCTTGGTCTACGGGTGACGCAATCGGTTCTGGCGCGGTTTACCTGCCGGACGCCAAGACACGGGCCGCATATGGCCAAGCCATCCGCGCAGCAATCATCGACAGCGCTGCGCGACACGCAATTAAGTTAACCACCCTGCAAGCGCGCAGGGACTACATCAACGGCCACCCAGCGAAGGAACAACTAAAAGCGCGGGTGTCGGAACTATGGGAGAGCCGCAATGAATGACCCGCAAGAGCGTGTTGGCCGTGGGCAATGGTTCAGCCACGACGGGCCGATCTGGATTGATACGTTGGGCGATGAATATCTGCTCAACTGCTACAAGACCTGCCTGCGCCACGACAACCCGAAGGCAGATGAACTGCTGGAGGAGATCAGAAACAGAAACATGGAATGGAGATTAGAGACATGACCAAATTCAAAGCAGGCCAGAAGTGGCGGACGCGTAACGGTGAGATTGATGTGATTACCAAGGTTTGTGCAGCAAGTATCCGTGCAGAAAAACACGGCCACCGATATTGTGACGGATGCTTTTGCAATGACGGAGATCACGACTACGACCTCGTGACACTAATCAAAGACGCCCCCGAAGATGACCTGCACCCATGCCTTGAGCGTCAGGTAAAGCTGGTGGTCAAGGAGGGTGTCTATGGGCGGTTTAAGGTCAGCAAGCACCTTGATGGGTGTGTTTGTGTTTGGCTAGAAAATTCAGAGTGGGCTCTCGACAAAGAACAGTTTGCAGAAGCTGCTGCCCTGTTCACGGCGCTGGCAATGGCTACTGAGGGGGTGGAGTGATGACTGACGAATTTAAGCCATGCCCGTTTTGCGGCGGACGGGCGGAACATTCCATTGGAAAAACAAGTGGTGGAAAGCCTTGGCACTATGTCGAATGTGTGGATTGTGGAGCCACTGCCCCTGTGCCGCCCTGGGCGGATCACAACATAGCCGTAATTGAGCGCCTAGCCAAAGCATGGAACACCCGCGCCGAGATACTGGCAGACTCTATGAAAGGACAGACCGATGACTGATGATCTGGTGAAGCGAGCAAATTATGCCCTCAACGATATGCAGGGTAGGGTAGAAGCTGGAAAGCTGGCTATGTTTCAAGAGTGCATTGCCCGCGTCAAGGAACTAGAGGACAAGCTAGACGAGCAGGAAGAACGCATCGAGGAGCTTGAGGACAAGCTACGGAGCATGGCGCTAGATTACATGGCCGCAGATGGGCAGGCGATGGAGGCGCATCAGGCACAGTTGGCGGCAGAGGCCAAGCTGGCGAAGGCTGTGTGGGCTATAGAGAAAATGCGAGACGCATCGGACGCAATGATGCTCTACTTCGTCCGCACCGCCCTTGCAGAACTGGAAGGACAGACAACATGACATCACTATACATAATCATATTCGCAATCGGCAGCATGGAGGTCGGACACATCACCGGCAAGACCCACGCAGTCTGCGACCAGATGCCCGCGATGGTCGAAGCATTGGAGGCGCTTTGGGGCCAACAGGTGGACGCATACTGCCGCAATACAGGCATCCCTTTCCTGCGTCCGGTGGCACGGCCATGACAGAGCAAGAAATCAACATCGTCGCGGAAATGCACAGGGCGGGTCGCAGCCATGCCGAGATACAAAAGGCCACAGGATTTGGTTACACCAAGGTTGTCCGGGCTGTTGTCATAGCACGCAAGGCAGGCATAGTCCCACCGCGCAAGATCAAGGCATCGCCTCGGCAGCAGGTCAAAGACCGCTTTCAAAATCACATGATTAAATTTGGAAACATCGGGGACATATTGCAGGTTCTAAGCAAGGACCAACAGGACTGGATCATCAACGAAGTCGGCAAGAACGAATACGCTGACGTCGCTGAATACATCACAGAACTTGTCCGTGACGCACATGCAGAAAGCACAATGACCAAATGACCTACCAACCTGTCGTGGGGATCAACCCAATCTACAAATCAGGGTCCGTCACCCGCTGGCACGCCAACCCAGATGTTCCGGCGCAGACGCTTGCAGATCACCACGGCAGGGTGGCACAAATCATCTGCTAC
>Ga0222674_1000355_pt1 | contig 18272 bp, 10 predicted proteins | sample AntAcemetagen866_FD_179804 | JGI IMG/M metagenome (GOLD analysis project Ga0222674, IMG submission 179804) | Saline water microbial communities from Ace Lake, Antarctica - #866 | ecosystem: Environmental > Aquatic > Non-marine Saline and Alkaline > Saline | place: Antarctica: Ace Lake...
TTCATTAAAACACCCAGCTGTTAATCTTGGTGGTATCGCAATGCTTTCGTCTTCTTTTACTATTGATGCGGACGCTCAGTTCAGCTCTAGTAAAAAAGATGCAGCTGTACGTTCTGAAGTTTCTGACGAACAAGCAGCGGGCTTAGGCTTAACAGTAACAGCTAATGAAAAAACTGACGATAAAACTATCACCGCTAAAGGAAAACAAGGAGTGACTTACGAAATTATGTATACTCCCAGTGTAGCCCTAGACTTTAGCCAAGTGGTAAAAGGCTTAGACGTAGAAGTCTTTGTTGAGAACGTTAATACTTACGAGCCTGTTCTTGAAGTAGATGGCGACTCAACCAAAACCGTTTATCAGCCAGACCGAAATACTGATACTTACTTTAGAGTCGGTTATGCAATTAACGAAACTTTGAAGTTTGATAACTTCTTCTGGCGTTCTGATAAAGGCCTATGGGAAGCTCGCGGTAATACTGACGGCAACAAGTATACAAACTTAGCTCGTCTTTCTTACACAATATATTAATCGCAGAATCACTTGAAAATTAAAAAAATCCCCCAGGGTGAAAGCTCTGGGGATTTTTTTGTCTAGACGTTAGGGAGTCAAAACTCACAAACTAGTTTGAGTTCCCTACTGTGGGTGAATAAAACCTTTCCAGCTACTTTCTTACTTTGATTCATCATCTTCATCGCTCGACAATAGGCCTCGACCTGCGGTCGGTACTTTTCAGCTGACACAGCTTGCTGGGTGGTTTTGTAATCTACCACGATGACTTCATCTGACTTGGTGATCAGTAGGTCAATAGCTCCTTGAATCATTTTTTCCCCGACCAGGTGGACTACTTCGACCTCTGCTTCCGCAGTCAGTGTGTCTTTCACGAGGTTCTCCCAAACAGGACTAGCTATTAACTCGGAGTATTGAGCGGTTGCTTGTTTGATAAGTTCTTCTGATTTAATCTTTTTGAACTTAAGGTTACTCGCTAAAACCTGCTCGGATAAAAAACTGAAGTCGATCTCACATTTTTTGATATGTGACTCTAACGCGGAGTGAACCAGTAGTCCTAACGCAGTAGCAAAGGCGACATCGGTGCTCTTGGGAAGAGAGCTTTTAGGCGTTGCCTCTGGCTCATCTAATTCATTTAGACGATAGGGTTGGATGGAGCGTATCTGTGAGCAGAGGTGCGCCGGCCAATGATCTTCCGATGGCACGTGGTGTTCTGAAGGTGCGGTTTTCTTTTTGATTTCCACAGTAAGATTCGGAATCCGCTGATCGATGAAGTTACTTTTGGCGGCATTCTGCAAATAGCCAAAATACCCCTGAGTCTCAACTGCTTTGCTTTCGTCATAATATGCGGCTGATATGAGTAAGTAGTGTTTGGATCTGGTTAGGGCCACATAAAGAAGACGATGGGACTCCTCTCTCATATCACGATCAAAGCCACTTAATATTTCGTCAAAGACTTGATCCCGGATGGGTTGCTCATCCTTTGTGCCGGTGTAGTACAACCCAGCACTGTCGCTAGAGTTTGACCTTAACCAATAGCGATCACGCTGTTCCCACTTGCGGCTGCTATCTACCAGCACAACCATTGGATACTCTAATCCTTTAGACTTGTGAATGCTCATGAGGGTTATGGCGTTATTCTCGGTTTGTGCTGGTGCGTACTCGTCGGAGTCTTGTAGCTGTGTTAGTTGAAAGCAAAATGACCCAAGACTGCTAAAACCCTCGAACTCTACATCAATTGCGATTTGAATAAATTGCCGGATATTCTCAGTGGCTTGTTGAGCACTTAGCGGATCAAAAGAATTTTGATATTTCTTGTAAGCATCGAACCGCTCCAAAATATTCCAGATGAGTTGATGTGGCAGTACACTGCTGGCTAACTGCCGTAGCTCACTTAAATGAGATTGTAACGCGGGATTTAATTCGTTAACGATCTGCTCTACCCTGGTAAGAGTATCGATTTCTGGATTTCTTGTGATCGACAGCAGCTGCAACATCTTAGTGTCAGCGAGGTCTAGCATCGGGCTACGAAGAAAGCCGAGTAGTGACATCAGGTCTGAGGGATGGTTGAGGTAATTTAATAAACAAATGATATCTTGGATCTCAGTGGCCTGGAAATAACCGGCGCCTTGTTCACGTACGAAAGGCAACAAAGCTTTTTTTAACTCATGTTCGTACTGATCTGCTTTTGTTGCGCTGCGGTACAGTATCGCGCAGTCTCTGTATTCAATAGGACGCCAAGTCTGGGTATTTTTATCGTAAACAGGGTGTTTGTGGGGATCGTCAAAAACCTGTTTTAGCTCTTGGGCTATTTGTAAGGCTTCTTTTTCATATGCTTCAGGTGAGGTTTTTAGTTCGTCGCTTACAAGAAGTTTCACCCAGCCATGATCAGGACACGCAGGCTCATTGTTGAGAGTCGCTGTTTGATGCAACGGAAAGTCTTCTATCAGATCAGAGAAGGTGTCGGTTACGTACTTCATCAGGAAGTTTGCTGACCGGTACGAACGATTCAGTGGAATCGCCTTCAAACCAAATGGTGCTAACTCTTCGCCAGCTTCCTGTAGAATACTCGGGTCCGCTTCTCTAAAGCCATAAATAGATTGTTTATAGTCCCCTACGATAAAGACAGTTGGTAGTGTCGTTTGATCATCAAAGCGTGATCCTTCACCGGCAATCAGTTCATTGGCTATATTTTTAAAAATCGACCATTGTAATCGGCTGGTATCTTGGAACTCGTCCAGTAAAAGATGACGGGTATTTTGCTGTATAAGATAACGTGCTCCGTAGCCGGTGGGTTCGTGAAACAGCCGGTAACATCCCTTGGCTAGGTCGGAGAATTCAATAAAACCCTCCTGCAATTTAAGTTGATCTCGGATCGCAGTATAAGCGTTAAAAAGACTCAGCAAGAAACCACCGCCAGAATTGAGTTGTTGGCTTCGTTTCTTATTTTCATAACCAACCAGAAACGATTCAACCTGGGCGATTTCGCTCGCTAAAAGCTCTTTTTTCTTTCCTCTGATATATTTGCCCGATACCAGAAGTTCTTTATTAAGTATTCCGGTTTCTAGGAGTGATTGATAACTTCCATTTCGAAGTGAGGTTAACACCGACTCTTGAAGGGCTGGGTTTAACTGCTGAGCAATCGTAGTTATTTCGTGTTCTAGGTGTTTTACTAGATCGTCGACATGGTTAATCTCAGCGGAGAAGCTTTGCTCAGGGATGGGCGTTAAGGGGATTTCACCATTTCGGAGTTGGGTTTGTAGCCATGTAAAAGTTTCATATGAGGCAAGTTGATCAAAGCGCTGTCGTAACCCCAAAAGTCCTTTTGTCGAAACTAATTTTTCTGGTATTTGGCTGGGATCGATCTTATTTGAGAAGAAAACTTCCTTGCATAAGGCTTCCCAGGCTAAGTCGTTGAAGCGCAGGCTTTCGGTCATGCTTAAAAGATTAAAACTGCCCGGAAGCGTATTCTCATCGACCAATAACTCTGAATAGGCTTCCCAGGCAAACATTCTGGTCCAGTCCCAGAATGTGCTGTCAATGGTGGTGATTCGCAACTGCTGGCTCGCGGCAAGGATGGTTTCTGCAGTTTGCTGGGCGCTGATAGCGGGCGGAAGCAAGGTATCTGCACCTGTTTGATGCGTCTTATGAAAGCTCGTTATTTTTTGGTCGAAGGCACTTCTCTTGTCGGCGTCACTGAGTAGTTGAGTTGCTTCGTTGAGTATCCTCGCTCTCATCTCTCCAGCAGCTTTTTTGGTGAAAGTAATCGTCAGTACTTCGCTTGGTTTTGCTCCCGCAGCTACCAATGCTAAGAATCTCTGACTAAGCTGATAGGTTTTACCGCTACCAGCTGAAGCTGACACTAGATAGCTCTGATAAGGGTTTTGAGCTTCTTCACTCATTACTTGCTCCTCAGGCGTTGCTCTAGTTCGTTTTGTTCCTGAAGCCGTTCTTTATGTCTCGGGTCGTCACGTCTACAAATATTCTCAAAGGTGCAAAAATTGCAATCGGTCGGATCGGCGGTAAACCTACCTTGCGGGTGCTGGATATCGTTGAGACGCCATTCCCAGAGTTCATCGACCTTGTTGGTGTAGCTATCTAAGGATTCCGGCCGGGGTTTCAGTAGATCTAATCTCTTCCCTAGATCTTTCGCATCCGATCCCAAAACTGCGATTTGCCAAGTCGCGTCCAGTATACTCCAGTATCCAGCAATAATACTGTTAGCTGCTTCTTTAGGTATGGCTTGGCTATATACTGCGAGTTGTGGTGACGTTCCGGTCACTATCGATTTTTTACTGGGCAAGCCTTTTCGCTTATAGTCTGTTATGAGTTGCAGTGAGTGATCCCCGTCGACAGGTAGTACATAATCGATGCTACCTCTAAGCGTCACCGCTTTACCTGCGATAACTTTCTCATATGAGAACCGGTGTTCTCTTAAGCTAAGTTTTGCGCTCTCAAAGCCCACCACCGCTAATATTTTACTTAAGTGAGACGCGAATCGCGGCCAAGAGAAGTCTCTTAAATGCATATAGAGTGACGACTCCTCTAAACCGGTGGGTCCGCACTCAATGCTAAGCTTTAAAAGCTTCGTAACAGCAAACTTTTCAAAGCTACTTTCTTCGAGATCTTTTGGCCATCGATCGAAGAACTCCTCCAATACCTTGTGCAGCCATTCTCCTTCATTACGAGGATCTGGGTCTATTCCTGGGATCGTGAGTTTTTTGATTCGTAGTCTTGAAAGTAAGAACCTATAAGGGCAGTGGATCAAGGTCTCTAGTGATGTGGCTGAGTATTGACTGGTGAGTTCTTCGGGGTAGTTTTCAAAGAATCCCTCGTGCGGGAGCTCTATGTCGGGATTAGAGTTTTCGAAGCTAAGTGACTTAGCTCGTTTGGTTACCTTTAGCCCACTGTAGGCTAATACATGCTCGATAAACCGTGAACGCACCATTGGTTCATGAAGTTTATTTTCACTGTAAAATAAATGCAGATGCGGGATTCTCGTGAGAAGGAGTTGAAAGGTTAGGTCTTCTCTACCTTCCAAAGCCTGCCATCCCGGTAAGCCCATACGTCGTTTTAAAAAGTCATCTAATAGGTCATCTTTTGGCAGTGATTTAGGAAAGCTACCTTCATTGCAGCCAAGAATAAAAACACTATGAAACGGGAAAGATCGTGCTTCCGGTAAACTAATGATTTGGACGCCAGCAAGTGGTTCTCCGGTGCTTCTCACTTCTTGCTTTAGTAACTGTGAATTGATCCACTGGCAAAAGCCTTGGGTATTCATCTTTATTTCTAGTTCGGTAGCAAACTCTGAGATCTCATCTATGAATTGATCGATGACCGTTAGAGATGATCGATTGACAGCTGATTCATTGATACTTTTTTCTAGGTAAGGTCTAAATAGTTTGATGAATGAGGTTAGTTCTTTTAACCAATGAGATAGAGGTCGTTGTCCCCGCTTTCTGAAAGGAGTTAAAATACCTTCGATGACCTTCCAAAGTTTTTTCTCATCTTCATTATCAGCACTAGAGCTTATAGCATCGAGATTTCTTTGGATGTTTTGTCTCGATAATCTCTGCACGCTTTCTTCTGTTACTCGGTTAATCTCTGGTGCGGTAGTAGACTCCTGGCACCGAGCTAAACTAATCGGATGACAGACCCACGATAGCACCGCATGAGTGGCTTCGTTGGTAGTAAATATCTGAGTGAATGCTTGGATCCATCCGCCTACGGGGGTTTGTGATAGCGGCATACTTAAGGCGATGTTAGCTGAGCAGGGGAGTTGGTGGCACAAGACCCGGAGGTATTTGCCGTAAGTGGTTTCGTTGGTAACAAGGACCGCGATCTTCGAAGCAGCGACCCCGGTGGTAAGGAGTTTGTTGATATCGTCGATGACGCATTGTACCTCTAGGTATGCAGTGGGAGCTGAGTTAATTGAGGCAGGACTGGAGTTTGGAGTCGGGGAATGCGGCTTTCTTTCTGGTTCGAGCTTACTCAAAAGGTCTGCTAACGGGTTTGTTTTAGTAAGTAGCTTAGGAGGCTCATGAAACCATAATTGATTGAGTGATTCGGATTCGCTAATTTTAGTGATCAAGGGAAGGACGCTCGGCGAAACACTAGTAAAAGCTACCGTCATTATTGGTTGGTGGCTGATAGCGAGGTCGTTCCAATGATTTACTATTGTATGACTCTGATCCTTTAAGGCATTCTCAGGGGTGTAAAGAGTTTTTGAATGAAGTAATTGGTTGAACTGCTCCCATAGAACTTTTATTTCTATGCATCGATCATATAGAGAACCGAGCTGTTCTTGGGACCGATAGATATCTTTTTTGATCGTTTCTTCGAGTTGAGTGAAGCCCTCTTCGTAAATGTTATTCTTCACTAGTTCTTCGAAGAATAAAGCCAATTCTCGCTCATGGCCGGATCTAAGGTGTATGAATGAGTTCTTTTTCAGCAAATTAGCTAAGATAAGCTCGATATGAGTGGAGTTACAGGTCTTCCAGGTTTTATTTGTGAGGTGGGCTTGCTCTCGAATGAACTGTTCTAGGGTACAAAGTTTCGGAGGGCGTAAAGCACCAAAGTGCTTAGCTAAAGAAGCGCGAACAAAAGTACCTAACCTAGTCGTGGGCAGTATGATGGTGTGTTTTGAGATGTCCTCACGGCTCTTTTCAGATAGGTAGGACACCAATTGGTCAATTAAGCAGGTATCTGCCGACCAGGTCTTGATGTTGATTCGGTCATAGCTGTTTATTTCGCTCACTTACCGAGGTTTTCCTTTACCATAGAAACTCAAACTTATAATCTGTCATACATGTCGAAGAATAGAAATTCCAAATTAGGTAGTATGGGTGTCAGGACTAGAGTCTGGCGGTGCGGTATATGTCTGAGTCTCCTGCTTACATCCTATACAGGGCGTGCGTCGGTGAAACTGACGGTGTGGTCTCATCAGCCCGAGAGGATGCAAAAAGCTATTAGATACCTCTTAAGGCAGTTTGATGCGAAGAACTCAAAAATATCGGTCAAGTTGCAGTCTGTTAAAAACCCTACGAGCTTAGCTCAGCAAATAGATGAAACCGATCTATCGGAATCTTCGGCAGACCTTTTTATCGCCGACTCTCAGATTATGAAGCGGTGGATGCATAAAGGTATGTTGAAGGCTTTAGATCCTAAGGATTTTAATGTAGACAGGGTTTTCCCGATCGCTCTAGCAAGTATGACAGATACTAGGCAGACCCTCTGGGGCGTACCTATTTCGGTCGGTCGTCACCTAATGCTTTTTGTGAATAAAAAACTAGTATCAGCGCCCTATGAGACTTTTGAATCTTTGGTTAAAGGAGTGAAAACCTTGCCCTCTTCAAAAGATATATTGAGGCTAGCTGTAGATATTTCCAATCCCTATTGGTTTATGCCTTTTATGTCCGCTTACAATCACGATGGTTTTTTGCGCAACTTACCAGAGGTGAATAAACCAGCGTTAGAGAAGGCTTTTACTCTGATCCACGACATGAAATTTCGTTGGGGTGTCATTAATGATAGCTGTGATTATAGCTGTGGCGTAGAGAAGTTTCTTAACTCTGAAGCAGCTATGCTAATTGCCGGAGATTGGGAGTTGTCAAAGCTAAGGAATAAGTTGGGCTCTAAGCTCGACGTGGTTAAATTACCCGTTATCGGCGCGACTGGAAATCCAATGAGGTCATTGGCGTATAGCGTGGGAGTTTATTTTCGTAGAAATCTTTCGGCGGCGTCGACGAAGGTAGCTACTAAGTTTGTTAATTACCTGATTTCTGATTCGGCACAATTATATTTGATGAAGCGAAGTAGAATGCTCTCAAGTGTGGCCCCGATTTCAAGGAGAGTTATCATAAAAAAAGACTGGGCCATGTCCAAAAAATTGCTCGCTCTTGAGGATAGTATTCCAATGGTTTTGGACCCAAAGCTTGATTTTATGATGCGACAGATAAAAATACAGTTAGCATTAGTGCTCGGCGGACGGCAACAGCCTGCAGCAGCTGCGTCGTTTATCGAGGCGGCGATGAAAGATAAGTATCAAATTGAGAGTGTTCAGTAGTTTATTGGTTTTTCCTGAGGATTAAATCGGTGTGGCATGAGTATCTCTCTGACAACAAGTCCTCCTGAGTTACGGGAGTTATAGCTCCAGTAGAAGAAATTTGTGCAAGGCTAAATTCATGTTCGGCTATTAAGTTCAGTAACTCCTTGGGATCGAACCCCAGATCTATCAAAGCATTCTTATCAAATTCGATCATAATGCTAATATTAGGGTTATTTCTTAAAGTATTTGTCATGCCTTTGATGACGTTTATCTCAAAACCTTGAACATCTATTTTAATAAAGGAAATATCTTGAGGCTGTATAGAATGTTTCTCTAGAAATGAATCGATATTTACGCAGGAGACTTTATAAGAGGTTGCCGTATCTCCACTGCCCAGCAAAGAGGAAAGTTCTGAGGTTAAGATTCGGTGGTCTGCATGGCTATCTTTGTTGTGCCACAGAGTAATTTCTTCATTCCGACTACCTACGGCTAGCTGCTGACATGAAATTCGGTCTTTTTTTTCATATCGAGCGCTTAAAGACTTAAAGTTAGTTTTATCTGGTTCGAATGCAAAAATTTTAAAGTCAGAATCTATCGCCGATTCAAGGACTGCGACCGTGTATCCAATATTAGAACCAATGTCTAAGATGTGACCATTACGAAGTAAGGCCGGGTGGTGTTTAACCAGAGTTTTTAAGGGGTCTTTAGCTAAGTTTTTGTAGAAAAAATACAAATTTTCAAACAAAGAGCGTGCGAATCCGGAGCGTAGTAGACCTGTTTTATTGACTAGGCTGTAGGCTTCAACTAAGTAGTACAACCATAGCTTTGTGTCTGTCTTTTTTAGCAACATCTGCACTCTCACTTTCGAATGTGAGGTATTTTATACGAATTTTAAGTGACTATAAACTTTTTACTCTTATTTATTGGTTTTTTCTTAGTTTTCACCTTTTTGGGTGAATATAGTCCTACGGGGGACTTTTAGAGGGAAGTACTTCTTCCCTTAGTTATTGGATTATGATAGTCGATATCTTATGGATAATGAGTTGATAAATTCAGGTGTTACGCTTAGCGAAGAAGCTGCATTAGCTACTCGACAACTCATAGCTGAATCGGCTGAGAATCAGTTCAAGCCCCTCCGCTTATATCTTGACGGTAAGGGCTGTGACGGTTTTTTTTACGGTGTTAGTTTCGATGAGAGACTAGATGGAGACCATGAATTTATCCATGACGATCAGATCACTATTGTAGTAGACGACGATACTTTGGAGTTTGTTCAAGGAGCGACAATTAATTGGGTCGATGATGAACGGGGTCGAGGCTACTTAGTCGATAATCCGTCACATAAAAAATACCGAGGCAAGTTTTTCAAAAGACCCAAGTGGCATAGTTCAAGGCAGCAGAGAAAAGAAGAACAATCCTCACCTAATGGTGATGAAACTCCCGCAGAGCTATCATAACTTCCAGCCATCTCCAGGGATTTACAGTATTTAGCACTCTTTGGAAAACTTCAAAATAAACTTTTATATTCATAAAAAAGATGTTAACACGCACCTAGGAATAAAAACAACCTTAGGAGTGCCGAGTCATGAAGACTTTATTTTTTGCATTAGTTATCGCTATTTTTACCGCGTGTGGTTCACCTGACCAATCATCAACAATCTCCGAAACCGAAAACCCTGCTTTACGAAGAGGGCAATATAATGTGATTTCAAAGTCAGTGAGTAACGCTTCTCAGGCGATAAGCTCAGCGCTTATGGTTCATGACCCACGATCTGGCCAACAGGTTGTAACGGGTGAGCTTCTTAAAAGAACCAAGTGTATTATTGCTATCAGCGTCCACCGGGGTGCTTTTTTGCTAGGTGGTAACGGTGGTGACGGGCTCATGTCTTGTAGGATGTTCTCTAAAGAATGGAGTGCTCCATCTTTTGTTCGGACTGGTGGCTTCGAGTTAAGTGCAGGGATCGGCTATACATCGTTTAACTTAGCAATGTTTATCACTGACGAAGGCCTTGCAAACCGATATAAACAACAAGCTAACTTTGATGTGCGGTCCTATCTCTCCGCTGTAGCGGCAAATGCGTCGGCAGCAATATTAAATGCCGATAGATATGGTATGGCAGTTATTCAAACTAATGATGCTGGTCTATATGCTGGTGTAGGAATTACTTTCAGCTCCTTGAGCCATATGATGGCGGTACGTAATCCACTTGTTTATCAAAATGTTTTCGGTCAAAGCGAACCGACTGATCGTGGCGGAAGAACTTGTGCAAGTTATGTAATTCGAAGAAGAAGGGAAGCTTGCATTGCTGAATGGAGTGCTCGAACCGGTGGTTCAGTAGCTAGCATAACGGCACGAGCTATCCTCGAGACTCCTGCTAACTTAGCCCCTCAGATTACTAAAGTATTCAATGATAACTTAAGAAGGCTCTAGACCTCTAGCAGCGCTGCAATGACTAAAAGTAGAAACCCCCTTTTTTCTAAGAAAGAAGGGGGTTTCTACTTTTTAGTTCGAACTTTATTTAAGCTTCGGGCTAGAGTATGCGATACTGATTATATGTATATTTTAATATTAGAAGAGATATATTTGTGTTGAATCGGATTGTTTTTGTAGGTTTGGTTTTTGGGCTGTCATCTGTAAATGCTCTAGGCTTTCATTGTGAAATGGTATCTCACCGGGCAAAGATCTCTGTTAGCAGAATTAGTGCCGCGGATCCTAGTGTTTTCAAGGCTTCGATGAGAGGGAATTCAGTACTTCCTCAATCTTTTTTGGGTATTCTTCTCTTTACAGCGAATGATCTAGCAGCTAAAGACTTTAGCCCGATTGCGGTTAGTGAGTACACTAACTCAGAACTTAGTGTTGAACAGGCTGATGCCCTGGGGTTAGCGATGACTAACTTTCACAAACAGCGCAAGATAAAGATTTCCTATGAAAGCTATCCAGTCGAAGGTACGCGAGTTTTAAGGAAAACTATTTTAGACCAACTTTGGAAAAATGAAACCATAGGTGTTGGTATCTTTTTCTCTAGGTTCTATAATTCTTCCTTTGAATCGACTGCTGCGCTAGGTTACGGCCCTGGGAAAGAATTGTTGGTAAATACTGTGAACTGGGGTGATCCGAAAAATTCTTACAAGGTAAATAGATTCAAAAATCTCTTGAAGCTGGCGGTTGAAGTCTTGCAGTCGGAAGAAGGTAAGAAGCTGGCCGAGGAGTACCGGAATAGTTTAATGGGTCAAGATATTAAGGTGGCAAGAAGTACCATTATTCCGGCTAACGATGAACTTTTTATAAAAAAAATAAATGCCTATGCTCAAGATCATAGCTACAGTGCAGAGTCTTTGCGGAAATTTTGGGAATGGACTGGTCTGCCGTAGTCTTATTGATGATTCATAGTAGATGAAAAAACAATCTGACGTAGGTAGTGGTCAAATACCACCAGAGTTACCATTGCTTCGACCATAGGTACAGCTCTCGGTAAGACGCACGGATCGTGCCGTCCGGCCTTTGGCTTTAGTTGCACGCTTTCGTTATTTGACGTAACGGTTTCTTGTTCTTTAAATATAGTCGACACCGGCTTGAAGGCTGTTCTTATTTCAATAGACTCTCCGTTTGAAATTCCGCCTTGGATTCCCCCGGAGTTATTAGATCTTGTGCGTACACGATCCTCTTCTAAGTAAAAGGCATCATTGTGCTCAGAGCCGTAGAGTTGTGTCGAAGAAAAACCCAAACCAAACTCTACTCCCTTGGTCGCAGGTAGGCTCATCAGGGCTTTGGCTAGATCTGCCTCAAGCTTGTCGAATATCGGTTCGCCAATTCCTATAGGAGGGTTCTGTACTTGGCACCGAATACAGCCACCAACGGTATCACCATTTTTCTTCGCTTTCAGGATCTCTTGTTCCATTAGCTTTGCTGCTTCGCGGTCAGGACACCGAACGATATTCTGATCGACAAGCTCTCGCGTCAAAGCGGCATCAGGGTCGATGTTAGCTTCAATGTTTTTCACCGAGTCGACATATGCGACAATGCTACATTCCGGTATAAGCCGCGTCATAATTTGCTGTGCTACAGATGCTGCCGCGACTCGTCCAATAGTTTCACGGGCGCTAGATCTGCCGCCGCCACTTTTAGAACGCAGGCCATACTTAGCCTCCGTAGTGAAATCTGCGTGAGAAGGCCGGTAGGCATCTTGGATATCGTTGTAATCCCCGGGCTTGAAGTCGCTGTTAGTTACCAATAAACAAATAGGCGAGCCTAAAGTAACTCCGTTCTCCATACCTGAGATACATTCAATCTGATCTTTTTCAGCCCGTGATGTTGTTATCGCGCTCTGGCCAGGTTTACGTCGATTTAACTCACTTTGGATGATCGTCAAAGAGATTTCATGTCCCGCAGGACAGCCGTCAATCACCACGCCAACACCTTTGCCGTGAGATTCTCCAAATGTTGTGACTGTGAATATTTTACCAAAACTACTGGCCATTTGATGTATTTCCTAACTACCTACAGCATGAACTATAGAAGAAATGAACTTTTCATATCCGAGGGCTTTAATCTAATGGGGGTACTCGCCTTCGTCAACGCCATATAATTAGGTCAGGTTGGTACGTTTATATACCGCTATCCCTCTTTATGCTTAAAAATGATACTGAATCTTGGTTGTCAAATATCCTGGGTATGTAACTTTCTGTTTTAATAACTCAAAAAACCCTGTTATTCTAGGAATTCTTCATCTATAACATCATCAATAATTCTGGAACGAACATTGCTATACGTTAGTGGGAACTTACGACTAACCTCACAGGAAGAGAGGATTTATCATGATCATGATGAGATTCAAAGCTGCAGCACTATCTATTTTAGTTGCCTCAACAGGGTACGCGAATGACATTCCAGACCGTGTCAATATTGAGAAATTCAAGAATCTTTACCAGGACCAAAAAGGTCATTCGGACGAATTACGCTCAGAAGCAACTAATTTAAATTCTCTCTACCAACAAGATCGTTCATCACGAATTCAACTAGAAGACGAGAAATCTCAGGTTCTATCTAATATAGAGTACAACCGATCTGAGATCGCTCGACTAAGTAATGGAATCTCTGATCTTAATCAAAGAATTTCATCACTAGACGCGGCTATCGATAGCAATGAATCAGAGATTACTTCGCTAGAAGCGACGGTTGAGCAGCTCGACTACAATATCGGAGTTAACAATCAACAGATTTCGACCCAACAATACCGAGTAGGGTCTTATCGAGATACTCTTAACAACCGGCAACGAACTCTAAGTAACCGCAAGGATGACTTAGCTAGGACTCGCCAAGATTTACAACTCGCTAGAAATCAGCAATCTGACGCAAAAGATGAAGTCAAAAGATTGAAAGATCTTCTCGCCGTCGCTAACAATAGCCTCGATCAAAATAAATCAAAGTTCAAGACTAATCGAGCTAATGCTCAAAATATCCGGCAGCAGAACCAAGATTTAAACAATTCGATTGATTCCGCTAATACGAAAGTTTCAAAACTATCAAACCAGTATAAGACTAAATCAGCAGAGCTAGAAACTCAAAAGAATTTGGTGCAGAGCCAGAGGCAGAAATTTCAGGGAATTAAAGATGAGATTGATGGGATAAACTCAAATATTAAACAGCTTAGTGACCAACTTACTAAAGTCGAAGGTAATATCTCCCAAGTAAAAACAAAGATATCAGAGGTGAAAGCAAATATTGATAGTAACGTAAGTTCAAAACAAAATCTTGTCGCTGAGAATTCAAGTATAGAGAAGCAAGTGGCCAAAGATAATTTAGAAATAGATCGATTGGGAGTGGAAATACCTAAAAGAAAACAGTTGATCAAAGCGCTTGAGAAGAAAGAAGCCGATCTAAATACCGAAAAAAACGAACTTTCTCGGGAAGCTTTTCCATTAGGAGTGGAGAAGAACCGGATAAGAAATGACTTATCAAAGGCTAAGAAGGAATTAAACTCTCTTATTGAACAAGTTTCTTCAGCAGAATCAGGTGTCAACTCTTCAACCCAGGATCTTCAATCAAGTGAAAAAAGCTTAGCCAAATCTGAAAAAAATCTAGCTAAGAATATTGAAAAAAGAGATGCAGCCCAAGAGAAATTAAAGGGTTTCAATGCAGGTATTAAGAACTCTAAGGATGAGATCGCTAAGATTGAAGCTATTCCAGAAGCCTCAAGAACCGAACAACAAGTCAAATCATTAACACGCTTTAAAAACCTACTTGGGTCTCAACAGCGGGGCAGGGATACAGCAAAAAATGATATAGAAAAATCTAAGGCGGCTATACAAAATGTAAGAGATAGGTTGCCATCTATGAAAGAAGCTGTTGCTAAGGCGAAATCTGACTTGAAGGCAGCTAAGCAAAAACTTCGAGATGCTAAGCAGGGTGTGAAATTACAAGATCAGGTCATTGCTGGCTTAGGTAATGAAGAAAAAGCGATAGATGCCAAAATTAAAGTGATAGGGGCAAAGTTTAAAAAAATAGACGATGCCATCGCCGCAAACAAGATCGCTCGTGAAAACGCAGTGAATGAACAAAGAGATATGATGAACACGCAGGCGAAGTTACGACGTACAGTGTTGACCGCTCAAGGAAGGTTTGGAAAAAATAAGGAGCGAATCGTAAGCCTTACTGATCAAATTAAGAATGATCGCACAGCTTTGGATGATTTGAAAAACAGGCGTGTCGCGCTTAATACTAGGAAATTATCTTTAGAGACTGATCTAGCTAAGCTTGAGCAAGCGAAGAGTTCAGCTGTTGAAAAACGTAAGGTAGCGAAGAGTAAACTTGATCAGCTCGTAACGGTTAAAGATCAATTGATCGCTGAATTGAGCCAACTCGATCAAAATATCATTCGTCTGAATAATGATATTGCCGGCTACAAAAATACTCGCGAAAGAAACCAACAAGAACTAGATTCTCTTAAGGCAAAGATTGATCAGCTTACAGCGAAGATTAGTGACCTTGAGAATACCCGGATCCCCAGGTTGAGGAATGAATTATCCCAAGCGCAGAATACACTAGAAAAAGCTAAAAAAAGAGTTGATTTGGCGCTAAATCTTGTTGATCAAAATGAAAATGCTGTCTCTAGAGCACAAAACGAAGTGGCAGAGGCTAGGAGAGAGTTTCAAGAAGAGCAAGATATACTTTCTAATTTGGAAAATAGCTTAGCTAACTTATATGCCCAACAAAACAGTGCTCAAAATCAAATTTCTAGCTTGAGAACTAATAACTCGGGTATGAGAGATGCAATTTTGAGTGCTCAGAGATCTATTGCTGCTAACAATCAATCGATAGCTAGTCTGCATAACACGATCTCTAGTCAGCAACAAGCTGTCGCCAGTTTAGATGTAGATATTTCGGAAGCCTTAGCTCAAGAGCAGTCCTCATTGGTTGCCTATCAAAATGCCAATTCGGTTGCAAATACTGAGGAATTTAAAACTGAAGAGGCTAAGGATTTATACGTGCAGGTTAGTAGGCAGTATGATTCCGAGAAAGCTTCTGCTGTAGCAGAGGGCGGCAACGATGCCAAAGGACCTGGTGCGAAAGAAGGGCAAGAGCGCGGTCAGGTTGATGGTGTTAATACCGCCAAGCACGAAGGAAAAGTTTTAGGTTTAGAGAATGGTGAGATTGACGGACGAAAGCGAGATTACAATACTGGGTTCACATCTGGTTTTGAATTGGGCTCGACAGAAGGTTCCGACAAAGGAACTAAAGATGGGCAAGAAGCCGGTTACGCCGATGGTCATAAGAAAGGTTATGATCGCGGGCTTGTTGATGGGCTGAATAAAGGTAAGCTCGAAGGTTACGATGTTGGCTATGCCCAAGGCTACGAAGCTGAGAACAATGAGACCAACTATGATATCGGTCACCAAAAAGGCTACGAAGAAGGGCATACTCGGTCAACTCAGCTAGCAATGAGTGAGGAGTATCCTAAAGGTCTAGAAGATACCGAGAAAGATATCTTGTCTCAAGACCCCGAGGTTTCGGTAACGATTGATCAAAGTAAGGACGACTCGAAAGAGGAAGAAACGGAATTAATTCCTGTGATCGGTGATGAAACTAAAAAGGCACTTGCGTTAGAAAAAGAGTTAGGAAAGACCTCTAAGATCTTTGATCTTTCGAGCTTTACCCCTCAGTCTTCCGCTAGTGCAAGATCTTTTCTTAGTTTGAACAACGCTTCTGGTAAAAGCTTCACAAAGGGAACTGCTCAAGGTAAATCTCAGCTCAAGGCTAAGAATCCTTCTCCTGATTATCGATACCGAAAGTATCTTCGAACCTATGTGCACCCAGACTTTTTGATTGCGTACAAGCGAGCTTACGACAACAAGTATATGAATGCTTTTAAAGTAAGTTACTCCAATCAGTACAAGAGTTCTTATGATGCACAGTACGAAGTTTCTTACGAAACCGCTTATCAAACAGCATTTAATACTGAGTATTCTGATGAAATAACTAAAGGTGACAAAGACGGTTATGATTCAGGTTACAGCGAGTTTTATGCGAAGAGTCGGCGGGAAGCATATAAAGCTAGTTACAAAACTGGAACCGATGAAGGCTATGCAGAAGGCTTACCCGTCAAGTATGACGAAGGTTTTGCTGATGGATCTCAACGCGGTACCGCTAAAGGTGCAGCCGATGGCAAGGAGAACGCATACACTGAGGGCTTTACTGTAGGTAATGTAGCCGGTTTTGAGGAAACGATCGCTGATGAACGAGTGACAGCTTATAAAAAAGGTAAAGATGAGATGCTAGCCGCTTATCGAGCCAAGTATCAAACCAAGCTAATCTCTGCTGAGTTAGTAGACGGATCAGGAGACGGTGTTTTTAACCCAGGTGAATCGGCGCAGTTGAAGCTATCAGTGCGAAACTTCGGTGGCCAAGCTACCGGTGATGGGTCCTTAACAGTAAAAGTAGAAGACTTTAGAGGGACTTTAAACTTCCCCTCCAATGAGACTACATTGAAGGTTATGCCCGGAAAGTCTTTAGCGACCTTTACCAACGTGTTACTAGCAAGTGTGATTGCCGGGAAATCTAAAGGAGACATCAATATCAGAGTATCAGTCTTCGAGAATGGCAAAACTATCGGAGTACAGGAGCTTGAGTATGAGATGGGTACACTTTTACAGGTCGCACATTTCGATGAGGACTTAGTGATCGGAGAGCCAAATGTCTGGTGGTACGGTGGATTGACTATACAAAATGCTTCAGAAACCAGATCGCCTAAAGGTATGCAGGTTAAGGTTATTTCTACCGATGAACGAATCTTGATTTACCAAGACTGGATTGATATCCCCCAGATCCGTGCGAATGGCACAGCAGCGGTTCAGTTCTACATGCATAGTACAGAATGGTCTGATTATACTAAGAATGTCTTTAAGGTTCAGATTAGAGATGCGAACGAAACCTTAGTGTATGACGCTAAGTTCAAAGCGCCGATTAGAACTTATCGTGGAGTCAATTAGTAACTGTTTTACCCAGAGGGTCCATTTACGGACTCTCTAATTTTTACTGTGAAGGTTTAAATTAGACCTGTCAGATTGATAGTCGGAATTTGAGATGATCATACACGCTGCTCGAAGCTGTTGAAGTTTGGTGAATAAATATTACGATTTCGTTCTTTTGGACTCTCTTTATTCCAAAAATCCGTGTTTTGACACGGTAGAGTTATCAAGGTAAAATTACAGCTAGGGGGATTGTTGTAAACTTTCGATGCCTAATGGAATTCGACCGGAAAATAGAGAGATGAGCTTATCCTTACTTTGATAGGAATTTATAATATGAATCTAAAAAAAACACTTCAGGCCGCACTGTGTACTTCTGTATTATTTGTGGCCAACGGTTGTAAAACAAGTGCTTCGAACCATAGCAACGATAGTGACTTGAGTTATATTAAAAAGATAGGTAGTAGTGCCAAAGTGGTGTTAAAAGAAAAATTCTCCTTAAAGCTTATGAGTACTAACCAAGACACAGAGCAATTGACGGACAAGTCATTTCGTGTTTGGGTTCAGAGTGCCATCGCTGCATATTCCCCTCCTGAAAATAGTAATCTTTTTGGAAAATTTGAGGCTTGAAGTGGACCCCATCGTCAAGACCAATTACATGTTAACTTAAGCTACAATGCTCATGGTTATATTTACAGCGCTATGCTGCTAAAGCTAATTCTTCACTACCCTCAATGTAAACAGCCATCGGTC